>ENA-ORRA01001957-ORRA01001957.1-human-gut-metagenome-genome-assembly--contig:-NODE-1957-length-12359-cov-7.858745_pt1 | contig 12359 bp, 7 predicted proteins | sample MGYA00242169_ERZ509122 | MGnify/ENA primary metagenome ERZ509122 (study PRJEB26280, sample SAMEA2338650) | human gut metagenome | biome: human gut; feature: human-associated habitat; material: faeces...
TATCGGCGGTTGTTCGACTTTGGAAAAAGTGTATAATTACAATCCCGTACCTGACACATTGGTGCTTATCGGGAAGGATCATCATATAATAGGGGTTCAGGCCAATAACTGGAGTGAATATTTTTATAACAATGATATTCGTGAGTATCACATGTATCCCCGCTCCTTGGCTTTGGCGGAAGTCGCCTGGACTGATGCCAAACGCAAGAATTACGTGGATTTTGAACGGCGTATCAACAACGCGTATGTCCGTCTGGACGGACATGGCGTCAATTACCACATTCCGTTACCGGAGCAGCCGGGCGGTTCTTGTGACCATATCGCTTTTACAGACAGTGTGTCTCTCGAATTTACCACCAGCCGTCCTGTTTCCTTGGTTTATACGCTTGACGGTACGGAGCCCGGAGCATCTTCGGACATTTATACGTCTCCTCTATCTTTTCATCAGGACGGTGTTCTTAAGATCGCCTCGTTGCTGCCTTCCGGAAAACTCAGCCGAACGCGTACTATTCAGATAGAGAAGCAGACGTTTTTGCCTGCAGTGGATATAGAGAACATTGTTCAGGGGTTAGACATGGAAGTGACATATGGTATGTTTCTTGATATGCAGGAGTTCATGAAAGCGGGCAAGAGTGCGGATGTCAGTACGGATATCAGAGAGACGAGGGAATTGACATCATTCGTGCCTTCTACGAACTCTATGCGGGACGTAAGACAATATGCAGCTGTGGCCAGTGGGTTTATAGATATTCCAGAAAATGGTGTTTACTTTTTTTCCTCTGACCTGGAAGAGGTTTGGGTCGGTGGAAAATTGCTTGTCAACAATGGTGGAGAGGTGAAACGTCATTCTCGAAAGGACCGCTCCATTGCTTTGGAGAAGGGTAAGCATGAGTTGAAACTTGTTTTCTTGGGACATATCATCGGAGGATGGCCCTCAAACTGGAATGACGGAGCTGTCATGCTGCGAAAATCTGATGAGAAAAAATTCAGAAAAATAACAGGTGAGATGCTTTGGAGGAAAAAATAGCTTATAATCTTTTAAAATATATTCATATGAGAAGATTTTTATATTGCTTCCTGTTTGTTACAGGAGGAATTATTACCCATGCATGTGCCGGAGAAGAAAGGGTAACAACAGGAAATGGGGGTGTTAAACAGGATAGTGTTTTATTTGCAGACAGTTTTGACGGTAGCTCCGCAATACCTGATACGACGGTATGGCAACTTTGCGCGTATGCCAATAATGCTTGGTCACAACATTTCAAGAATGTGAAGGGATACGAGAATGTGAAAGTGGAAAACGGTTATTTGAAGTTGAGGGCCTGTAAGGAGAACGGAGTCTATAAAAATGGCGGGGTGTTTTCCAAAATAGGTTTTCCCTGCGGTACACGTTTGGAGGTTAAGGCCAGACTGACCAAATTAGTTCGTGGCGGATTTCCTGCAATCTGGCAAATGCCCATAGGAGCGCCGCAATGGCCCAGAGGGGGAGAGATTGATCTCATGGAATGGGTTCAAGGCACCCCCAAGCAGATCTATCAGACGGTACATACTTACTATATAAATGGGGCAAACGGTTCTGCGGGAGTAACCAACAAGAATCCTGACAAGAATTTTGATGTGACCAAGGATCATGTATATGCAGTGGAACGGACCGAAAAGGAGCTTGTATTCTATGTAGACGGCAAAGAGACCTGGAGATATGGGAACCAATATTTGGATAAGGAGAAATTACAGTATCCGTTTTGTGAATATCCCTTCAATATAATTCTGAACTTTTCCTTGGGAGGAGAGTTGAACGGCAGGATGACATGGCCGGGAAAAATCCATGATGAGGATTTGCCGGGAGAGATGTGGGTTGATTGGGTGCGTGTTGTGGCGTTAGACAATGAAAAACAGTCTGACAGGGCCGATAAATAAATACCATTTGTTACAGGCTATATCAAGATTGCAATACAATAAATGGATAAGTACAAATAACCTGTTTATATAATTTAATTCTATAATAATTTCATATGAAGATTTTTTGCCTTCTACTATTGTCACTTTTTTCAATGAATTCCATGTCTCAGGAAAAAATTCCTTTTGAGATTAGAGACGGGCACTTTTACCGGCATGGGAAAGAGATCCCTATTCTTTCCGGAGAGATGCATTACGCCCGTATACCACACCAGTATTGGCGCCATCGCTTGCAGATGATGAAAGGAATGGGGCTTAACACCGTAGCAACCTATGTCTTTTGGAACCTCCACGAGGTTGAGCCAGGTAAATGGGATTTTTCGGGAGATAAGAATCTGGCGGAATATATAAGGATCGCCGGCGAGGAAGGGATGATGGTCATTCTTCGGCCCGGGCCCTATGTCTGTGCCGAGTGGGAGTTCGGCGGCTATCCGTGGTGGTTGCAGAATATACCCGGTATGGAGATAAGGAGGGATAATGTGGAGTTTCTCAAGCATACGAAAACATATATCAACCGTCTTTATGAGGAAGTGGGCGACCTGCAATGTACCAAAGGGGGGCCTATTATTATGGTGCAGTGTGAGAACGAGTTTGGATCATATGTTTCCCAGCGTAAGGATATACCGCTTGAAGAGCACCGTTCCTATAATGCAAAGATCAAAGCCCAGCTGGCCGATGCCGGATTCAACGTCCCGTTGTTCACCTCTGATGGCAGCTGGCTGTTTGAGGGCGGGAGCACTGCCGGTGCCCTGCCTACGGCCAATGGGGAGAGCGATATCGCCAATCTTAAAAAGGTGGTGAACCAATATCATGATGGCAAGGGCCCGTATATGGTTGCGGAGTTTTATTCGGGCTGGCTGTCGCATTGGGCGGAACCGTTTTCTCAGGTTCCTGCCTCGCAAATCGCCCGCCAGACTGAGGCCTATCTGCAGAATGATGTTTCATTCAATGTCTACATGGTGCATGGAGGGACAAACTTCGGCTTTACCAGCGGTGCCAACTACGACAAGAAAAGGGATATACAGCCTGATTTGACCAGTTATGACTATGACGCTCCTATCAGCGAGGCCGGCTGGGTCACTCCCAAATATGACTCTATACGTTCTGTCATCCAGAAATATGTGGAATATCCTATCCCAGCTCCCCCCTCTCCTCTGCCGGTTATAGAAATACCTTCGATAAAACTGGAAAGGATCGTTGACGCTCTGCCTCTTGCACAAAGCGTAAAACCGGTGACTGCGCCTACTCCCCTGACGTTCGAACAACTTAATCAGGGATATGGTTACGTCTTGTACACCCGTCATTTCAACCAACCGATCAGCGGAACCCTTGAAATCCCGGGATTGCGTGATTATGCCGTGGTTTATGTAGATGGAGAAAAAATAGGCGTTCTAAATCGTAATACCAAGACGTATTCTATGGAGATAGACATCCCGTTCAATGCCACTTTGCAGATTCTGGTGGAGAATATGGGGCGTATCAATTATGGAAGTGAGATCGTACATAATACAAAAGGTATTATCAGCCCTGTCACTGTTGCCGGTAAAGAAATTACGGGTGGCTGGAATATGTACCGGTTACCAATGGATAAATGTCCGGTTCTGGGTGGAGTTGGTGGCAATGTCTACAAGAACACGCCGTTGCAGGCGACTCAATTCAAGGATCGTCCGGTTATTTATGAGGGAGAATTCACATTGGATCAACCGGGAGACACTTTTATCGATATGACAGCATGGGGAAAAGGGATTGTCTTCATCAATGGTAGAAACATAGGCCGTTATTGGAAGGTTGGACCGCAACAGACCCTCTACATTCCGGGCGTATGGTTAAAGAAGGGTGGAAATAAAATTGTAATCTTTGAACAGTTGAATGAGACTCCCCAGCAGGAGGTCAGTACGGTTCGAGAACCCATATTGACGAATTTAAAATAGAGTTTCTGGTATAATAAGGGCTATCATTCCTTCGATGCAGATTGTATTGATAAATATGAGAGCTGAATTGATAACGTCTGCAATTCTTTATTGGTTGATATTTGTATAAATAATAAATTACACCATGAATAAAAATAATAAAGTTCATAAACTGACTGCCGCCAATGGCCGTCCGATAGCCGACAATCAAAACAGTCAAACGGCAGGTCCGCGTGGTCCCATGGTATTACAGGATCCTTGGTTTTTGGAAAAATTGGCCCATTTTGATCGTGAAGTGATTCCCGAGCGGCGTATGCATGCCAAGGGTTCGGGAGCTTATGGGATGTTTACTGTAACCCATGATATAACCCGATATACCCGTGCTGCCATCTTTAGTGAAATAGGAAAGCGGACCGAGTGTTTTGTCCGTTTTTCTACTGTTGCCGGCGAAAGGGGGGCAGCTGATGCGGAGCGTGATATTCGTGGATTTGCCATAAAATTCTACACGGAAGAGGGGAATTGGGACCTGGTTGGAAATAATACTCCTGTATTTTTTTTAAGGGATCCTCTAAAATTTCCGGATTTGAATCATGCCGTGAAGCGCGATCCGCGTACTAATATGAGGAGCGCCAATAACAATTGGGATTTTTGGACTTTGCTTCCAGAGGCGCTGCATCAGATTACAATTACCATGAGTTCGCGTGGTATTCCATATTCTTATCGTCATATGAATGGATATGGCAGCCATACCTATAGCTTTATTAATGCCGACAACGAACGTATTTGGGTCAAGTTCCATTTAAAGACATTGCAGGGAATCCAATGCCTGACAGATCAGGAGGCTGAAGCGATAATCGCCAAGGATCGCGAGTCCCACCAGAGAGATTTGTATGAAAGTATCGAAAAAGGGGATTACCCCCGTTGGAAATTCCAGATACAGTTGATGACTGAAAGTGAAGCGGAAGATTATCGGATCAATCCCTTTGATTTAACCAAGGTCTGGCCCCATAAAGACTTTCCGTTACAGGACGTGGGTATTCTGGAGCTGAACCGCAATCCTGAGAACTATTTTGCGGAGGTGGAACAGTCCGCTTTTAATCCACAGAATATTGTAGAGGGAATCGGTTTCTCTCCTGACAAGATGTTACAGGGAAGACTGTTCTCTTATGGTGACGCACAGCGTTATCGTCTCGGTGTCAATGCGGAACAAATACCGGTCAATAGACCGCGTTGCCCTTTTCATGCATTTCATCGTGACGGAGCCATGCGCGTGGATGGGAATTATGGTTCGACAAAAGGGTATGAGCCTAACAGTTATGGGGAATGGCAGGACTCGCCAGAGAAGAAGGAGCCTCCTTTGAAGGCATATGGTAATATTTATAATTATGACGAGCGTGAATATGATGACGACTATTATAGCCAGCCCGGCGATCTGTTTCGCTTGATGTCTGTGGAGGAGAAGCGGCTTTTATTTGAAAATACGGCACGGGCTATGGGTGATGCGGAGTTGTTTATAAAGTATCGTCATGTCCGCAACTGTTATAAAGCCGATCCAGATTATGGAACAGGTGTTGCAGATGCATTGGGACTCGATTTGCAGACTGCCTTAGCATCAACAGAATGATTGGTTGGTCCGAAATATTAAAATAAGAAAAATGTATAAAGAAATGAAGATATACAGATATGGAGTTTTGCTCTTTATAATAGTTTTCTTTATGGGCTTGATTTTGATGGGATGTGCAGGGGAAAAAACAGAGATCATCGAGACGGGAGTTCATAAAATAGTGGTCCAACTCTCAGGTGATACGAGTTCATTCGATGTAAGTGTAACCATTGCTGGTGCTGACAAAGGCGGTCCTGCCAAGTTGTACAATGACAAGGGTGAATACGTCGGTGATTCCTACTCTGCCCAAATAAAGACGGCAACCATGTCCTGCCGTACAAATGAAAACGCATTTTTCATGACCTGTGCCGGTTCCGTTTCCAGTAGCTCTGAGGCGGGTAAACGACTTCATCTGACAGTTATAGCCTACGTTGACGACAAGGAGGTTAACCGTCTGGTGAAAGAGTATGTAACGGATGACGATGCTCTTTATGAGACATTCAATGTGTCAACCAAGGAGATATGAGCCGGAAGGATTTTGACACAGAAAAGAACATCGATTCTAATGTTTTTATTGAACTTTTTTCCTAACTAAATAATTTATGAATACACTTCAAAAAACAGCGGGAGCAATTCTGTCGCTTTCGTTTTTGTGTGGGATGCAGATTCATGCGTTCCCTGATTACCCTTCTCTAGAGGGAGAAATTATACAACAGAGCGATATCTGTCAAGGTGTTGTCAAAGATGCCAAGGGTGAAAGTATTATCGGTGCATCCGTACTCGTAAAAGGGACGACAAACGGTAGCATTACAGGCCTTGACGGTGATTTTTCCCTTAGGAATGTAAAAAAGGGAGATATAATTGTTGTTTCTTATGTCGGTTACCAATCGCAGGAGATAACCTGGACTGGTGGACCGTTAAACATCGTTTTGAAAGAAGACACCGAAGTGCTTGACGAGGTGGTTGTTATTGGCTATGGTGCTGTAAGAAAAGCGGATATGGCCGGTTCCGTAGCCGTACTGGATAACAAAAAGTTTAAGGACCAGCCGATCACCCGGGTTTCTGACGCCCTTCAGGGACGTGTCAGCGGCGTCCATGTTGAGAACAGCGGCGTTCCCGGAGGAAGTGTGAAGATTCGTGTCCGGGGCGCTAACTCCATCAGTAAAAGCAATGATCCTTTGTATGTGGTTGATGGAATCGTCCGCGAAAGTGGTTTGGACGGTATCAATCCCGAGGATATCCGTTCTATGCAGGTTCTCAAAGATGCATCTTCCACTGCCATATACGGTTCCAGAGGTTCTAACGGCGTCGTTTTGATTACGACCAAAAGCGGTAAGGCTGGAGTGCGAGAAATCATGTTTGACGCTTCCGTCGGTGTCTCCAATGTCTATAAGCGATACGATATCATGAATGCCTATGAATATGCCCGGGCTCTGCAAGAGGTCAAAGGTATTGAATTCTCCAACGAAGAGATGCAAGCCTATCAAAACGGCACGGCAGGCATTGACTGGCAGGATGAGCTTTTCCGTACCGGACTTACGCAGAATTACAAGTTGGCGGTATCCAACGGTAGCGAAAAGACCCAGTTTTATATTTCTGCCAATTATATGAGCCAGGAAGGTGTGGTTATCGAGTCTAAAAATGAACGCTATTCCGCCAAGGTCAACATTTCTTCCCAGCTCACGGACTGGTTGCACATTACGGGTGATATCAACGCGTCGCATGGTATCCGAAAAGGGGGCGGTTTTGCTTCCAGTAAAGGAAACCCCATCTGGATTGCACTGAACTATTCTCCTTCGATGGAAATGATGGACGCCCACGGTAACTACAACAAGGACCCTTATAATGCCATAGCCGGTAATCCTGTCGGCGTCCTGGAAATTCAGAGTGGCGAGACCATGACGGATGTTTTCAACGGACGTCTGGATTTGCGTTTCAACATCTGTAAGGGACTGACTTTCACCACGACTAACGGTGCGGACTATTATGATGCAAAAAGCTACAGTTTCGGTTCCAAAAGAGTGCAGGCCCAGAGCAGTATGGGTAATAATGACACCTATCAACTGATGTTGCAGAGTTCGAACAACCTGACTTATACCGGTTCCTGGAACGGTCATAATCTGACCGCTACAGCTGTTTATGAGGTCACTTCCTCCGAAACCCGCACTATGGGTATCAGCGGGACCAATCTGTTGACTGAGGGAGTCGGCTGGTGGAACGTCAATATGGCGTCCGCACGTAATGCGAGCAACGGCTATACGAAATGGGCGCTAATGTCAGGAGTGGGACGTGTGATGTATAACTACAAGGACCGCTATATGCTTACCGGAACTTTCCGTGCTGACGGTTCATCCCGTTTCAGCAACAAAAAATGGGGATACTTCCCTTCCATAGCCGCCGCCTGGACGCTTAGCAATGAAAAGTTCATGAAGGATGTGCATGTGATTGAGGATCTCAAGATTCGTGGAAGTTTCGGTATCGTGGGTAATCAGGCGATTGCCCCGTACTCCACACTTGGGTTGATGAGCCAGACCTCCTATAATTTTGGAACTAAAAATAACTATACCGGCTATTGGGCGAATGATATCCCCACCCCTGACTTGACTTGGGAGAACACCCGCCAGCTTGACTTCGGTATTGATTTTGCCCTGTTTAACCGCCGTCTTAACGTCAGTGTTGATTATTTTGATAAACGTACCACGGATGCCCTGTTGACAAAGACAATGCCCGGTTATAAGGGTGGAACTTCTTATTGGGTGAACAATGGGGAAATCAGCAATCGTGGTGTGGATATTGAATTGACAGCGCATCTTTTTCAGAATGATGAATTTTCTTGGACAACCACGCTGAACGGAACTTATCTTAAAAACCGGGTGGAGAAGCTGGCCGGTGGGGAGAACGATTTCTTTTATGGTTCCAGTCCGGCTCCCGGCATGGTGGATTATGCCACTATTATCAAACCAGGCGAGGCCATCGGATCCTTCTGGGGTTATGAATGGACCGGTCTGGATGAGAAGGGAAACGATGTCTATCTAGACCTGGACGATAGTGGCGCAATCGACGGTTCGGACAGGAAGGTCATTGGCAAGGCGACCCCTGATTTCACCCTTGGCTGGAATAACTCTCTTAGTTACAAGAACTGGGAATTGAACATGTTTTTCAACGGCTCTTTCGGAGCGAAACGTATGAATCTGGTGCGTTTTACGATGGCCTCCATGGTTGGAGACTCCCGTTTTGTTACCCTGCGGGAGGCTTATGAACAAGGATTTGACAAGGTGGGAAAGAGTGCGAAATATCCGAGTCTTACAGGCAGTGGGAATAATTACCAGCCGGTTTCCACCAAATGGCTGGAAAGTGCGGATTTCTTCCGCCTGGAGAATATCAGTCTGTCTTATAATTTGTCAAAAAAAATCACCAAATTTGCAGACATGCGTCTGACACTGAGTTGCCAGAATCTCTTTACAATCACTGGCTATAAGGGTATGGACCCTGCCGGTACGACCTTCTCAGACAGCAACGTGGATGTGGACGCCGGTGTTGACATGGGGGCTTATCCCACTCCGCGTACGTTTACTTTTGGCGTAAGAATGAATTTTTAACATTGAATCCTCAAAAACATCAATATGCGTATGAAAACGAGAATATTATTGGGCCTTGCCTTGGGTGTTTCACTGTTCACTGCTTCATGCAGTGACTTTCTGACGGAGGATCCCAAGGGGAGACTGACCCCTGAGAAGTATTTTTCCACTCAGGATGAATTGAACATGAGCCTGTACGCCCTTTACCAGAAGGTAAACCAGTCTCAAATTTACACCAACATGCAATATCCCCAGTGGCAGGGAGATGATATAACAACAAATCCCGGGAGCAACAAGCAAGCTGCAGCTGAAATGGACCGGTTTGCTCCGGCTAATAACAATAAAGGGGTGACCGCTGCCTGGAACATGCATTACGGAATCATCAAGGCTGCGAATTTTATCATAATCAATGTGGAGAAAACCCCGACCTCTGAGGAAGAGATCAACATCGCCCTGGGACAGGCGAAATATTGGAGAGCGTATGCCTATTTCACACTGGTTCGTCTGTTTGGTCCTCTTCCGATGAACCTGGATAACGTGAATGACGATTACACGCTTTCCTTGACTCCGGTGGAAGGGGTTTATGAACAGATTGTGAAGGATCTGACCGAGGCCGAATCCTTATTGCCGACCGGCTATAAGGATGCTCCCCGTTTTATGAATGGAGTGAATATTTATGTCACCACCCAGGGGGTGAAGGCCACCTTGGCGGCTGTTTATATGGCTATGGCCGGCTGGCCGATGAATAAAACGGAATATTATGCAAAAGCCGCTGAAAAGGCAAAGGAGGTCATTGACGGTGTGACTAAGGGGAAATACGAGTATAAACTTGATGAACACTATAAGGATGTGTATGCCATGAGTAATAATTATAATAATGAAACAGTGGTGGGCATCAATTATTCTCCGATTGCAGACTGGGCGCAGGACTCACAGCTGACTTCCTGTAATCAGTTTGAGTCGCTGGGCGGCTGGGGAGACGCCTGGGGGGAAATTCGGTTCTGGAAGGAGTTTCCTGACGGTCCGAGAAAGGAGGCAACCTATGATCCCAAGATTCGTCTGAAAGACGGAAACTTGGTTGACTGGTGGAAGTTAAAGGAGGACGGTACACCCGTGGTTCCGGAACATCATCCCATGTTCAGTATATTCTCCGTAAACTGGGATCCTGCATCAAAAGTGAATATCAATGCCCCGTATGATTATAAAAAGCCAGCCAGTCAGAACATGACCAACGACCATCGCCACAGGATTATACGTTATTCGGAAGTTTTGTTGTGGTATGCGGAAGCCAAGGCCAGGACGGGCCAGACCGATGACTTGGCTTTCAAATGCCTGAATGATGTCCGCCAGCGTGCCGGTCTGAAAGCTGTGAACGGACTTTCAGCGGATGAGCTTGCCGAAGCAGCCTATAAGGAACATGGTTGGGAAGTGGCAGGCTACTGGGTGGCCCTTGTTACACGCCGTGCAGATCAATTCCGTATGAACAGGCTGAAAGACACCTTTAAGGAAAGATCAACAAACGCTGCTGTTGAAGTTGCTGAAGGGATCCAGGTAAAGGAGTCTGTAGAATATACGAACAAGACATGGAATGATGATCTGATGTATCTTCCATATCCAGATATGGATTCCCAGAAAAACCCGAATCTGGTAAGATAATTTTTTATTTTAAGTCAGAGGACTACCTGTCAGTCACCTCGTTGATTGACGGGTAGTTTCTTTGATTTTTCAGTATATATATTTTTGATATTATGCTTTAATTTTTGAATTGTCTTTTCCTTTCTCTGCTGTTACCCCCCCAGGGTCGTTACACGTTTTGGGGAAAGAAGGTATGCGATCGGCACGTGACTTTTTGAATTGTGGGGAATTTGGTGGAGATTGTTCCCGTAGCATTGTTATTCCCTCTATGTTTTCCCACTTTTTTGGGGGCTGGAAGCATCATTTCCCTCCCCATTGATGTCCGTTTTACGGATAGTCATGTTTAGCCCGCCTCCGGTATGGTAGTGCCGGAAATCACTGACAAAGGTATAACAAGTAGACAATCGATTTTAGCTATAACGGATTGGAATCATGAACATTCTGAAGTTACAGGGGTTGGACAGTCATCTTTTCGACCTTGTCGCCCCTTTGGTGATGAACCCCGCCGTGCTGCGGCAAAATAATAATTACCCTTTCAAGACGACGCGTAACCATGTCTGGTACATTGCCGTGGATGAGGAAAGGGTGCTGGGGTTCATGCCCGTGAAAATGACCTTGACGAACAACTGCATAGATAACTATTACGTTAGCGGGGATGACTCCTCTGTTATAGAGGGGCTATTGGACCGCATTATCCATGATTTTGCTTCTGACGGTTCCCTTGTGGCCGTTGTACAGGAACGGCATGTGGAAGACTTTTCCAGTAAGAGTTTTATCCCTTATGTCGAGTGGAAAAGGTATGTCAAGATGCGTTATCATGAAGGAGGTGAGGCATGATACGCCGGATGGACGTCTACGAGGCCACCAACCGGAGATTGAGGATTATCTTTGACTATTTTGATTACGTTTATGTCTCTTTTTCCGGCGGTAAGGACAGCGGTGTCCTTCTCCATTTGTGCATGGATTATATTCGCAGGCATGCTCCCGGCAGAAAACTGGGTGTGTTCCACATGGATTACGAGGTGCAGTACCGCCAGAGTACGGATTACGTGGAAAGGGTGTTTTCCAGCAACCGGGATATCCTTGAAGTGTTCCACTGTTGTGTCCCTTTCAAGGTATCCACGTGTACTTCCATGTACCAGCAGTACTGGCGCCCTTGGCAAGAGGGGTACCAGAATCTTTGGGTTCGCCAGATGCCGGGCTCCGCTCTTACCGTAAAAGATTTTGATTTCTGGAACGACACCCTGTGGGATTATGACTTCCAGTTTCTTTTTCCTTCTTGGATACGTCGTAAAAAAGGATGTAAGAGCGTCTGCTGCCTCGTGGGAATCCGCACGCAGGAGAGTTTCAACCGGTGGAGGGCGATTCATTCCGACAAGAATTACCGTAAGCTGGGCAATTACAAATGGACCCATCGTGTAGGATATTACAGTTATAACGCCTACCCGATATATGACTGGAAAACAACAGACGTGTGGACGGGATATGCCCGGTATGGTTGGGATTATAACCGCTTGTATGACTTGTATTACCAGGCCGGAATTCCCTTGTCCCGCCAGAGGGTGGCCAGTCCGTTTATCTCACAGGCCGTTTCGACCCTGCATCTTTATAAAGTTATTGACCCGGATACCTGGGGACGCATGGTCAGCCGGGTCAACGGCGTCAGTTTCGCCGGAA
>ENA-ORRA01001959-ORRA01001959.1-human-gut-metagenome-genome-assembly--contig:-NODE-1959-length-12351-cov-2.580514_pt1 | contig 12351 bp, 9 predicted proteins | sample MGYA00242169_ERZ509122 | MGnify/ENA primary metagenome ERZ509122 (study PRJEB26280, sample SAMEA2338650) | human gut metagenome | biome: human gut; feature: human-associated habitat; material: faeces...
TAAGCTCGAGCAACCTAACAAAGGAAAAGAATCTCATAAAAGGAACAGAAGAATGAAAGACAGAGTTGCAACCCACAACACACTACACGCAGCATTATATACCCCGGACAAACATTGCACTACCGGGTTCAAACAACTTGTAAAAGATGACATTATCAGGCTTTTGCAGAAAGAAAAGCCAGCCTGCTGCAGAGATGGCAACTTCCGTTAAAGAACAGAAGCAGCCATCTCTGTAGACCGACAGGAATTGTCCTGTTATAATAATAACCGGAATATCTATGAATTAAAGATGTAACAGAGAACGTTTTAATCGCATAAAAGATAAGAGTTGTGAAAAGTATTCTTATCTTTGCACGATAGAAATGAAACACTATTATTAACAACAATTTTATTAACTAATCAAATCTTATTCAAACATGTTTAAACATCTAAATGCCCTGTTTATCGGACTTGCTCTGTTTGCATGCACCTCTGGTGCCGTAGCACAAACCATCAAGCCTATCGAGACTCCAGTGCCTGTACGTCCCGCCGGACAAAAAGATGTAGTCGGACTGACTACTCCTAAACTCGACGTGGTACGTGTCGGATTCATTGGTTTGGGTATGCGTGGTCCGGGTGCAGTAGAACGCTTCACTCACATCCCCGGAACACAGATCGTAGCCCTTTGTGACCTTATCCCTGAACGCGTAGCCGGCGCACAGAAAATCCTGACAAAAGCAAACTTACCGGAAGCGGCTTCTTACTCCGGAAGTGAAGACGCCTGGAAAAAACTTTGCGAACGTAAAGATATCGACCTCGTTTATATCGCAACAGACTGGAAACATCACGCACAGATGGCTATCTACGCTATGGAACATGGCAAACACGTTGCCATTGAAGTTCCTTCGGCAATGACGCTGGATGAAATCTGGGCTTTGATCAACACTTCAGAGAAAACTCGCAAACACTGTATGCAGCTTGAAAACTGTGTATACGACTTCTTTGAACTGACTACCCTGAACATGGCTCAACAGGGTGTATTCGGTGAAGTGCTGCACACAGAAGGTGCTTACATCCACAACCTTGAAGACTTCTGGCCGTACTACTGGAACAACTGGCGTATGGATTACAACCAGAACCACCGTGGCGATGTATACGCTACTCACGGCATGGGCCCGGCTTGCCAGCTGCTCGACATTCACCGTGGTGACAAAATGAACTACCTCGTATCTATGGATACCAAAGCTGTAAACGGTCCGGCATACATCAAAAAGACAACCGGCAAAGAAGTGAAAGACTTCCAGAACGGTGACCAGACTTCTACATTGATCCGTACAGAAAAAGGTAAGACTATCCTGATTCAGCACAACGTGATGACTCCGCGTCCTTACAGCCGTATGTATCAGGTAGTAGGTGCTGACGGCTATGCAAGCAAATATCCTATCGAAGAATATTGCATGCGTCCGACTCAGATCGCTTCAAACGATGTACCTAACCACGAAAAGCTAAATGCACACGGTTCTGTACCGGCTGACGTTAAAAAAGCGTTGATGGACAAATACAAACATCCGATCCACAAAGAACTGGAAGAAACTGCCAAGAAAGTAGGCGGACACGGCGGTATGGACTACATCATGGACTATCGTCTGGTTTACTGTCTGCGCAACGGTCTTCCTTTGGATATGGACGTTTATGACCTTGCAGAATGGTGCTGTATGGCCGACCTGACCAAGCTTTCTATCGAAAACAGCTCTGCCCCGGTAGCTATCCCCGACTTTACTCGTGGAGCATGGAACAAGGTGAAAGGTTACAGACACGCTTTCGCAAAATAATAAAACTTCTTTTTGACACGGGTTTCACGAGTCATCCGGCAGTTAGTTCGCTACACAAAGCCGGCCGGTTCGTGAAATCCGTGTCCGATTATAAGACTACACAACCCATCCATGAAGATGAAAATATCAAAGCCCTCTAAACAGGGAGTAATCAGAGAAACGAAAGACTACTTAATGATTGCCTTGGGAATGATCCTTTACGGCATCGGATGGACTCTCTTCCTGCTTCCTAACGACATCACCACCGGTGGAGTACCGGGCATTGCCTCTATTGTTTATTTCGCTACCGGATTCCCGGTTCAATACACTTACTTTGCCATCAATGCTGTCTTGCTGATGGTATCCCTCAAAGTGCTGGGATTTCGATTCAGTCTTAAAACCATATTCGGTGTATTCACTTTAACCTTCTTCCTGTCCGTTATCCAAAAGTTAACCGCGAACGTAACCTTGCTACACGATCAGCCGTTCATGGCTTGCGTGTTGGGTGCTTCTTTCTGTGGCAGCGGCATCGGCATTGCTTTCTCAGCCAACGGAAGTACGGGAGGAACCGATATTATCGCGGCTGTCATCAACAAATACCGCGACATCACTTTGGGAAGAGTCATGCTGATATGTGACCTGATCATTATCTCTTCCAGCTATTTCGTACTGAAAGACTGGGAAAAGGTAGTATATGGATATGTGACCCTTTATGTTTGCAGCTTCGTACTGGACCAGGTAGTGAACAGCGCGCGCCAATCGGTACAATTCTTTATCATCTCCAACAAGTATGAAGAAATAGGCAAACGCATCAACGAATATCCGCACCGGGGAGTAACCATTATCAATGCAACCGGATTCTATACCGGCAAAGAGCAGAAGATGATGTTCGTCCTGGCAAAAAAACGGGAGTCAACCATTATCTTCCGGTTGATAAAAGACTGTGACCCGACTGCTTTTGTCTCGCAAAGCGCAGTAATCGGCGTATACGGAGAAGGCTTTGATCATATAAAAGTTAAATAAATTATCATTCTAATACCCTCAAAACATGAAGTTAAGACTATCTGACACCTTAAATAGCCTTATGTTGGGTGGCCTCCTGATGGCATCCACCTTTGCTTCGGCCGGCAACAAACCGACGAAACCTTACTGGCAGGACGTACAGGTGTTAGCCGTAAATAAAGAATACCCCCGTTCTTCATTTATGACCTACGAAAACCGCGCAAACGCCCTGACCGGAAAGTTTGAAAAAAGCAAGTACTACCAACTCCTGAACGGCACCTGGAAGTTCTATTTTGTAGATTCATACAAGAACCTGCCGGCCAACATCACCGACCCTGCAATCAGTACGGTCGATTGGGCAGACATCAAAGTACCGGGCAACTGGGAAGTACAAGGCCACGGAGTAGCTATTTATACCAATCACGGATATGAATTCCAGCCCCGTAACCCTCAACCTCCTACTTTGCCGGAAGCCAATCCGGTAGGTGTTTACCGCAGGGACATCGATATTCCCGCCGACTGGGACGGACGCGATATTTACCTCCACCTGGCCGGTGCCAAATCGGGTGTATACGTATATATCAACGGACAGGAAGTAGGTTACAGCGAGGACTCTAAAAACAGTGCGGAGTTCCTGATCAATAAATTCGTGAAGCCCGGCAAAAATGTCCTTACTTTAAAGATTTACCGCTGGAGTACCGGATCTTATCTGGAATGCCAGGACTTCTGGCGTATCAGCGGTATCGAACGCGATGTATTCCTTTACTCACAACCCAAAGCCGCGCTCAAAGATTTCCGTGTAACATCGACTCTGGACGATACATACAAAGACGGTATCTTCAAACTGGGCGTAGACCTGAGAAACAACGGTTCGACAGCCGGCAATATGACGTTGGTATACGAACTGCTCGATGCCAATGGCAAAGTAGTGGCAACCGGAGAGAAAGCAACTAATGTAGCGGCCGGAGAGACCCGTACGGTGTCTTTCGACCAGACACTTCCGGATGTAAAGACCTGGACTTCGGAAGCCCCCAACCTCTACAAGTTGGTGATGACAGTAAAAGAAAACGGTAAAGTGAACGAAATCATTCCGTTCAACGTAGGTTTCCGCCGCATCGAAATTAAACCGACCGAGCAACTGGCACGCAACGGAAAGCCCTATGTATGCCTCTTCATCAACGGACAGCCACTGAAGTTGAAGGGAGTGAACATTCACGAACATAACCCTGCTACCGGTCACTATATGACTGAAGAGTTGATGCGCAAAGATTTCGAATTGATGAAACAACACAACCTGAATACGGTTCGCCTGTGCCATTATCCGCAAGATCGCCGTTTCTACGAATTGTGCGACGAATACGGACTTTATGTATACGATGAAGCAAACATCGAGAGCCATGGCATGTACTATGATCTTGCTAAAGGCGGTACGCTGGGAAACAATCCGGAATGGTTGAAAGCGCACATGGACCGCACAATCAACATGTTCGAACGTAATAAGAACTATCCGAGTCTGACTTTCTGGTCGCTGGGTAACGAAGCCGGCAACGGTTATAACTTCTACCAGACTTACCTTTGGGTCAAGAATGCCGATAAAGACATCATGAACCGTCCGGTCAACTACGAACGTGCCCAATGGGAATGGAACTCCGATATGTATGTTCCGCAATATCCGGGTGCCGACTGGCTGGAGGCAATGGGCAAACGCGGCAGTGACCGCCCGATTGTTCCTTCTGAATATTCGCATGCCATGGGTAACTCAAACGGTAACCTTTGGGATCAATGGAAAGCAATCTATAAATATCCGAACCTGCAGGGTGGATACATTTGGGACTGGGTAGACCAGGGCATTGACGCAGTAGACGAAAACGGACGTCATTTCTGGACATACGGTGGTGACTATGGGGTAAACACTCCGAACGACGGTAACTTTAACTGTAACGGTATTGTAAGTCCGGACCGTACTCCGCATCCGGCTATGGCCGAAGTGAAGTATGTTCACCAGAACGTGGCTTTCGAAGCGGTGGATCCGGCTAATGGAAAATTCCTGGTCAAGAATCGTTTCTACTTCACGAACCTGCAGAAGTATATGATCTCATATACCATTAAGGCCAATGGCAAAACAGTGAAAGGCGGCAAAATGTCTGTCAATGTGGAACCGCAGGGAAGCAAAGAAATCACGATCGCGACAAGCGGACTGAAATCAAAACCCGGAACTGAGTATTTTATATACTTCAACGTAACGACTACCGAACCGGAACCGTTAATCCCCGTTGGACATGAAATAGCATACGAACAGTTCCGTCTGCCTATCGAACCGGGCGAACGTACTTTCGCTACCGGTGGTCCGGCTCTGAAAGTATCGGCAGAAGGCAATGAACTGACAGCGTCTTCTTCAAAAGTAAACTTCGTATTCGATAAGAAGACCGGTCTGGTTTCTTCCTATAAGGTAGGTGGAACCGAATACTTTAAAGATGGCTTCGGACTTCAGCCGAACTTCTGGCGTGCACCGAACGACAACGACTATGGCAATGGTAACCCCAAACGCCTGCAAGTATGGAAACAGTCGAGCAAAAACTTCAATGTAGTGGACGCCAACATCGTTATGGACGGCAAAGATGCCGTATTGACAGCTAACTATCTGCTGGCTGCCGGCAACCTTTACATTGTTACATACCGCATCTCTCCTTCGGGCGTAGTAAAAGCCGATTTCACTTTCACTTCTACCGATATGGAAGCTGCCAAAACCGAAGCCTCGGAAGCAACCCTGATGGCTACTTTCACTCCCGGCAGCGATGCAGCGCGCAAGGCTGCCTCCAAACTGGAAGTACCCCGTATCGGTGTACGTTTCCGTCTGCCTGCAGAAATGAACCAAGTGGAATATTTCGGACGCGGACCGGAAGAGAATTATATAGACCGCAATGCGGGTACATTGATCGACCTGTATAAAACGACTGCCGACCAAATGTACTTCCCATACGTACGCCCGCAGGAAAACGGACACCATACCGATACCCGTTGGTTGACCCTGAATAAAAAAGGCGGTAAAGGACTGACTATTTATGCAGACAAGACGATCGGTTTCAATGCACTGCGCAATTCGGTAGAGGACTTTGACGGAGAAGAAACCATATCCCGCCCCTATCAATGGCTGAACCGTGATGCCGGTGAATTGGTTCACGACGAAAGCAAAGCCAAAGATCAACTGCCGAGAAAGACGCATATCAATGATATCACACCAAGGAACTTCGTAGAAGTATGTGTGGACATGAAGCAACAGGGCGTAGCCGGTTACAACAGTTGGGGTGCACGTCCGGAACCGGGTTACAATATTCCGGCAAACCAAGAATACAAATGGGGATTCACAATCGTACCAAGATAAACTAACTTAAAAATAAAAACCATGAAAGATTTACTTAGTATCGTATCTAAATTCAAAGTACAAGGCACAGTAGGCGAAATCAAACCACTTGGCGCCGGCCTGATTAACGACACTTACAAAGTTAACACTACCGAAGCAGACGCTCCCGATTATGTGTTGCAACGCATCAACCATGCAATTTTCCAGAATGTGGAAATGCTTCAGGATAACATTGCTGCCGTGACGGGACACATCCGCAAGAAACTGACGGAAGCCGGAGAGACAGACGTTGATCGCAAAGTCTTGACTTTCCTCCCGACGGAAGAAGGCAAAACATATTGGTTTGACGGTGACAGCTATTGGCGTGTAATGGTATTCATCCCACGTGCCAAAACTTATGAGACTGTGAATCCCGAGTATTCATATTATGCCGGAGCAGCTTTCGGTAACTTCCAGGCAATGTTGGCTGACATTCCGGCAACATTGGGCGAAACTATTCCTGACTTCCACAATATGGAGTTCCGCCTGAAACAACTTCGTGAGGCCGTAGCTGCCAATGCAGCCGGACGAGTAGCCGAGGTACAGTATTATCTGGATGAAATAGAAAAACGTGCAGATGAAATGTGTAAGGCCGAACGTCTGTATCGCGAAGGCAAACTGCCTAAACGCGTATGCCACTGTGATACGAAAGTGAACAACATGATGTTCGACGAAGATGGTAAAGTGCTCTGCGTAATCGATCTCGATACAGTAATGCCAAGCTTTATCTTCTCCGACTATGGAGACTTCCTGCGCACAGGAGCCAATACCGGAGATGAAGACGATAAGAATCTGGACAATGTCAATTTCAATATGGAGATATTCAAAGCATTTACTAAGGGATATCTGGAAGGAGCCGGTTCATTCCTTACTCCGATCGAAATAGAGAACCTGCCTTATGCAGCCGCTCTCTTCCCTTACATGCAATGTGTACGCTTCCTGGCAGACTATATCAACGGCGATACTTACTATAAGATCAAGTATCCCGAACACAACCTGGTACGTACCAAAGCACAGTTCAAACTATTGCAAAGCGTAGAAGAACACACCCCCGAAATGGAGGCATACATCAAAGAGTGTCTGGGATAAACTTCCCATCCTTCCAGGTGTAAACTATTGAACGGCGGAGAAACGGTTTCAGTTTTTCCGCCGTTTCTTTTTCCATATATTCCGGAGTTGTCAAAGTAAAAGTCAATGTCCCATTCTCTTTGGACAGTTCTGCTTGCATCAAAGTCATATCCGCTTGCAGGCGGGCATCGATAAAGTCATAGTCGGTAGAATCGGAAGAGGTGAAGAAATCATTCATCTGAGGAACCGACGGCAAAAAGTCGGTGGCGGGAAGCTCTTTCCAGTCCGTGGTATAGAACCGGATATGACTGTCGCATGCCGGAGCGCAAACTGTAGAAACGGCGCAAACCACTTTCGTTGTGTCATTCAACGGCAATAACTTCATCTGCCAATTGCTTGCGTCAGACATTTGCAGAGACACATAATCGGGACTTAACTCCGTCATCTCCGACTTGCCCCCGAAACGGTTGGTCACCTGAGCTTTCATTTTACTTTCAATAAAATCGATACAATCTGCCCGGTTCACTGATGACAGCAACGGACAAAGCGAGTCAGGTATATTCACAAACACCGTTTTAGCTTCCTGTGCTCCGACAGAAAAGGAAGAAGAAATACCCAGAATAAATAACAGGAGGGTAAGAGTAGACTTTTTCATATCTGATAATCTTGTTTCTTTACGTTCTTATTTAGTTCCCAAATATAGGAATATCATTCCTATTAACACCAGAATAAGGTCAATCGCTTTGCTTTTTAAATTCTTTTCACGGAACACCATAGCACCGAAAAGGAAAGATACAATCACACTTCCCCGTCTAACCATCGAGACAATCGAAATCATGGAATTTTCATAGCTCAATGCATAGAAGTAAACAAAATCGGCAGCACAGAGAAAGATGGAAATAAAAATGATAGCCCAATCCCAACGGAACGGAGTAGATGACTTACGTTTCGGCCACCAAAGAAGCGCAAGAATGGGACACATAATAAACATTTGGTACACATTATACCACGACTGTACGACCATGGGAGGCAGCTGCTTCATCAGGTATTTATCATACAAGCCACTTACCGCACCCGCTACGGCTGCCAGAATAATGAAAAGTATCCACTTGTTATGTTTAAAGTCAATACCTTCCTTCTTCCCCGAACGACTCAGCATAAAAAAAGAAATAATGGCTAACATCACGCCGATCCACTGATAGAGATTCAAGCGCTCGCCAAATACCAGCATGGCTCCCACAAGCACCATTACGGGACGGGTGGCATTAATCGGTCCTACAATAGTAATAGGCAGATGTTTCATCCCGAAATATCCGAGTATCCACGAGGAAAGAACAATAAATGATTTAATAATAATAAATTTATGTACTTCCCATCCCACCACCGGTACATCGAGCATAGTGCCCCCCAGCACTCCGGGCGCAAATGCCGACAACAAAATAAAAGGAAGAAATATAAGACTGGAAAAAAGTGTATTGAAGAACAACACCGGTAAAACCGCATTGTCTTTCAACGCTTTCTTTTTAAACACGTCATAAAAGCCCAGCAATGTCGCTGAGAGAAAAGCAAGAAGTAACCACATAATAGAATTCTTTAAATTAGAAGCTATAGGCTTATTCGAATATCTCCTGAGGATATTCTACATTAACCAGGAAGAGGGCATTTCCGGGAGCTGAAGTACCGGCTTTACAGCGATTCTGCAGCTCTATTATTTTACGGAAGTCATCGACTGACAGTTTGCCACGCCCCACTTCCAGAAGTGTACCGACAATGGCACGTACCATATTACGCAAAAAGCGGTCTGCCTGGATGGTAAACACCCAGGTATATTCATCCTCCTGAGTCCATTCGGCATGCATAATCTTACAAATATTGGTTTTTACATCTGTATGCAACTTACTAAAACTCGTAAAGTCCGAATAATGAAATAATGTCAGGGCTGCCTCATTCATCTTTTGAAAGTCGAGCGGATTATGTATCCGATAACGATATTGACGATTGAACGGGAATTTTACAGTAGTGATGTAATACTTGTAAGTACGTGCTGTTGCATCGAACCTTGCATGAGCATCCGGCTTTACCCGACAGACCTTATAGACCGAAATATCCTGCGGCAAAAGACGATTCAGCTTCTCAGCTACTTTATCCACATCCAAAGGTTCACCTTCGTAGTCGAAGTGGGCAACCATCAGAGACGCATGTACCCCGGCATCGGTCCGTCCCGCCCCAATCACTTCCGTATCTTTCCTCAGGAAGGTGGCAAGTGCCTTCATCAGACATTCTTGTATACTGATTCCGTTAGGCTGAATCTGCCATCCATGATAATGGGTGCCATCATAGGCTAAATAAATAAAATATCTTTGCACGCTCATTCCGTTCACTTGGTTTTTGCGTGCAAAGATACTGCTTTAATTGATAATTCAGAATGGATACTTATCAATAATTAATTGCTTTATTTGACCCACACATTCATTATCTCACCGATATACATCGTATGCAAAGATTTATCCTTCCATGCTTCTTTCAACTCCGGAGTATCAAAGGCTCCGGGAGTGATCGGCTGGGATAACATCTTCTTACATTCTATGATCATCCATGCTTCAGAGAAAGCTTTACTGCCCGAAGGAGTAGTAAGAGGAGTCAATCCGGCGCCTTTCACTTTATCAACATCTTCGCCACTATGACTACCGCAATATTTCAAAGCATCCCGATAAGTCTCTGTATAAAAGCTGATAGTATATGTATCATTCTTTTCCATCAATTGATAAGTATAGCGTGTAGGATAAATAAAACAGAATGAAACCGGCTTATTATAGAGATACCCCAGTCCGCCCCAGCTGGCTGTCATCATGTTGTATTTATCTTCCGTACCGGCTGTAATCAACATCCAATCTTCAGAGAGCATTTTAATGATATTACCCGGAATCTTATCAGCAGGAATATGTTTATACCCTGCCATAGCTCCCTGCTCCACAGCCTTTGGAAGTTCCCGATCGAACACTTCCGGAGTAACTTTAGGTTCTTTTGCCAATAGAGGAACCTCTGATTTTGCTCCTCCCAGCGTTTTCGTAACCTGCTCCGTCAAGTCATCAAACAGATCGATTGTTTTGATACGGAGTTTTCCATATTTGGCAACCACTTTCGTTTTGGCTTTATTCAACCCGGTCTCATCCGTGATCCAATCTTCCGCCTCCATCTCTGTATCATCACCATGAAAATAAGAAATGTTGTACATCTCCATCTTACAGGAACCGTCCAGGCAGTTAACCACCAGCCGGTATTTAATAGTAGCACGATCCAAGAAGAAGCTATTCGTTGCCGAAAGTTGCAAATACTCTTCACCCAAACATGCAATCTGCCCTTTTTCTCATCAAAATAGGCGACTCTCCCCTTCTGTCCTTTTGAAGGTGTAAAACGCTTCTCTGCCCATTTTAACAAAGCATCATAGATCTGCCGTTTCGACATATCGGAAGCTTGAATTACTTCTGTAAAAATGACTTTCCCGTTGACTACGGGCACTGCACCGGCCAGATACTTACTGTTATCTTCCTGTGCACAAAGAAGCATAGGACAACAGGCCAAAAGGAACAATAGAATTCTCTTCATACATTTATAAGTGTTTTTACAGAGGCGGATTTCACTCTGAAATCTTCACGTTTGTCACTCGTTCCAACAAGAATCGATCTTTATTCCAGTGGAAGGGCTTAAACTCTGTATTGGTTTTGATCACATTGTTACGGAATATCAACCCATCTACAGATTTTGCATAAAGAATCGGTGCATCAAACGTATCGAATTCATTATCCTCAATCACGATACCTCCATCTTTACCACCATGGAAGTACTTTTGCTGATCTTTCAGATTAGGTATTTCCGGATAGATAGAGATTACTGCATTGGTAAACTGGAACATATTAGTAAGCGCATTGATAAAACGATTGCGACGAATGGTGACATCACGGCAAGCACCTGTCTCGAACCAGCCATTGCAATCACCACACAGCAATATAGCCGTACCGGAAGTATGGTCAAACAAATTGTCCTCCACCACCGTCTTTTTAGGAGTACTGAATAGTGTACCGCGAGCGCGGTTATTACGAATCGTATTACCGGCAAATGACACTTCAGGAGTCCATGTCAGGTTTTCAATACCAAAGCCACTTTTTTCGTTAATAGCAGAATCGATTGCCTCTTTAAAAGTAATGCTGAACTCACGGGCACCTTGTATCTCACCCTTATCATACGGACGAATGGCAGTAATCTGATTCTGCTTGCCAATCAACTCCATTGTTTCCGAACGTACAAACTGAACATCGTCACCCGGACGTCCCCATTCAAAGCCCCAGGATTGATCGTGCATATAACGTCCTATCAGCGTATGATCATCCACACGCTTGATGACTTTCAAATACGTACCATGTACATTAATGGCATCATCCATCATTCCTTCATACAAACCATTCTTTGAAACAATCTTTCCCTTACATCCGGAAAAGTGTGTAGCATCTGCCTGCGTTGTAAAATAGCGCGGATCATTATCGCCTTTCAGGCAGACTCCAAAACCATCAAGCGTAATATCTTCGCAAAGCTGTGCCAGCAATCCCATACCTTCGGCATAATGTACTTTGACATCCAGCAAGGAAGTATTCACATCATGTGACATGAAAATGCCCGGAGTCGGACGTCCCCATCCACGCATAGCCACCACTGTGCCGGGCACCAGACGTGCATCTTTCCACTTTGGAGAGCAAATCCGGCGGGGAGCCACTTCAAAAGCTCCCTTGGTAGGACAACCGATATCACTGGTATTATATACCACATGTTTCGTTTTGCCATCGAAAGCAATGCCCCATGAATATCTCATCACCCAGCCTTCACCCAGTCCTTCGAATACCGAATCCTTACTGATGCGGTAATCGACCCATGGTGCAGGTTCGAACGTGATTCCTTTTTCCGGATCATTCTCCACCACTTGTACTTGAGCAATATGGGGCTGTTCAAAATCAATGCTAAAGCTTTTCAATACACAATTCTCCGAACGAAGCAAAGAAACCGGAATCATTCTTCCATAAAACACAAATTCGGAACCCT
>ENA-ORRA01001962-ORRA01001962.1-human-gut-metagenome-genome-assembly--contig:-NODE-1962-length-12330-cov-7.984603_pt1 | contig 12330 bp, 7 predicted proteins | sample MGYA00242169_ERZ509122 | MGnify/ENA primary metagenome ERZ509122 (study PRJEB26280, sample SAMEA2338650) | human gut metagenome | biome: human gut; feature: human-associated habitat; material: faeces...
GTATCTTCGCGCTCGCTATCTGGCCCTGGAGCTGCTCCATCGCCCCGCCTTTCCATGCGTCCATGAAAGGCGAGAGGTAGTTCTCAAGCTCCCTGTACGAGGTCAGTATGGTGAACACGTCCGAATAGGGCTTGTTCAGCAGCTCGATGGCATGCGGGAAGGTGCAGTATCTCCCGTCTTCGAAAATTTTAAGGTACCAGATGATGGCGGCCAGCAGGATGATCGGGGATTCCACGAAGAAATCACCCTGTTTCTGTATCCAACTTTTGTTCAGGTTCAGCATGATGACATACGCCGATTCGTAAGCGTCCGCGATATCCGACATGAAGGCCGGATTGATCGGATTGCAGCGGTGGCTGCGGCGTGGGTCATCGAAGTTGATCACATAGAACTGCACGTTACCGTCATACTTGTCCCTGTTCTTGAGCAACTGGTTGTAAGCTATGGTACTCAGATCCGGATGCTTGAAGTCGTAAATGTAGCAGGCGAAGCCTTTGGCAATCTGCTGGCGTATGTAATTGTTGATGACGGCGTAGCTCTTACCCGAGCCCGGCGTACCCAGCACGAGGGTCGCGCGGAAAGGATTTACCACGTTGATCCAGCCGTCGTGCCATTTCTTCTTGTAATAGAAACGGGTCGGAAGGTTCACTGAATACTCGCTGACCATCAGCCGGGTCTCCTGCACGAAGGACTCGTTTTCCTCGTTGAACACGTCGTCCATCAGCTGGTTCTTCAACAGACGGCCGATCCACATGCCGGCGGTCAGAAGGCAGATATAACCGGCGGTGACAACGGACACATACAGCAGCGTGGTGGGCCGGATGTCCCACCCTGAGACGAGCAGCAACTCGCTGCCGAAGTAAAGGGACAGGCCGGCCGTCAGGAAACAGCCGATACGCCGCCAGGACATCTCTATCTGTCTGCGTCCCCTGGCTCCCATCGAGGAGAAGAAGAGGAACATCAGGCAGAAGGACTTGGTCACCAGCGAATGGGTGAACAACCCCGTGTCCTGTTGCAGGTTCACAAGGATCTTGTCCACTATGCCGTTGGTACATCCCAGCTGGTGGAAAAACGGATAACAGAAATAATAAATGTTCATCACGAGGAACAGGAGGCTGACCGCGCGCATAAAGTCGATGGTCTTGCCCAGCCCTCTGGCGTCTTCTTGTGACATGTTTTCCTTGTTTTATAGGTAATACTTTGCTTATGTCTCATTCCTTTGGAAACCCTTTTAGCCGACATGCGGACCGCGGCGTTTCCGTTTCTTTTTCTTCTTCCCGTAGATGCCCTCCGCGGTTTCCTCGCCCGGATAAGGACGGGATTCCGTCGAGAAAATATCCAGCAGTCCTTCCGTAAGTCCGGTTTCCCCTCCTGCGGTTTCCTCTTTCACGGCGGTATCCTTATGGGAAACCGTCGCGGGAGGCGGCGTACCGTACAGCCTGTTCAGGACGGACGCAGAGAACTCCCGGACAAGGGCCGAACCCTTGAGGACCGTCTTCGAATCGTGGTCGATGTAGGTCACCCCGTAAATCACGCCTTTCTCGTTTTCCCAAAGTATGGGGACGATGTCTCTTCCGGTCAGGAACCGGAGGAATCCCTGCCGGGTATCCTGCCGCAAGGCTTCCCGAATGGCTTCCTTTGTCCTTTCCGGTACGGGATGTTTCTTCATCCACGCCCTGTTTCGGGCGCATCTCTTTCTCAGGGCCTCGTAACCGACGCTCCTGCCGATGTCGCTGGACTTGATGCCTACGCCGCAACGTCTGCCTTTTTCGTCGAGTGCCGCATAGACCAGCCCGTAGCATATCCTACCGTCAATACTCTTGCGTATTTCCTCCACTGTCACGTTGAACAGCCCGAGTAAGGCCTTGAATTCCTTGAACGAGCGGAAACGGTAATCCTGCAGGGCCGGTTTGACCACGTTTGCAATCTGATGTTTCAGGTCACCTTTACGGTAGTCCACCGGTGTCATGGTGCCGGGAACCTTGCGCTCCTCTTTCATTGACGGAATCAATCCGTATTTTTGTTCAAGCTCCCGGCAGATTTTCATGGAACGTTCCCATTCCTTGTAATCCCTGATCTTTCTGCCCTGCTCGTCTATGCGCAGGGAGACGATATGGATGTGGGGACGGGCATTGTCCTCGTGCCGGAAAATGATGTAAGGCTGGTCGCCGTAACCCAGTTTTTCCATGTATTCCCGTCCGATGGCCTCCAGCTGTCCGTCGGAGAGCTTGTCATCGGGATGGGGATTGAGCGAGAGGTGGATCACCGGTTTTTCCGTCCGTCGGTTGGCAGCAAGGTAGGCCTCGAAGCTGCGCATGCACTCCGGGATGCCGACCGTGCCGTCGGGACGTTCCATGATACGGTTCCATGCCAGCGTCCGGGCCTTGTCCTTGTCCACTTTCTCCAGGTTGTAATAGAGGGCCCCGTAAACGGACACGCCGGATGTTATCTTTGCAACCATCGCTCGAACTCCTTGGTCAGACGGATGATCTCCTTGTTCAGCGAGATGTATTCCACGGTCAGCTGTTCCAGCTTGTAAAGCAGGGCGAGGGCTTTCTTCTGGGTCAGCTCCCCGCTGTGGACGGCCTTGATCACCTGGTTGTAGTTCACCCCTACGCGGCGGTAGTCGCTCTGCAGGTTTGTAAGCCGGATGTAGAAATCCGTGGCCGCCTTGTCGATTTTCACGACCTTGATGGGTTTGTTGAAAATGGACGACAGGATGAACTGCGACTTGGTCTTCGCACCGGAATTGGAATACAGCCTCTCGAACTCGATGTTCTGCCTTTCATCCAGGCGGAAGCCGTAATAATAGGAATGGAGCTCGGATTCGTCCTTCGGCTTCCGGCCGCCTCTTCAGGGCTGGAAGGAGGACACATCCTGCGGTTTCTGTGTCTGCTTGATTCTTGCCATAGGTTCTTCTGTTTCTTTACGGTTATTTTTTCGGGAGCAAAATAAGTGAGAATTCCGCTATGTGCCAAACGGCGCGGGGTGACTATCCCTGACAGGAGATGACTTTTACTGACAGGGGTATCTCACCGCCGTTTCAACGCCGGTCAATCCCGCAGTTCACGATGTTTTTCTCGTAGGTTTCCCGGAGTTTGGGAAGCAGGACGGAGAGGTCCTTTTTCCTCCGGGCGAGATCGGCACGCAGGTCGTAGGGCTTGGAGAGGGTGACATTGAAAAGGCTTTCGAATGCCGCGACCAGGGAGGCAAAGGAGTGGCGGTTTGCCTGCCCGTCCGTCACCAGACCGGAATAGTCCAGCGAGGCGATCAGCTCCATCAGTCCCGCCTGGGAACCTTTCCAATGAAGGGCGGGATGCCTCTTTGTCTTTTTATCGGCAGGTGGTGCGGCATGGATTTCGGGATGCTCCGTAGCAAAATGGAGCAGGTCCGTCTCCATTCTTACAAGGGCGATTGCTTTTGTGAGGTAGATATCCGTCAGACCCTCAGGAACAGGATATACCCCATGCCGGTATGTTTCCAGCTCCAGTTCCAAGTGGCGCAGTTGCCTCAGCTTCACGATGACGGGCGGTCCGCCGTCAGTTATCGATTGCAGGCAGTTCATGAATTCTGTATAGGCGGATGAGAATTCCGCTTCTGTAAGCTCTCTCTTTTCCCGGACGGCCTGTCTGATGAGGTCGAGCAGGCGGTATGTCTTTGATGCTTCCATAAGATTGTTTTTTAGGTTCAAATTCAGAAACATAAAGACGAATATCATGCCGATAGATGAGGGCACATTTGCCTGAGTCACACAAGCATCAGATATTCAAGCAAATAAAAAGAGATATAATCTCAAGGGTGTAAATAAAAAGTGTACACCTCCTTTACACTGTTTGTAAGGGAAGTGTACACTTTCTGTAAACCTCTTGCTGCTCGTGTCATCCCGTGATTTCCCAGAGGAAGGAAACGAGCAGGTCCGTATTATGAAGTTCCTTCATCGGGGAGCATTGTCTGCCGCATGCGTTCAGGAATTTGACGAACACACGTCCAGTTCCGGGGTTGGGAAGAGAGATGGCGGCAAACGGTTTTCCATCCAGGAGCAGGCGGAAATATCCTTCAAGGCCGTAGGGCTGATAACGGATATCTTTTCCGGTCTGCCGGCAAAGTTCTTTTGTAACTGGTTCAATCAGTGCCGTCTGTATGATTTGGGGGATGCTGTTAGTAAGGGGAGGCTTGTACATGCTCTGTGCGAGACCCGTCTGCCACATCCGCTTTTGCCGCTCTGCCTCACAGACCTTGAGACCGAGCCTGCCACATAAGGGTCGGATATCCATAACTTAAACTTTAGTGGATAATTATCAATTTGTTATTGTAAAGCAAACATAAGCATAAACATCCGGGTACGCAAGATATGGGGTACAGAAAATCATGGGGAGTCTGCCTGGTAACTCTATTCCAAAGTTATGCAAACTTACAATCTGTAAGTTTGCATGGCGAGACTGTTCAAAATCCGGACCTGTTTTTGTTAAACACAGTGCCCTCAATCATATTTTCTCGGGGAACCACTTGCGGATTGAAAGTTCAAGGGGCGTTGAAAAATTGAATTTTCGAACAGTTGGAGGGGACGGGGAATCATCCCCTCTGCCTCCATTTCCGCTTCATCAGATGATTCCGTATTTTCGTAGTTTCTCATACAGTGTGGTCCGGCTGATGCCCAGCATCCTGGCGGCCCTTGCCCGGTTGTTTCCGGTCTGTTCAAGTGTTTGTAGCAGCAACTGTTTCTCCTTTTCCTCCTCCGTGAGGCAGGGTATCTCCTCCTGTCCGAGTGTCAGGTCCAGATTCAGGTCGGTTGCGGTGATCCAGTCGCCGCCTGCCAGCAGCAGGGCGCGGTAGAGTGCGTTTCTCAGCTCGCGGATGTTACCCGGCCAGGGATACCGCCTCAGGGCCGCCTCCGCCAGCCGGTCGAAGCCTTGCACTCGTATCCGGTGTTCCTCCGAGAGGTGTCCCAGAAGGAAACGGGCCAGCGGAAGGATATCCTCTGGACATTCCGAGAGCGTCGGGACGCGGATGGTGAACTCGTTCAGGCGGTGGAACAGGTCCTCCCGGAAACGTCCCTCGGTGATGGCCTTCTCCAGGTTTTCGTTGGTGGCGGCTATCAGGCGGATGTCGAAATCCCGTTCTCTGGTAGAGCCCACCGGCCGGTAACATTTCTCCTGAAAGGCACGCAGCAGGAGCATCTGGGCCCTGTAGGAGAGATTGCCGATCTCGTCCAGGAACAGCGTGCCGCCGTCGGCCTCCTGAAACAGTCCCGTCCTGTCACTGTCGGCGCCGGTGAACGCCCCTTTGCGATGCCCGAAAAACTCGGAGGCGGCCAGTTCTTCTGAGATGGAGCCGCAGTCTACCGGAACATAGGGTTTGTTCTTCCGGTGGCTTTGATCATGCAGCTCTCGGGCGATATGTTCCTTTCCCGTTCCGGATGCTCCCCGCAGCAGTACGGAAATATCCGAGGCGGCCACCAGCCTGATCTGCCGGTACATATCCTGCGCCTTGCGGCTCTCTCCGCGATAGAATGCGCTTCCGTCCCGCTTTGGACGGCTGAAGACCTTGTCGATGACCTCCAGCAGCCTGTCCGGTTGTACGGGTTTGCAGAGATAGTTCACCGCTCCCAGCTGCATGGCTTCCACGGCGTTCTCAACCTGACCGTAGTTCGTCATGATCAGGAACGGGACAGCAAGGCATTTCCCGTGTATCCAACGCAATAGCTCCGTGCTGTTCCCGTCTGGCAGGCGCAGGTCGGCAAGAACGAGATCGAACTCCTCCGATGCAAGGGATTTCCTTGCCGGGGCCAGTGCCGTCACATGGCGGCATTCCATTCCTTGTCTTTTCAGCCAGTTGCCGATACTCCGGCCGAAGACCACGTCGTCCTCTATGATCAATATCCTTTTCATTCTTCCTTTTTTTGCATGTCCATGGCATAACGCAGCAGCCGGTCGGCCGCCTTCTCTATCTCACGTATCCCGACAAGGTCCTCCACCTTCCACGTTCCGGGAGGCGTGGTGGTGATCCGTCTTAGTTCTTCTACGGGAAAGTCCAGGCGGAGAGCGTCCCAGAGCGGCAGGTTCTTGTGGAGGATGTCCCGGACGGTTTCCCGGTCATCTTTTTCCAGTGCCGCATGCAACAGGGAGAGATCCTTGCGGCTCTCGGTGACGAACACTCCCAGCATCTCCCGCCTGTTGTCCTCACCGGTGAGGATCAGAGAGAAGTCCGGCTTCCAACCTTCGTTTTCCCTTTTTCCGGCAACCCGTGTCACGCCTTCAGCCAGGCTCTCCATGGTGAACGGTTTCCGGACGCATCCGGCGAAACCGGACGTGAGGTACTCTTTCTCATCATCCATGCAGGCAGTTAGGGCTATCACGGGGATGGACTTCGCCCGTCCGATATTGGAGGAGCGGAGTAGTTCCAGAACGGCGAAACCGTCCGTCTCCGGCATTTGGATGTCCGTCAACAGCACGTCGTACTCATTCTCCCTCAGTCTGGAGACGAGCTCGCTGCTGTTCCGACAGCAGTCACACACGGCATGACAGCGACGTAGCATCTCCCTCACAATACCAAGTTGCCGTATGTCGTCATCCAGCACAAGAAGGCGCATGCCCTCCAGCCTTCGGTCGGAGGAAGAACGATACTCATTCATCGGGGATTCCCGGTCGGCCGGAGACAGAGGAAGCTGGACGGTGAAGTCGCTGCCTTTCCCCCTCCGGCTCTCCACACGGATGGAACCGCCCATTTGTGTGACCAGTCTGGAACAGATGGCAAGTCCGAGTCCGAAACCGGATATGCCGCGGGCGTTCTCCAGCCGCTCGAAAGCGGTAAAAATCCTCTCCGCATCCTTTTCGTCCATGCCGCTCCCCGTATCCCGGACGGAGAGGCACAGTTCGCCGTTCCTGTACTCCGCTTCCAGCCGGACGCTCCCTTCCTTGGTGAACTTCACGGCATTTGAGAGCAGGTTGTTGACGATCTGCAGGAGATGGCCCTTGTCACCGTAGACCACAACATCCATGCCGGAGAGACGGGTGGAAAAATGCAGGCTTTTCCTCTGTGTGACAGTAATGTAGTTATTTGCCGTCTCCCTGAACAGGGACTCCAGGTGGAAGATCCGCTCATTTGTCTGCGTCTGCCCCGTGTCCAGCAGGTAGAAGTCCATCAGGGTGTCTACAAGGGAGAGCATGTATTCCGAGGCATGCCGGATATTTTCCACATATTTCGCCTTGCGCCGTCTGTCCTTTTCCGCCGGCAGCAGGTCGGCAGAGCCGGTTATCGTAGTCAGCGGGGAGCGCAAGTCGTGGGCGATGGCAAGCATCATGTCCTTCTTAGACTGCAGGAGCTCCCTGTTCTTCCTGTCGGACTCCTCCAGATCCTTCTGGCAGCGATATTTGCGCTTCAGGTCGCGGTGTATAATGACATATAGCATGATGGTGAGCAGCGAGATGAAAATGGCAAGGAAGGATGCGGTACGGAACGATCGGTCGCTCTCCGTCATGAACCGGCGGTAACGTTCCTCTACCCGGAATACCGTTTCCGCTTCCAGTTCCCGGACGATGCAGCGCAACCGCCGGTTCAGCCGTTTGTTATTCTCATACAGCAAATCCATCTGGAATAGCAAGCGTTCCCTCTCGGTTTCCTGGACATTAGTCACTTCACGTCCCAGAGAATGTAGCATACCGGCGGCCGATGCGTTTTGCTTCTTTTTCCGCTGTTCCAGATAGGCTGATTTCCTTTCTTTCCGCTTGAAGATCCTGGACCAGATGCTGGTTGGGACGCTCTCCCGGACTGTATCCGCGGGTGTAGAGGACAGATTGGCTGTCTGCTGGACATGGGAGACGATGACCGGAATTTTCCGGTTGACGATTTCACCAACTTTCTGCAGGTGAGCGAATGTCCGCATGGTGCTGTCCAGTAACTGCTCCTTCTGCACCAGAAGCGGACACAGTGAATCGATGCGGGCTTGTCCGGAAGAGGCGCGGATATACTGTCTTAGTTCTTGCAGGGTGCGGCAAACCTCCTCCCGTTTCTCCCGGTAGGATGCCATGTCTTCCTCCTCCCAGACACTGACGGTCTCCGCCCGGGTGGCAAGCTCCAGAAGACCGGCGTAGGCCTGTTCCGACAACTTATGGACATGGAGTAGCTCCGATTCACCCGCCTGTAGGTAGCTGCGTTTCAGCTGTTCATCCCGGAAGAGGTGAACGGTGAACGCGAGCAGAGCGATCAGCACGAGGTATCCTATGAATATTTTGACCCTTAACCACATATGATATTACATCTTCGGTATCTCTTTCTGTAAGGCCTCTTCGGGAGCTGCTAGCCCAGCCTGTCCAGCCCCGATATAAGCATGCAGGCTGCAACGGTGCACTGCGTTGGAAGGAGCTGCCGGAAAGTCCGTTTCCTGTGTATAAATCAATATCTGCACACTGGCGGTCAAGTCGGAGTTGTAACGTATGCGCGCATTATTCATCAAAAAAACGGAAAGGTTCTCGACGTCTGCTTCAGGCAGTCGGGCACACCGGCCTCGTTCTTCTTCTGCACAATGGTTTCAAACATGCCCTGCAAGGCATGTTCTTTGTCTTCCTACGCCATATTTCTTAATTAATAATAATCAGATTAAAAGCATTTTGAACTGGAATGGCAATTGAACCGATAATAATCTAGAAACCATCCGGATCCTCCAGACTGCTTGAAATCTCATATACAACCTCCTACATACAAAGATAGTTAAAAATATTTTCTTTCCAATAATCTAAGGCAGGAAATACAATCTGAAGAAACTCCAATAAGTCAAATTTAGTCAGAGGGATGCATATCGTGTCAAACACACATTCAGCAAATGAATGCTTATTGCTGCATCATATGAACACATAAAGTGTTCATGTTTGATCAAAAATGGGATAAAAAGTTTTATTTTGTCTGTTAATTTGTTTTTCTCATTCTGTTTTGCGTACTCCTATTATTGATTATACATCCTTTGCACTTCATTGCCCATTATTTTTTGTATCGTTTTCTTTTCTAAATTGTTTTGGGGTCATTCCTGTCATGTTTTTAAAGGCTGAGCTGAAATATCGGGGGTAAGTAAAGCCCACTTCGCAACTTATTTCGTTTATATTTAAATTAGTATTAATAAGTAGTGACATTGCCTGCTCTATGCGTAATCTGTTTATATAGTCATTGACTCCCAGTCCTGTTATTATTTTTATCTTGTTGTATAGTGAAGACCGGCTGACAGCCATGGCATCTGCCAGTTGCTGGACGGAGAAGCCTTCGTCAGACAGATTTTCATATATGACTGCATTTATCTTTTTCATGAAATCCTCATCAGCTTTACTGTTTGTCGAATCTTGCAAGGAAGTTGAACAGTTTGCAATTGCGTACTGATTATATATTTTTTCTCTGTTTTTTAAAATATTGCCGATAACAGTCTTTAGAGATTCCAAATCAAAAGGTTTGGGGATGTACGAGTCAGCCCCGGATTTATATCCGGTTGTTATTCCTGTTTGGTCATACCGCGCTGTCAGCAGTATTACAGGGATATGGCTTATCCTGATGTCATTTTTTATTTGACGGCATAATTCGAAACCATCCATTTGGGGCATCATAACATCACTGACAATGACAGACGGCTGTTTCTTTTTGCATATCTCCAGTGCCGAGATTGCATTGTCTGTCGAATAAACTTTTTTAAAAGTCTCTGTCAAGGATTCTACAAGAAACTCCCTTAGCTCTTTTTCATCCTCTACGACAAGCACTGTCTTCCCGGAACAATCAAAAGGTGAATCTTGGATTGTGCCCGCAATGGGAGATTCTTTTTGTGGCAATCTTGTGGCTTCTTCTTTTTCATTGATATCAAGAAACGGCAGTTCTAAATAGAATGTCGCCCCTCTGCCGGTATTATTATAGGCCCCAATCCCCCCTCCATGCATTTCCATGATTGTTTTGGCATAATATAATCCGAACCCGCTCCCTTTTTCCTTGTGGTTGCCTTTATAAAACCGTGTGAAAAGGTTTGCTATATCCGAATCCTGTATGCCGGACCCTTCATCCACGACTGATATTCTGACCTTGTTTTCAAGCCTCCGTGTGTTTATCGTTATACAACTTTCAGGCATGCTGAATTTTAGCGCATTCATCAGCAGGTTTGACAGTACAGTGTGGCATTTTTGCCTGTCCAGCCATATCTCTTCTATATCGGTGTCCATTTGTAATTTTATGGATATTCCCTTTTCCTTGGCTTCATCTGTAAAATCTTTGACAATATCAGCTATCCACCCGTCTAATTTACATCTTTGTACTTTTAATTTACTGTAGCCTGCTTCCATACTGTTCCAGTCCAGCACCATGTCCACAATTTCCCTCATATGCTGCGCTTGGTTGGATATCAATTGCAATTGTGACATCAGATATTGAGGGGACTCTTTGTACTCTTTTTTGTCTATCAGGCGTTTTAGTGGAGCATAAATCAAAGTCAAGGGAGTACGTAATTCATGATTGATGTGAATAAGGAAATCTATCTTCTTTTCATTAAGATATTGTCTGTATTCTTTTAATCTCTTTTGTATTTTGATTTCTTTTCTTCTGTTTAAAACATATATAAATGCAATGACTCCTCCTGCAAGGCAAACGCAACATAGGATTATGAACCGGTCTGTTTTATACCATGGCGGGGTGACATGAATATCAGTCAGATGGACGGGAATGGTATAATCTCCGTCTTTTGTCAGACATGATACTTCAATGTGGTATTTGCCTGGGAGAAGGTTGGGGAGCTCCAGCATCGGATTATAAGATTCAATACTTTTATCAACATCTCCTTTAATAATGTATCGGAATGGAACCCGCTGGAAAATTTCTTTATTTTTAATATATACCCGCAATACGAGTGTGTTATATTTCCATGGAATTTTTATGTTCCTTATATCTATATCCGATGTTTGCGGGCGTCCGTTAAGCTCTATGCCATCAAGTTCTATTTCGGGATATGGCTCATTAGGGTCCGGAATATCCGTGTTAATTTGTACCAGCCCCTCTGTGCCGCCGAAATAAAGATAAGGGTTGTTTTTCTTAGGCCGTTGTTGGTAAGTGAATATTATTTCATTGGGATGAAACCCGTCGCTTCTGTTCCATTGGATAAGCTTTTCATCTTTTGTACAATAAGAGAACAGCTGGTTTTGCGCGCAAATCCATACCCTCTCCGAAGATGGGTCATAGCGGAGTGCGTCAATATCGCTGAATAACTGTGATACGATTTTATAATATCTTTTTGCTTTTATGTCATAACATTCCATTCCTTCTGTCGTTCCCACCCGTATCTTACCTCGTCCGTCACAATCGATCGCGGTGATGACTTCTTTTTCGTCTATCTGGAAAAGCAGCCCGATACTATCATTCCTATTAGTGATCTGGAATATCTTGTTTGCGCTCATAGCCAGAGATATCTCCGCATCGGAATACCCCATGAGAGAAGGCGGCAATTGGTAATTTTTGCAAGCCTTGAATGCAGAGAATTTTTTATTGCTTATGTCATATATCCATGCATCCTTACTAAGTATGTATATTTTGTTTTCGGACACCCGGTGAGCTCGTGGAAGATATCCATAAAAGCACTGCCTGAAATTGATACTGTCGTTTACTATCGTAAATGGTCGATAAACTCCCGTGTTCTTTTCGAATAAAAAGAGCCCCTTCGTATAAACCGATACGAGCAGTTCCTTTTCTGATACTGGAGCAATGGAAATCACCTTGTCTCCATAGCTGGACTGAAAATGCTTGAAAAATCCCGTTTGGGAATCATACAGGTTTATTCCACCTCCGTCCGTGCCTATCCATAGTTTTCCATCGGATTCTTCATATAAACAGGATACCGATTTCTCGCTCATCCCGTTTATATCTCCCAAGGGGCAGTCCTTGTAAGTACGTATATGACTTTCTTTGATATTGAAAACTCCTCCTCTGACACTTCCCGCCCATAGACCTTTATTTCTGTCCTGATATAATAGAGTGACGGAGTTTACGGGCAACGAATTTTCATCTCCGGCAATATGGCAGAGGTTGGAGAAATTCTCATTAGACAGTTCCAGACGGTTGATTCCTCCTCCGTCAGTCGCCAGCCATAGGCACCCTTCCTTCTCTACGATATCCAATACATAATTGTTTGTTAGGTCGGAGTTTTCTTTTGTATACCGTTTTATAAACTTACCTGTTTTTTCATAACAAAACAAACCTTGTCCCCAGAAGGATAAGTATATATATCCGTTTGACGATAGATACGCCCCTTGTAAAATATTGTTTGAACCAGAGAATCTCCTTTTCAGAATTGTCCTATTTGAGGGATATTATCGAATATCG
>ENA-ORRA01001964-ORRA01001964.1-human-gut-metagenome-genome-assembly--contig:-NODE-1964-length-12322-cov-9.928752_pt1 | contig 12322 bp, 10 predicted proteins | sample MGYA00242169_ERZ509122 | MGnify/ENA primary metagenome ERZ509122 (study PRJEB26280, sample SAMEA2338650) | human gut metagenome | biome: human gut; feature: human-associated habitat; material: faeces...
GCCACACCCGGTGCTGATGAGATCAGTACCGGGTGTGGCGTCCGTCGTCTGTGTAGTTGAGGCTACGGAGCCTGTCGTGCTCCGTGCTACAGAATCTCGGCTATCTGGACCGCATTGAGGGCAGCCCCCTTGCGGATCTGGTCGCCCGTGAGCCAGAGCGTGCAACTATGGTCGTCGGCCAGGTCCTTGCGGATGCGCCCCACGAAGACGTCATCCTTGCCCGCCGACTCCAGGGGCATGGGATAGACATAGTGCTGGGGATCATCGACGAGGGTCACGCCAGGAGCCTCCTGGAGGGCGTGGCGGATCTCCTCTACCGAGAGCGGGCGCTCGGTCTCGAACCAAACACTCTCGGAATGGCTGCGGAGTGAGCTCACGCGGACGCAGGTGGCACTCGTGCGAACGTCGGAGTGCATGATCTTGCGCGTCTCGTGATACATCTTCATCTCCTCCTTCGTATAGTCGTTGTCCGTCATCTTGTCGATCTGTGGTATGACGTTGTAAGCCAACTGGTGGGGGAAGTGGCTGATACTATGGGCGCTGCCCGTCTCGAGGATCTCCTTGTACTGCTGCTGCAGTTCGCGCATGGCCTCGGCGCCAGCCCCCGAGGCGCTCTGGTAGCTGGCGATGTGGATCTTGCGGATGTGGGACAGGCGCTCGATGGGGTAGAGGGCCACGACCATCATGATCGTCGTGCAGTTGGGGTTGGCAATGATGTTGCGCGGATGGCGCTTGGCATCCTCCGGATTGATCTCTGGGACGACGAGAGGCACGTCCTCGTCCATGCGAAACTGGCTGCTGTTGTCGATCATCACGGCCCCGTGGCGCGTGATGGTGTCGGCGAAGCGAGCCGACGTGCTGCCTCCGGCACTGGTGAAGGCGATATCGACGCCACGGAAGTCGTCGTTGTCCTGGAGCAGGCGGACGGTATGGGGCTTGCCCCTGAAGAGGTACTCGCGGCCCGCGCTACGTTCGGAACCAAACAAAAGAAGGTCATCGACCGGGAATTGGCGCTCTTCGAGAATGCGAAGAAGCTCTTGTCCTACGGCGCCGCTTGCGCCAACGATAGCTATTTTCATTTTTCTGTTCCTTTCTCTTAACAAGTAATATATGGCGCAAAATTACGAAAAAGCGAGGACACTGTGGTGCGTAATTGCGTGTTTTTTGTTACCTTTGCAAAAAATTAAGGAATCGATATGCTGCTCACGACCCAGTATCTCCCCATATCACAGCCGCCGCTGATCTTTCTGACGGTGCTCCTGATCATCCTCTTTGCGCCGATTATCATGGGCCGGCTGCGCATTCCCCACATCATCGGACTGGTGCTGGCTGGCGTACTCATCGGCCCCTACGGCCTCCATGTGCTGGAGCGCGACGCGTCGTTCAGCCTCTTCGGTTTCGTGGGTCTCTTCTACATCATGTTCCTCGCCGGTCTGGAGATGGACATGGAGGGCCTTCGGCGCAGCCGAGGGCGCGTGTTGCTCTTTGGCGTGCTGACGTTTCTGCTGCCCTTTGTGCTGACCTACTTCATGGCCGTGGAGCTGCTGGGCTACACGCAGATGGCCTCGCTGCTGCTGGGCTGTCTCATGGCCTCCAACACCCTCGTGGCCTATCCCATCGTGGGTCGCTACGGACTGGGGCGCCATGCGGCCACCACGCTCAGTGTGGGCGCCACGATGACCTCGCTCTTCTTCGCCCTGGTCTCGCTGGCGACGATCGTCAACCAGTTTGAGGGCGCCTCGGGCCCAGGCTTCTGGCTATGGTTTGCCGTGAAGTTTGCGGCCTACTGTGCGGGCACGATCTTCCTCATCCCCCGATTGACACGTTGGTTTCTGCGCCGCTATAGCGATGCGGTCATGCAGTTTGTCTTTGTCCTGAGCGTCCTCTTCCTCTGTGGCGCGCTCTCCCAGATGATTGGCCTGGAGGGCATCTTCGGTGCCTTTGTGGCCGGACTGATCCTCAACCGCTTCATCCCGAAGGTCTCGCCGCTGATGAACCGTCTGGAGTTTACGGGCAACGCCCTCTTTATCCCCTATTTCCTCATCGGCGTGGGTATGCTCATCGACCTCCACCTGCTTTTCGAGGGCGGACGCATCCTCCTGGTCGTGGCCTGCATCACCTTCTTCGGCACGGCTGGCAAGGCCCTGGCAGCCTATCTCGCGGGATGGCTCCTGCGCTTCGATCGCCAGGCTCGCCACCTGATGTTTGGCCTCACCTCCGCCCATGCTGCCGGATCCATCGCCATGGTGATGGTGGGACTGCGCATCCAAGTAGCCCCGGGCGAGTATCTCTTCGGCGACGAGGTGCTCAATGGCATCGTCATCATGATCCTCTTCACCTGCGTCATCTCCAGCCTCGTGACGGAATATGCCGCCAAGCATATCGTCCTGGCCGAGAAGGAGCAGCCACAGGAGGACGCCGGGGTGCAGGACGAGACGGTGCTCATCCCCGTGAAATATCCCGAGTATGCCAACCGCCTCACCAACCTCGCCCTGCTCATGCGCAATCCGAAGCGCGACCACGACCTCGTGGCCCTCAGCGTGGTCTATGACGACGCCAACATCGACCGCAAGCGATCCGAGGGTGCCAAACTGCTGGAGCAGGTGACGAGCTACGCCGCCTCGGCCGACGTGAAGATGCAGAGTCAGCTGCGCGTGGCTACCAATATTGCCAATGGCATCATGCACGCCTTCAAGGAGTTTAGGGCCACGGAGGTCGTCATCGGCATGCACATGCACTTCTCCGACTCCACCACCTTCTGGGGGAAGTTTCACCAAAGTCTCTTCAACGGCCTGTCGCGACAGATCATCATGGCGCGCCTGATGCAGCCTCTTTCGACGCTGCGTCGCATCGTGGTCTGTGTGCCCTCGCGCGCACAGTTTGAGCCGGGCTTCTACCGCTGGCTCGAGCGCCTCTCGCGACTGGCCGAGAATCTCGACTGCCGCATCGCCTACCATGGGCGCCAGGACACGCTGACCCGCATCCGGCAGTATGAGCTCAACCACCATGAGAGCGTGCGCGCCGAGTATGTGGAGATGGAGCACTGGAACGAGCTGCCGACGCTGGCCGCCCAGATCAAGGAAGACCACATCTTCGTGGTCGTCACCGCGCGCAAGGGCACGGTGTCGTTCAAGAACGCCATGGAGCGCCTGCCAGAGGAACTGACCAAGTACTTCTCAGGCAAGAACCTCATGATCATATTCCCCGACCAGTTTGGCGAGGACAAGACCGACGTGATGACCTTTGCCGAGCCCCAGCATGTCGAGGACCGTTCGGCCTATGAGGCACTGCTCGGATGGCTGTATCACAACCTCTACCACCGGCTGGCCGTGGCAGCGAAGAAAATAATCAGAAAAACGAAGAAGAAATGATAGACATCAAAGGTATAACGAAGAGCTTCGGCTCGCTACAGGTGCTCAAAGGCATCGACCTCCACATCAACAAAGGCGAGGTGGTGAGCATCGTGGGTCCCTCGGGGGCGGGCAAGACCACGCTCCTCCAGATCATCGGCACGCTGGACAAGCCCGATAGCGGGTCGGTGGTGGTCGATGGGGTAGAGACACAGCAGTTGTCGGGGCATAAGCTCAGCGAGTTTCGCAACCGCCATGTGGGCTTCGTCTTCCAGTTTCATCAGCTCCTGCCGGAGTTTACGGCCATCGAGAACGTGATGATTCCCGCGTTTATCTCAGGAAAATCGACCTCTGAAGCGCGGAAGCGGGCCGAGGAACTGCTGGACTTCATGGGTCTGGCCGACCGGGCGCGCCATAAGCCCAGCGAACTCTCAGGTGGCGAGAAGCAGCGGGTGGCCGTGGCACGCGCCTTGGTCAATCGGCCGGCCGTGATTCTCGCCGACGAACCCTCGGGAAGTCTGGACAGCAAGAACAAGGCGGAACTCCACCAGCTCTTCTTCGACCTGCGCGACAAACTGGGGCAGACGTTCGTCATCGTCACCCACGACGAGACGCTGGCGCAAATCACCGACCGCACCATCCATCTGCGAGACGGCATGATCGTTGGTGGCGATGAGGCTTCGCAGGGCAACGAGGCTTTGCAGGGCGAGGTGTAGGCGGGCGTGACACGGCTCGGCGGGCTGTCTGTCCATCCATGCCCTGTTTTGTGGACCGCCCTCCCGTCATTCATAGAAAAAAGTAGTAGGACCATTTAGACTATCAACACAGATGATCAAGATAAAACTCGGCGATTACAATGACCTGACTGTTCAGGAAGTGGCTTATCGTGAGGGCAAAGGCGAGCGCTTTGGCCTTTACCTCGATGGCGGACGCGACGGAGAAATCCTCATGCCCGACAAGTATGTGCCCGAGGGCACGCAGGTGGGCGATACGCTGCGCGTCTTCGTCTATCTCGACCAGGAGGAGCGACCCATCGCCACGACCGAGAAGCCGCTCGCCCGGGTGGATGAGTTTGCGTATCTGCAATGTGCGTGGGTCAACCAGTATGGTGCGTTCCTCCATTGGGGCGTGATGAAAGACCTGTTCTGCCCGTTTCGCGAGCAGAAGAAGCGCATGGAGGTGGGACTGAAGTATATCGTCCATATCCATGCCGACGAAGAGAGCTACCGTCTGGTGGCCTCGGCCAAGGTGGAGCACTATCTCCACGACTATGCAGAGGACTACGACGCTGCCGCCCGTAGGGGAGAGATCGAGGCTGCGGAGGAAGAGACGGACGCTGTGGGCTTCCGTCCCTACCATGTGGGCGACGAGGTGGAACTGCTCGTATGGCAGAAAACGGACCTCGGATTCAAGGTCATCGTTGACAATCGCTATCCCGCGCTCATCTACGAAGATCAGATCTTCCAGTATGTGCACACGGGCGACCGTCTGCGGGGATTCATCAGCCGCATACGTGAGGATGGCAAACTCGACTGTTCGCTCCAGCCTACGGGCAAGCGGCAGACGCAGGACTTTGCCGATACGCTCCTGGCCTATCTCCAGGAGCACGACGGACGCTGCCCGCTGGGCGACAAGAGCGATAGCGAGGACATCAAGCGCGTGTTTCATGTGAGCAAGAAGGTCTTCAAGCGGGCTGTCGGCGACCTCTACAAGCGTCGCCTCGTCATTCCCGGTCCCACGTCGGTGGTACTCACGAAGTAGGGGTGCACGCTTTTACGTGTAGGTATAATTGCCGTGCAGAGAACAGACTTGTGCACGAAAGGCTATACACTAAGACCTTCTTAGTAGAAGCAAAAGAACAATAAAAAATGGCCTGACACCCTGGTTGGCAGTGTGTCAGGCCATCTAACCTGTCTGCGGCTATCAAGGGCCGCATGGGAAACACCAAAAGATTCTATTTACACTTTCCTGGCAAAGCGCTGAAGCCTATGCGGCGATCATCGAGAGGAAGTATTTGTGTATGTGCAAATCGCTGTCCAGTTCGGGATGGAAAGCCGTGACGAGCTGGTTGCCCTGTCTTGCCGCCACGATATGGCCATCGACGGAGGCCAGGACGCGCACGTCGTCCTCCACGCTTTCTATATAGGGCGCACGGATGAACGTGGCAGGGAGACCGGTGCCCACCTCCGCCATGTCGAGGGAGGTGTGGAAACTGCCCAACTGTCGTCCATAGGCATTTCGGCGCGCGCGGATATCCATCGTGGAGAGGCGCGGGAACTCCTCGCCCTCCACCTCCTTGGCCAGTAGGATCAGTCCGGCGCAGGTGCCGAAGACGGGCAGTCCGTCGGCAATGGCCTCGCGGATGGGCTGGAGCAGCTCCAGGTCGTGGAGCAATTTCAGCATCGTCGTCGACTCGCCACCCGGGATGACCAGGCCGTCCTTGGGCTGGTTCCAGTCGGAGAGCTGGCGCACCTCAAAACATTCAGCGCCCAGCTGCTGGAGCATTCGCTCGTGCTCGATGAATGCTCCCTGCAAGGCTAATACCGCTATCCTCATTATTGTCCGCGCTCGGCCATGAGGATCTTGATCTCCTGCTCGTTGATGCCAACCATCGCCTCGCCCAGGTCCTCGCTCAGCTCGGCAATCTTCTTGGCATCCTTGTAGTTGGTCACGGCCTGGACAATGGCAGCGGCACGCTTCACGGGGTCTCCGCTCTTGAAGATACCCGATCCGACGAAGACACCCTCTGCGCCCAGCTGCATCATCAGCGCAGCGTCGGCAGGGTAGCCACACCACCAGCGGCGAAGTTCACCACAGGCAGTTTGCCATGGTCGTGTACGTACTTCACGAGGTCGTAGGGAGCCTGGAGCTGCTTGGCAGCCTCGAAGAGCTCGTCCTCGCTCATGCCGACGAGGCGACGGATCTCAGCCTGCATCAGGCGCATGTGGCTCACGGCCTGGACGACGTCGCCCGTGCCCGGCTCACCCTTGGTGCGAATCATCGTGGCACCCTCGGCAATGCGGCGGAGCGCCTCGCTGAGATTGCGTGCGCCACAGACGAACGGCACCTCAAACTGTGTCTTGTCGATATGGTAGATGTTGTCCGCAGGGCTCAGCACCTCGCTCTCGTCGATGTAGTCGATCTCGATGGCCTGGAGAATCTGTGCCTCGACGAAGTGGCCGATGCGGCACTTGGCCATCACGGGGATGGAGACGGCGGCCTGGATGCCCTTGATCATCTTCGGGTCGCTCATGCGGCTCACGCCACCAGCAGCACGGATGTCGGCGGGGATGCGCTCCAGGGCCATGACGGCGCAGGCGCCAGCCTCCTCGGCGATGCGTGCCTGCTCGGGGGTCGTTACGTCCATGATCACACCGCCCTTCAGCATCTGGGCGAGGTTGCGGTTCAACTCTTGTCTGTTCTGTTCCATGATTTTATTTTCTTTTTATTGTTTAATATTCTGTTTTGGGTTGGCAGCGAGACTGCTTCGGCGAGGGCATAGGAAGGGTAGGTCAGAGGTGGAAACCCCTGACGCAGCTTGTGGGAAGCGAGGGCGCTACAGGCGCGCCTACTCCTTGTTCTGCCGTCGAAAGTCGCTGGGTGTCATTCCCGTCAGTTTCTTGAAAAACTTCGAGAAATGGGCTTGTGAAGAGAATCCGCAGCCGTAGGCTATCTCCTGGAAGGTGTGGGTCGTCAGCATCAGTTCTTGATGGATGCAGGCCAGCAGGGTGGTGTCGATAATCTGCTTCGGGGTCTTCTCCCCCAGTTTACGGCACACCTGCGAGAGGTAGCGGGGCGAAACGTTAAGGCAGTCGGCATAGAACGCCACGTCGCTATTGGTCTTCGCATGCTGCTCCACCGCCGAGACAAACGCCTGGTAGAGTTCCATGCTTCGTCCCTGTGGCTCCGCCGTGCGTGCCATCATTCCCTTGGCAAACCGTGCGGCCCGCTCCTGTGCCTCCTCGATGGAGAAGTTTTGGCTCAGATAGACCGCCACCGCACTGCAATAGGCGTTTTGTGCGCCGTGGAGCGTGTGCTGCTGTGGGGCGACGAGCGTACAGAGCGGGATGAGGCGACGCTGGATCTGTGTCAGCACGTCCTCGCCCATCAGTCGGTCGCCCTTGGCAGAGACCGAAGCAGGGGCATAGACCACGAAGCGCGGACGGTAGCGCAGGATTGCGTCGATGATGACATCGAGCGTTTCTACCGAACGAATCAAGCCCACCTTGATCACTTGCGGCTCGATATCGTTGACCACAGCCTCGATCTGGCTGCGGACCACGGCAGCGGGGAGATCGTAGAACTCCTGGATGCCGAGGGTGTTCTGCACCGTGATGCACGTGATAGCCGACATGGCGTAGCCGCCCAAGGCCGATATGGTCTTCATGTCGGCTTGCACGCCAGAGAGGCCCGTGCCATCGGAACCCGTTATCGTCAGTATCGTGCTGCTCTCTTTCACGCATGCAAAGGAACGCATTTTACTTGAAACGACCTAAAAAAGTTCCCTATTTGACAACGGAAAAGCACGTTTGGCAAAACTTTCCCCTGCTTTCAGCTCCCTGCTTGTGGCTTTTCTCGCCTTTTCGTAGTAACTTTGCAGCGAGAAAGTGATAAGCCAACGATGCAGAAGCAATTTTCAAGAACGCAACTTCTTTTGGGCCGTCCTGCCCTCGAGACGCTCGCTGCCAGTAGAGTAGCAGTCTTTGGCGTGGGCGGCGTGGGCGGTTATGTCGTCGAGGTGCTGGCCAGGAGCGGTGTGGGTGCCATCGACGTGATTGACAACGACCGTGTCTGTGTGACCAATGTCAACCGCCAGTTGCTCGCCACCCTTCCCACGGTGGGACGCCCGAAGGTCGATGTGGCCGAGGAGCGTATCCATGCCATCAATCCCGACTGTGTGGTGCGCAAACTACCGATGTTCTACCTTCCGACGCGGGCGGACGAGATAGACCTTGCTCAATATGATTATGTGGTGGACTGTATCGACACGGTGACGGCGAAGCTCGATCTGATACGCCGTTGCCATGCTCTCGGCGTGCCCCATCTGTGCTGTCTGGGAGCAGCCTTCAAGCTCGATGCTACGCAGTTTGAGGTGACCGACCTCTTCAAGACTATCAACGACCCACTCGCCAAGGTCTTGCGCAAGAAGCTCCGCAAGGAGAACATCCGCCATGTGAAGGTGGTCTATAGTCCGGAACTGCCCTTGGAGGGCCTTCCGCAGGAGGAGACAGACTGTGCGTTTCGGGCGCGCTGCCCAGAGGCCGACCAGCAGCGTTGTGGGTCGGAGCAGGGAGTCCCGGCCTCCAACGCATGGGTGCCTGCCGTGGAGGGACTCATCGCAGGGGGCGAGGTGGTGAAAGATCTCATCGCACGGGCAGGAACCCTGCGTGTTGCCCCCACAGAAGGGACGGAGGCATAGCGACGGGTGGCCACGGTCCTCAAAGACTGCCAGAAGGGCAATCAGTAGTAATGACCATAGAGATAATCCATCAAGATGAAAGCATATACTTATATAGAAAAAGGAAAGTTTGCCCTGACGGACAAACCGAGACCGACGATACAGGAGCCTACCGACGCCATTGTGCGCGTGACCTTGGGAAGCATCTGCTCCAGTGACCTTCATATCAAGCACGGAAGTGTGCCAAGGGCTGTGCCTGGCATCACCGTGGGCCACGAGATGGTCGGTGTGGTGGAGGAGACGGGAGCCGATGTCAGGGGCGTGAAGGTCGGCGATCGCGTGACGGTCAATGTGGAGACCTTCTGTGGCGAATGCTTCTTCTGCCGACACGGCTATGTCAACAACTGTACCTCGCCCCATGGTGGCTGGGCTTTGGGATGCCGCATCGACGGTGGACAAACGGAGTATGTGCGCGTGCCGCTGGCTACGCAGGGATTGAACCGCATTCCCGATGGTGTGACCGACGAGCAGGCGTTGTTGGTGGGCGACGTGCTGGCTACAGGCTTCTGGGCAGCACGCATCAGCGAGATCACGGAGGAGGACACCGTCCTCATCATCGGGGCTGGCCCTACGGGCCTCTGCACGCTGCTCTGCGTGATGCTGCATCGGCCACGGCGCATCATCGTCTGTGAAGCGTCGGCAGCGCGCCGCGACTTTGTGCGATCCCACTATCCCGACGTCTTGCTCACCACGCCCGAGGAGTGTGAGGCAATGGTCAAGGTCCATAGCGACCATGGTGGAGCTGACCGTGTGCTGGAGGTGGCGGGCGCCAAGGACTCCTTCCGTCTGGCGTGGCGGTGTGCGCGTCCCAATGCCATCGTCACGATCGTAGCCCTCTATGACGAGCCACAGGTGCTCCCCCTGCCCGATATGTATGGCAAGAACCTGACCTTTAAGACAGGAGGTGTGGATGGGTGCGACTGTGAGGAGACGCTCCGGCTGATAGCGCAGGGAAAGATCGACACCACGCCGCTCATCACCCATCGCTTCCCCCTCGCAAAGATCGAGGAGGCCTATCGCCTCTTTGAGAACAGGGAGGACGGAGTGATCAAGGTGGCTATCTATAATGAATAGGCAGACTGATATTTTTTCCTCATTTTTCTTTGCGTGTTTGTTGAAAAACTCGTACCTTTGCAACCGTTTTCAAGCAAGTAAAGCCTCTTGTAACTTATCAGTTTTACGTTTGGAGTGAAATTAGGCGGACAATGGAGTCCTCGCTGCTTTAGGAAACGTCCTTTATGATTCAGGGCAAGTTACAGACATCGCAAAGTTATTCTTTTCGGGTAAACAACAAGGTACACAGATTTCACAGTTGGGGAGTTTGTGTACAGATATAGTGTGTGCTTGTGCGTAGGAGTGTCCGTCGTTGTTAGGCGGACGCTAACTTGTGCATAAGCACTCCATGTTTTGGCCATCCATGTGATGGCAGTTGATAATCAAACCTTTTTATGAAGCAGACAATGAAAATTTGGGCTGTGACCCTTGTGGGCATGGCATCGGTCTTTGTGCCCTCTGCGCTATGGGGACAAAAACAAAGTTTGACAGGACAGCTCCAGCAACTCTTTGATTGTGCGGAGCAAAACAACGCCTCGCTGATAAGGATGCGTGCCGCTATAGCGACGGCAGAGGCAGGGGAGGAGACTGCACGTCTAGCCCAGCTCCCCGACGTAGAGGCGCAACTCTCCATCTCCTATCTGGGTGATGCTCGCTTGTGGAATCGCACGTTTGGCGAGTCCATGGCCGCGCCGATGCCACATTTTGGTAACAACTTCCTGCTGCGTGCCGAGCAGGTGGTATATTCGGGCGGAGCCATCACTTGTGGCATACGACTGGCTGAGCAACAAACCAAGATGCTCCGTCTCTCTGCCGACGAGCAGCGCCAGCGGGTACGTTTTCTCTTGGTCGGCCTCTACCTCCAGCTTCATAGCCTCCGCCATCAGGAGACGGTCTATGCCACCAACCGCGAACTGGCTCTTCGGCAGATCGAACTCATGAACCATCGTCGCGAGCAGGGGGTCTCCCTGCGCAACGACATCACCCGCTACGAGCTGCAACTGCAGCAGATAGCCCTGGGACAGACCACGGTCAGCGACCGACAGAGTGTCTTGACGAAGCAGTTGCGAACGGCCTTGGGCACGGATAGCGTGCCGCTGGCGATGCTCTCCGATGATGCTTTCGAGGGTGTGGAAATGGCTGTCGGCAGCGAGGAGGACTGGCTGCGGTTGGCCTTAGAGCAACACAAGACGTTGCAGCGGTCGGCCTTGGCGGTGGAAATCAGCCGCACGCAAGAGCGCCTTGTGGAGGCGGAGCGTTACCCACAGGTGGCGCTGGTGGCGGAAGACCATCTCGACGGGCCGATCACCATCGAGGTGCCACCCATCAACAAGAACTTGAATTATTGGTTTGTTGGCATCGGCGTGCGCTACAACCTGGCGTCGCTCTACAAGACGAAGCGCAAGGTGCAGCAAGCAAAAAGAGCCACGGCCGAGGCGCAGACACAACTCACGGTGGCGCAGCAGACGATCGGCGACGACGTGCATGTCGCTTATGTTGACTTGGGCACGGCGCGATCGGAACTGCAGACACGCCGGAAGGCCGTGCAGCTTGCGACGGAAAACTACGAGGTGGTGGGCAAACGCTATAAGAACGGACTGGCCCTCATCACCGATATGACCGATGCGGCCAACGTCAAACTGGAGGCAGAGTTGGCCCTGGTCAGCGCGCGCATCAACTTGGCCTATTGCTATTATCGGTTGAAATATGCCTGCCAATGCTTGTAGGCAATGTCCTCTGCAGTACAAAGAAAATCCTGCTGGCCGTATTTTCAAAGGCCGGTATGTCATGAACAATAAAAAACAATTATGAAAAAAACAACGATACTTCGCAGTTTCTACAATCTCATCGTCCTGCTGCTGCTCATTGCGGGCGTTTACCTGGTCGTCAACCATTTCGTCCATTTTGGTGACGGGGAATTTACGGACAATGCCACCGTGCAGCGACAGATCACTCCTGTCAACACGCGTGTCTCTGGATTTATCAAGGAGATACGTTTCGAGGAGTTTCAGCAGGTGCACAAAGGCGACACGCTGGTCATCATCGAGGATAGCGAGTTTCGCTTGCGCCTGGCCCAGGCTGAGGCCGACTTGGCCAATGCTTTGGCTGGCAAGGAGGTGACTGCCACGGGTATGCAGACTACCGACCAGAGCATTCGTGTGGCTGACGCGGGCATAGAGGAGGCAAGGGTGCAACTGGACAACGCCCGTCGCGAGGAGGAACGCTATGCCCAGTTGTTGAAGGATGACGCGGTCACACCGCAGCAGTATGACCAGGTACACACAGCCTATCTTGCCGCACAGGCCCGCTACGAGCAGGCTACTCGGAGCATAGGGACGCTCTCCTCTGCGAAGCAGGAGCAGGGACACCGCGTCAAGCAGAACAAGGCGGGTATAGACCTGGCCCGATCGCAAGTGAGGATGGCCCGACTCAATCTCTCTTACACGGTGATCACGGCTAA
>ENA-ORRA01001989-ORRA01001989.1-human-gut-metagenome-genome-assembly--contig:-NODE-1989-length-12179-cov-2.639393_pt1 | contig 12179 bp, 9 predicted proteins | sample MGYA00242169_ERZ509122 | MGnify/ENA primary metagenome ERZ509122 (study PRJEB26280, sample SAMEA2338650) | human gut metagenome | biome: human gut; feature: human-associated habitat; material: faeces...
ATACTGAATTTTCAGAAGCTTCATTCTTAACGAAGAATTTATCTTTAGGAGAACGGCCAGTGTAAACGCCAGTCATTACGTTTACAGCACCCAATTCTGTTACTTGACCTTTTTCAAAGCCTTCCAGACCTGGTTTTGTTTCTTCAGCGAACAAAACATCGTAAGACGGGTTGTGCAGGATTTCAGTTACACCTGTAATACCGTACTTGCTTAAATCTAAATTTGCCATTTTCTTTTGAATTAATTAAAATTGGTATATTGTTTATTATCTCTTTCTGGCGTTCGGAATGGAATGTTTTTAAACATCCCCTTGTAAATCGACTACAAAAGTAATGCTTTCTTTGGAAACAAAGAATATATTAGAGAAATTTTTCTTTAATAGAAACCGTTTTATGTTTACGTAACAATATCTGCAAACTGAACGTTGCAAATTGAAAGATTATCATTTACTTTGCACCGTATAAAACCTGAATATTAAAACGCAGTTGAAAAGATGAAGATTATTAATTTAAGTGAGACAGACTCAATATTGAATCAGTATGTATCAGAGATAAGGAACGTTGAAGTTCAGAACGACCGTTTGCGTTTTCGTCGCAACATTGAACGTATCGGCGAGGTAATGGCTTATGAAATGAGCAAGACGTTTGCTTATTCGGTGAAGGAGATACAAACTCCATTGGGGATAGCACCTGTCAGAACACCGGACAATCCATTGGTTATTAGTACGATTCTTCGTGCCGGGTTACCTTTCCACCAAGGATTCCTGAGCTATTTCGATTATGCCGAGAACGCTTTTGTTTCTGCTTATCGTAAGTACAAGGATACGTTGAAATTCGACATACATATTGAATACATCGCTTCACCGCGTATCGACGGGAAAACTCTTATCATTACAGATCCGATGCTTGCCACCGGCGGAAGTATGGAACTGAGTTATCAGGCCATGTTGACGAAGGGACATCCGTCTGAAATTCATGTTGCTTCGATTATTGCCAGCCAAAGGGCTGTCGATCATATAGCCAGTATTCTGCCGGAGGATAAAACTACAATCTGGTGTGCAGCTATCGATCCTGAGATAAATGAACACTCTTATATTGTTCCCGGATTGGGTGATGCGGGTGATCTTGCTTTTGGCGAGAAAGAATAAACCGGTCAGATAACTGATTGTAAGACAACCTGTCTTTTTGCTCCCGGAATGTGGATTGGGGAGAAAAAAGGCAGGTTGTTTTTTATAAAATGCTTTCTGAAAGTAAACAAGCAAGGAGAGATTTGTGTATCTTTGCCGCTACTATTATAAAACATTGATAGAGTATAGTCAGAGTGGAAAAAAGATTTTCTAAGATATTTTCAATAGTCGTTTACGCATTCTTAGCTTTATGGATGGGAGCATGTAAGAGTGAACCTATCCGCTTGCCGGAACTGAGTGGACACCGGGGAGCGGACTGTATTGCTCCGGAGAATACGCTGGCTTCGGCGGATTCATGTATAAAGTATAAGATTGACTTCATGGAATGTGATATTTGTATCAGTAAGGACAGCGTATTCTATTTATTGCATGATTCTACCTTGGATCGTACGACGAATGGAACCGGGCTGATTAGAGAGTGGCTTTCGGCAGACATCGATACATTGGATGCAGGTTCATGGTTTGGCGAAAAGTTCAGCGGACAGTGTGTTCCCCGGTTGGACGTTTTATTGCGGAAGGCTAAACAGAACGGTCTGAAGCTGACGCTTGATTATCGTACGGGAGACTTTGGACAGTTGCTGGATCTGGTCCGCAGGGAAGGAATGTTAGAGAATTGTACATTTACTTTCTGGTCGGACAAGGAGGCAAAGGCTTTTCGCCAAGTGGCTCCTGAAATTCGGACATTACAGGCGTATGTAGGAGGTGGTGCCGAACTTGATAAGGTTATAGCTGAAATAAATCCCAATATTGCGGTTATTCGGATCGATTCACTGGATAAGCTCCTGGTGGAACGGTGCCATAAGAAAGGATTGAAGGTGCTTGCATTGGCACTGGGTACTGACGATGTAGAAGAGTCTGACCGGAAAGCTATTGAACTCGGGGTGGATGTGCTGGCCACGGACAGACCGGAGCTGTTTGTAAAGAAATACAGACCAGAGCATACATGGACAAAATGATCCGGGTATTCCGGCATATACAGAATAGAAACAATGCGCTTCCCTTCTCTGATAATTGAAAAGGCGTCTTACTCTTTTGCGCATATCATTGGGGGGCTTGTCGTATTCATAAAGACCGAATGTGGAGTAATCTTGGATTTTGACCGTACTCCTTTTTTACAGGATGCTATCATGCGGAATTGGATTTTTCCGCCTCGATAAAGTGAGGCGTTTACTACAAAGCAGATCGGGCACCACCTTATATATCAACAACTTTATCCTAAGGCGGATAAGAATCATATCAAAGTTTGAAGAGAATCCGGATACTTTCTAAAATATAGATTAGCAGAAATATATTTCCCTGTTTATTTGTGTATCTTTGCTTCACTAACTTGTTACCTCAGTGAGACACTTTCTTTTTTGTTAATATGGTATGGGCGTTATATTTAAAGACAGAAAAATATCATGAATAATAAAAGAAAAAATATGAGTATATATATAACAGTCCTGTTATGGGTTTTGATTCCATTATTGATAATTAACGGGCTTATTTTCTTAACTAGTGATATGCTCAGTGTTTTTGTCGGGGGGATGTTATCCTTAAAGTTGCTATGTTATAGCCTTTTCTTTTCATATAGTTTCTTGCTTGGATATAAGGCACAAACAGGAGGTGGTATTATTATTCTTGTACTTTTGCTGATTTTAGGGCTTTTTTTATGGCAATCATTTATTAGTTGGGTTGAACCCGGGACGTTGTGGCGGGAAGCAGTGGGTGCCATTATATTCTTGGGAGTAATTCTCTCTGTCGGGATTTTATGCCGCTATGGCATTAAAGCCGGTGGACTTCTTCGTTTAAGTTCGATTTTGGCATTTGCCATCGTAGCGTTTGTTTATATTACAGTCTGTTTGTCGACAGTATGTGGCGCTTATTCTCCTATACCTGAAGAACTCTTCTGGAAAGATGCGTATCCGGAGAAGGGGAAAAATGGTACTGTCTTTTTTCATCATTCGAAACTGCATATAAATCCCTTCGATTCGAGAGTAATAGGTGTTTTTCGTTTCAATGATAAAAACGAGTATGTCGGTTATAGCGCCAGCATGTATGAGAGTCATGAAATAGTCAATTCGGGATTTAAAGTGGATGACACGATAAAAGCTTCAACATGTGACTTTATACATAGTAGTTATGAGCCATTATTGAGTAACTTTATGTCCGATTGCCAAGATGCACTCTATATGAAAGAAGGAGATTATTGCGTGTTTCTATATACTGAAAAAGGAGCGCTGTACAGAAAAGAGTTTGATTATCATCGAAATGGGATTGTGAAACAAGCACGTACTTATACGTATGACCGGGAAACCGGATTTCATATTGAAAGAGAGAAAACAATAGAATTTGACGAACTAGGTTTCTGCGATAAATCAGGCCGGGTAAGATGGAATATAAAAGATTTCCATCAAACAGATACAGTGATAGATATGGAATCTCGTTATGGGCAGGCATACGATCCGGCGGCAAGAAATAGAAAATACGCTTTACCCCAACAACTCATAATAGACTCTTTTGTTACTGTTGAAAGTAAGACTGCTTCTCCCGATTCATTGAGAAAATATAGTAGCCTGGATTTTCCGCTGGATGAATACTATAAATTAGGTGGTGTGAATGGGCATGCAATATCGGTATATGTAAATACGGACGAATATAAATGGCGTAAGATATATTTGTCTGATTTTACTCAGTTAGGGAACGTGGAGCAAATGTATTCTTTTATAGATGCTTTGGAATTGAGTTGTTTGGATACTGGGATGTGGGTGAGAATTGGCGAGCAATCAATGGTTGTGGGTGAAGACGATGAATGTTGCAGCTTTGTACTGAAAGAAGTTGTCAAAGGTGGCAAGGCTCTGGCATTGTATTTCTTTGATGACTATGCGGTTACGACAGATTCGAGATTCTGCTTTTATTTTAATCCCTCTATTCATAAAGACATGGAGATACAGAAAAGAGCCGGGGCGGCTTGGAATGAAATGAAAAAGATCTTTATGGAATATAAAGAAAAAGAGAATTAACTCTCTATTCTTCAATTGTAATCGCTTTTTCTGCCAATGTTGTAATGTGTTCATTTTCCTAATCCCAACGTAGCAAGATCATTCAGACAGGGGGTATCTGAGAAAGATTTTTGTCGAAGTTATTGTTAATTACCGGTCATTTTCCGCGATACGGATTAGAGCTGAATTAAAAAAGAAAGGAGTGCCACAAACGTTATATAACACTCCTTCTTACTTTATAGGGATTAACAGGGGGATTTTATTTTACTTCCCATGTTTCATTGGTCATCAGCAATTCCTGGAAGTTATGATACTTCTTTTTGGCTTTCACTTCATCAATCTGCTCGGCGACTGCATCGTTATAGGTCGGAGCTTCCACATCACGGATCACACCGAGTGCGATTGGGAAATCCGGTCCTTCCATTAATGCCAGTTTCAGTTGCAACGTATTATCCATGCTGTGAGCATTGTGGATAAGAATGTCTTTTTCTGTCACGCCGTTCTCACCTAATTTTACCACTTTCAAGCCGAAACCTTCCTGCATCAGGCCGAACTCTTTGTTTTCGCCGAATAACATCGGTTTGCCGTGTTCCAGATAGATTGCGTTTTTAGAACGTCCTTCTTTCGTTGCGACCGATTCGTGTGTGCCGTCATTAAAGATGACGCAGTTTTGCAGAACTTCCACAACCGATGCTCCTTTATGGTTGGCTGCGGCTTTCAATACTTCGACAGAAGCCGGTCCGTCTACCGCAACACAACGTGCGAAGAAACGGCCACGCGCGCCGAAACAGAGTTCTGCCGGGTGGAATGGATCTTCTACGGTACCGTAAGGAGATGATTTGCTGACGAATCCACGGTCGGAAGTCGGGGAATACTGACCTTTGGTCAACCCGTAGATGCGGTTGTTCAATAAGATCATATTCAAGTCGATGTTACGGCGTACCGCATGGATGAAATGATTACCGCCAATGGCCAGACCATCACCGTCACCGGAGATTTGCCAGATGGTTAAATCCGGATTAGCTACCTTGGCACCTGTCGCAACAGCGGCGGCACGCCCGTGGATGGTGTGGAAGCCGGATGTGTTGGCATAATAAGGTAGGCGGGGAGATCACGGCAATGTTGTGCGGAGCTACTCCCAGTTCGGCCATAGCCTTGTGCAAGGAGTTCAGGAAAGCATGGTCACCGCATCCCGGACACCAGCGAGGCTGACCTGATTTATAATCTTTTGCTGTATATACTGTTTCGCTCATCTCTTATTCCTCCAATAATTTAGTGAATGCTTCTACAAGTTCTCTCGTAACGAACGGTTGGCCTTTTACCTGGTTGAACTGGCTGATATTCAGTCCGGGTACTTTCATGCGCAGATATCCTGCGAATTGTCCCAAGTTCTGTTCGGCTACTACAATCTTTTTATACTTTTTCAGTATTTCGGCTGTGTTCTTAGGCAGCGGGTTGATGTACTGGAAGTGAGCGAGTGCCACTTTCTTTCCATTTTTGCGCATATGCTCTACAGCCGAATAAAGATGGCCGTAAGTACCACCCCAGCCTACTACCAGCAGGTCGGCATCAGCATCGCCTTGTACTTCCTGTTCAGGAATACTGTCAGCTATCTTGTCGACTTTGGCCTGACGCAGAAGTGTCATTTTCTGGTGATTTTCCGGTTCTGTGGAAATAACGCCTGTTTCACTGCTCTTCTCGAGCCCACCGATGCGATGCATGAATCCTTCGGTCCCGGGAACGGCCCAATAGCGTACGCCGGTCTTTTCGTTACGTTGGAACGGGGTCCATGTGCCAATCATATTCGGTGTTACATACGGCGGATTTATAGCCGGATACTCATCCATGTTGGGTAATTTCCATGCGGCAGAACCGTTTGCGATAAAGGCATCGGTCAGCAGTACTACCGGAGTCATGTGTTCAAGAGCTATTTTAGCAGCCATATAAGCAGCATCAAAACAGTTGGTGGGTGAAGTAGCTGCAATGACAGGCATCGGACTTTCACCGTTACGTCCATAAAGGGCTTGCAACAGGTCTGTTTGTTCCGACTTGGTCGGCATACCGGTAGAAGGGCCTCCACGCTGTACGTTGACCACAACCAGTGGTAATTCGGCAATGACAGCCAGGTTCATGGCTTCACTTTTCAGGCAGACACCCGGTCCTGAAGTAGTCGTTACAGCCAGATCGCCTGCAAATGCTGCACCTACAGCTGAAGCGCATCCGGCGATTTCATCTTCACATTGAACGGTTTTCACGCCCAGCGATTTATGTTTGGCGAGCTCGTGCAGGATATCGGTAGCCGGAGTGATGGGGTAAGATCCCAGATAAAGTTCCAATCCCGCTTTTTCGGCAGCGGCGATCAAACCGTATGAAGTGGCTTTGTTACCATTAATATCGGTATAGAGTCCTGCGGCTTTCGGCGTTTTACTTTCAATCTTGTAAGTGGAAGTAGAGGCATGTGTGTTGGCTCCATAGTTGTAGCCGTCATTTAGCACTTTGATGTTGGCAGCGGCAATTTCCGGTTTTTTTGCGAATTTCTCGTTCAGCATTTTTTCGGCAGCAGACAGGTTGCGGTTGAATAACCAGCATACTAAACCGAGAGCGAACATGTTTTTGCAACGCAACATGGCTTTGTTGTCCAGCCCTGAATCTTTGAGGCTTTCTTTACACATCGACGAGATGGGGACTTCAAGCACTTGCTGTGTGATTCCCATTTCTTCGAAAGGATTGCCTGTCTTGAACTGTGCTTTTTCCAAGTCTTTTTCTCCGAAAGAGTCGGAATCTGTGATGACCAGCCCCTGCGGTTTGCAGAATTTAATTTGTGTTTTCAGTGCGGCGGGATTCATAGCTACCAATACGTGGCAATGATCACCCGGAGTGAATATCTTACTTGCACCGACGTGTACCTGAAAACCTGATACGCCCGTCAGTGACCCTTGCGGAGCACGAATATCTGCCGGATAATCGGGAAATGTACAGATGTCATTTCCAACCGTAGCCGACACGTTCGAGAAGATGTTGCCGGCCAACTGCATACCGTCGCCGGAATCGCCGGAGAAGCGGACAACCACTTCTTCCAATTCTTTAACCATCATTTCGTCTGCCATAATTCTATTTATATATTTAAATTTAGGATTAACATGAACCGGTGTTAGTGTGTTCTTTGAATATTAACCACCAGCGTGTCTTTTTTGTTTGTCACTTTCCTGTATATGTGGCAGGCAAAGTTCGCAAAGTTAAGTGACTTAACAAAATCTTTTCTGATTTATCTGTGGGGCTTTGTTAAAAGAGAGCTGTTTTATTGCAATTTTGTTCTCTGGAGTAAGCAAATTGTCTACATTTTGTTCAGATATGGGCTCTGACTACAACAGTTTGATATCTCTGTTTAGATCGTTTTTTGACTTATTGCTTTCTAATTCGTTTAATAGATAGATATCTGTCTGTATTTTATTTGAATTTTCTTTCACTTTTGGCGTCTCTTACCCTATTCTACTATCTCTCTTCTATCTTATGGATTAAATGAATGTGTTTGCTTCTTCTTCTTTTATAAATCTGTTCTTTCGGGTTTGCCAAATCAGGAGAATACGCTATCTTTGCAGCCGATATCTATCATGGCCCTGTAGTTCAACGGATAGAATAGATGTTTCCTAAACATTAGATAGGGGTTCGATTCTCCTCGGGGCTACAATGATAGAAACGCAGTTAATCAATAGCGATTAACTGCGTTTTTTGTTTGGATCCACTTTCCTTTTTGTGATGACGGACTGGATGTGATTTATACCTTATTATATATATAGCCGATTTATATTGATGTGTGTCGTGTTCTACAATACAAGGGTATTCTCAGTTTGGAGATTTCTCAACTTTTCAAATGATAATAAGGATGATACATATCATTCCTTAGATTCGATACCCGATTATGATATGCTATTTATTCATTTTATGTTAATTCAGTTCTTATCTATAATTCTAATTCATCTATTTTCTTTTTTATTTGTTATAGGGACGTTGAGAATTTCTATTTTTGCATTTTATATTTAATATAATGAATCTATAAATAATAATTTATTTTGGAGAAGAAAATTGGAAAGTTAAGTATCAGGGTGTTGTTGAATACCCATCGTAGAAATGATTGTGAGATTTATCCTCTGATTATCCGTGTGGTTTATCACAGGCGTAAAAGTGAGTATTCTCTTGGGTGGAAGATTCATACTTCTAATTTCTCTGCAGATCGTGAGCGTGTTGTCTATTCATCAACCGGTAATCTTAAGCGCAAGGATCTGGGACTTATCAATGATGCCATTTCTCAGGAGCGTGAACGATTGCTGAAGATTTTTGCTTTTCTTCAACAGAATATGCCGGGGTTCAGCTTATCTCAGTTGATGGATAAGTATCGTATGGAGCGCAATTTGCGTTATGTCGATGCTTTTATTGTGCGTGAGATAGAGAGGCTTCGGCAGGAGGGGCGTTCTGGTACTGCCGGCCTGTACCTTAGCGGATTGTACTCTTTACGACGTTTTTTGCGTGGTCAGAAGATTACGTTTCGCGAGTTGACTTATTGTTTTCTTACGGATTATATTCATTTTCTACGTATGCGCGGTATCTCTGAAAATACTGTGAATATGTATATTCGCAATCTCCGGGCTGTCTATAACAAAGCCCAAAAGCAGGGGATAAATATGGGTTGTGAGTCTCCCTTCCGGGAGCTTAAGCTTCAAACTCAGGAGACTGCGAAGCGTGCGTTGTGTAAGCATGATATTGCCCGTATAGTATCTGTTGATCTTTCCTCCGAACCTTTATTGGATCGTGCCCGGGATCTTTTTATGTTTAGTTTCTATGCCCGTGGGATGCCTTTTGTCGATATTGTCTTTCTTAAACATGACTCGATAATCAATGGAATCATTTATTATGAGCGTAATAAAACGGGGCAACGCATGCAAGTTCGTGTGATTCCTCCTCTCGCAGCTCTGATTGAGAAGTATCGGAGTTCTTATCCGTATGTATTGCCGCATATAACGTCTTTTTCGGACCGTACGTCTTATATGCAATATCGCTATGCATTGGGTAATGTTAACCGCCTACTCAAACGGTTGGGCAGGCGATTGCACCTGCCTCTTGTACTGACTACCTATGTTGCTCGCCATAGCTGGGCGACTATTGCCAAAGAGGAGGGATTTTCTATCGCATCTATCAGCGAAGGGCTTGGGCATACTTCTGAGGCAACGACCCAGATTTATCTTCAGTCTTTTAATAGTGAGGTCATTGATAAGATTAACGAGCAAGTCGTAGCCTCTATAGGAAGGCATATCTGATTGCTTTTTGAAAAGGTATATCGTGTGTAAGCAGGTATTTTAAATGATTTGTCCCGTTTGGGACCTCTGCTGTTCCATCTATCTCAATAGGATAGATAACGAGGGTAAAACCCTGACAAAACATGCTTTCTGCTCTTTCAACTACAAAACTCTACTTTAGTGATTCTTGGTGATTCTTGTTTGACAGGGCAAAGATAATGCACCTGCAAAAAGAATCACTTATCCAAAGCAACCATTTACTTCACCTTTTCCGAGATTATATTTTAAGATTCTGATTATCAATATGCTTGTCTTTGAGCTGCCTGACCAACTCTCTTGGGGAATTACCGAAATTCTTTTTGCAGTATTTATTGAAACTGGCCGCTGAAGAGAAGCCGAATTCATACACAATCTCTTTTACACTGGCTCCGGGTTGCGCCAACCGATAAATGATTTTCTTGTTTTTTTGTTTCAGCAACCATGAATATACTGATTCGCCAAATTCTACCTTGAACTTTCTGGCAAGATCGGTAATACTCATTCCCATTGCCTGTGCTAATTCCTCACGATTGTTCACGCGATCAACATGCAGTAAAACAGCAGCTTTGAAGCTCATATTCGTTCCTATGATTTCATGAAATAAATTTACTATTTCCTGTTTGCTATAGCTTGTTCTCAAAATAATAAAGAGTTCTTTCTCCTTAATGGAGTGCAAATGCTTACAGTTGACTCCGGCTCTCAGGTAGGCATCCATTAATTCCAGAAATAAGTTCAGCGGGTGGCGTACCGATAGTATTCCGACCTCTTCAGATGCTTCTCTCACTTCTTTTAGATAGCTTTCTAACATGTGTTTCTCACATAGTTTAATGTCATTGTATAGGAAGCTCATATAAATGTAGCGTCCGGGGACTCGTACCTGTATCTCGTAAGTGGATAATGCCGAGATGAAAAAGAATTCCTGGGCTATTACCCTTTTTATTTTGCCTTCTTTGGGAATAATCTCCACTTCACCTTCAAGAATGAAGATCAGGAAATTAGTTTTAACAGATAAGGTCTGACTATTGAAGTTACTGCCGCTTGTAAGCGTTCCAATCCCGAATCCCTCATACGATTCACTTTTATAATTGGTGCATGAGATGTGCTCTTTTTTGTAATGTAGTTTCATTTTTAGTTTTGTAAATTATAGCTTGATATATTTATGTTTTTATTAAAATGTTTCATAATATGTTTCGCCGGATTTTGATATAATATATTATTATACAGCGATCTATTTAAAATCGACATGTGCCTATCGCATAGAAAAACATTTGCTGAAACAATATTATGTATATAACGCTGATAATCAGGAGTACTTTCTATCACTATCTATCCTATTGAGATAGATGAACTTGATCTGTGTAAGAAGATTAAAATAGATGTTCTATGGTTTTTGTAACCGTAACAATTGAATCTTGATGTGGTTCGGTGGAGGAGTATAAGATATTGCGGATTTTATGTATCCGATAAGTTTAATGTTTTTTTTAAGCAAAACAAGTTGAATAATAGTTATGGCGTTTAAGCGATCTGTGTTTCTCTTTCTGTTGGTTGTTTCTTCTACGTTTTTAGGGGTCGAAATAGCTCGTGGGCAGGTTTATTCTTTGCAAACTAATGTTTTGGGTTGGGGTACTACCAATATGAATCTTGAGTTCGGGCTGAAGTTTTCCCATCGTTGGACCTTCCACTTTCCTCTTCAATATAATCCCTTCTCTTTTGGAGATGCGAGGCTTCGCAATTTGTCTGCTTCTCCCGGAGTGCGTTATTGGATCCGTGAATCTTATGGGCGTTCTTATTTTCTTGGAATTCACGGAGTGAGCACCATGTATAATGTCGGTGGAGTTTTTGGCGATAAATATCGTTACGAAGGCTACGGTTTTGGAGGCGGACTTTCTTTGGGGTACAATCGTCCTCTTTCTCCTCATTGGAATTTAGAGTTTGAGGCAGGTCTTGGGGGCTTGTGGACCCATTATGATAAATATGTTTGTAAGGCATGCGGGCAGAAAGTGGCTACTTTTAAGGGAGCACGTCTGATTCCGACCAAGTTGGCAGTGAATATAGTCTATTTATTCTAATTCTATTAATCTCATTTCTTATTCTGTTGTAAGATGATACATCAAAAAAAGTTCGTCACTATATCGATAGGGTATCGTATCTATAAAATGTTAGGGGTGCTCTGTCTCTGTGTGCTGGTATATTCATGCGGTTCAAAATCTCCTTTGACTATGCGTTTGTTTATGCAGGCTGGCGGAGCTACTGTCGAGCTGCCGAATACTTCTTCTGCGGATAGCGTTTTTACAGTCTCCGAAACTGTCGGTTTCCGGGATAGTGTGGTTGTTGACAATCCCGTTTCTTCGGTTGATTCTCTTGAAGAAGATATCTGGAAATCAATTGATATGGATCGCATTGATATTGTTGCTCAGCGTAAAAGTATAGAGCGAATCTTGGAACGTAATGGCGAGGTCACCCTGATGTTTTATGTAAAAGCTCCTAAAGTCCTATTGGACAGTTGCTGGAAGTTGACAATGTACCCGGAACTGATAGAAAAAGACTCTTCTGTTTTGCTGTCTCCTGTTATTCTGCGGGGAAAAGAATTTATCCGTACACAGGAAAGCCAGTATAAAGCATACAATGATTTCCTAAGGGGTATTATACCGGAGAGTAAATATGACAGTGCTTTTGTGGATC
>ENA-ORRA01001990-ORRA01001990.1-human-gut-metagenome-genome-assembly--contig:-NODE-1990-length-12162-cov-4.265053_pt1 | contig 12162 bp, 7 predicted proteins | sample MGYA00242169_ERZ509122 | MGnify/ENA primary metagenome ERZ509122 (study PRJEB26280, sample SAMEA2338650) | human gut metagenome | biome: human gut; feature: human-associated habitat; material: faeces...
CGCAATTCAAGCCGCTCTGATTGATAATAGGTTAACATGATAACAATCCTCATTTCTGTCTAAAATCTGACTCACACCTTCGTATTTATATCGATACAAAGACTGAGTGATCTTATAAAAACATATCGGATTGGTGCGGAAAATGCAAGTGTTTCGTAGGTGATTTTGGCAGACAAAAGGTTGTTCTAATATACAAAAAAGATTATAATGAACACAGCACACTTAACTTAGGAGTCCCTTTTAGACTCCGTTATGCGCAGAAATCATGTGCAGTTATTATGGCATAACTACGTTAGAAATGAGGAAAAATGGCGGTGCAGAAAGACAATACGGAAAAATATATGAGGGAGGCGATCAAGCAGGCGAAAAAAGCGGCGGCAATTGGAGAAGTGCCGATCGGCTGCGTGATCGTAAGAGACGGAACAATATTAGCGAGAGGATACAACCGTCGGAACATTGAGGGGAGTACTCTGGCTCATGCCGAGATCATTGCAATAAAGAAAGCGAGTAAAAAATTGCAGGATTGGCGTCTGGAAGACTGCGAACTCTACGTTACGTTAGAACCGTGTCCGATGTGCGCCGGTGCGATCGTGCAGGCCAGGATTCCCAAAGTTGTGATCGGTGCTATGAATCCGAAAGCCGGGTGCGCCGGAAGCATTTTGGACTTGCTGCAGGAAAAACGCTTCAATCATCAAGTGGACAAGGTTATTGGAGTACTGCAAGAGCAATGCAGTCAGATGATGCAGGATTTTTTTCGGGAATTGCGCCGGCAGAAAAAAACGCAAAAAGAACAATCTTGACAGGGCATACAGGAATCTATATAATAAAATTTGTGTCGTTTCTGTAAAAGAAGCGCTCGAAGATGCGAGTAGCATCCGCTTGATTTTGTCATAAGATTTCCGTGCTAGCCGGGGAGATAGCGGTTCCCTGTACCTGCAATCCGCTATAGCAGGGGTGATGTTCTGTTTCGGGTCTATGGCTTGCCCTTTGTAAGTGGCGTTGACGCTTTGGTCTTGCGCAATGGAAACTCATGAACCGTGTCAGGAGGGGAACCTAGCAGCACTAAGTGAGATCTTCCGTGTGCCGCGAGGTTGCCGGGGCTGAGTTAACTGCAAAGGTAACGTTTGCAGCGATGGATTCAACGCAGAATGCACGGTTTTTTGTTATTTTATAGGAAATTGCTGTTATGTAGTGTGACGTTATCAAGAGTTCCCCGTCGCTGTTTTCAATAAGGAGGAGATTGAATGAATACGGAGCGAAAACCCTATTGTGTCAATCAGATCATGAAGGGTGAAATTATTTTTGAGCGCGGCAGTGAAGCTGCTTATGTTGGACTTGTATTGAAAGGTCGAGTACGCATACAGGCAGAGGGTGTTAATTTGGTCATTGGATCCGGACATTTCTTGGGATTGACGGATTTACAGGATGGGATGTATCGTGTTACATATCAAGCTGAAACGGATCTCGCAATCTATATCTTTCGTGCCGGCGAACTTCAGGCGACCCTTCAGCAGATTTTTAAGGCGAACAAGGATTATGCAGCACTTATGGTTGCTACATTAGGAAAATATATACATGCTCTTGCGGGTGTATATCACACGCTGGAAGAGCAGGCAGAGAGGGATTATGAATTTTTGCAGGAACAGTATAAATCCTATCAGGTGATTGGGCAGGAGTTAGGGATCACAACGGATGAACTGCCTGGGATTGAAGAGTTGTCGCCGTTGATGCATTGGACGGCATTAGATGAAGAAAAGATTACTTATTATGATATCTTAAGCGGATTGAAACAGGATGTTCAAAAGGCATATTTTGGTGCATCAGAGACGATTGCAGTTTATCATATTAAGGACCAGATCAATCTGCTTCGTGATCTGCTGGATCAATGTGAAGCAGATGCAGCATATCTGCAGAGTTTGGTTGGTCCAATGTTTCGTACAGACAAAAATTTATATTTATCGGTTTTGCATATGGTGGCAACTGCCAAGAGGATTGATGCGGACACGAAAGCCGGGATGGAGATTTTTGATAAGTTGATCGATGAGATCAACCGTTTGGAAGAAGTTTTATACGAACAGGCAAGTATCAATCTGCAGATTGACCATAATTCTATGGATAATGCATACTACAGCCTAATCTGTGATGGGGCATCACAAAAAGAAACAGTGGATGCTTTGACGGAAGAGTTTGCCTTAGTAGAGGAAAACTTTGTTAGCGTTGAAGAGTTAGATCATTCCTTAGAGCACATTTTAAGGTATTCAGAGCTTCCAATAGAACAAACACAGCAATTTGAAGCGGATGTTCGAGCGTTTGCAGCATTGTCGGACAAGATGTCGACGGATGACAACGCAAGAGAATTGCGTCGTAATATATTAAAACAGTATTATCCGCTGTATAAGGCAGTATATTATAAAGAGTATCACAGCACGGAGGAGACGCCGATCGAGATCGACCTTTTCCTGCGTTATGGATTTCTAAGTGAGACATTATTGACGGAAGAATTGTTAGAGGAGCTGCTTTCGTTGGACAACGATCGTTCCGGACGCGGAGACTGCCGCGTTTATGATATGAAAGAATGGCTTACCGAGGTTTACGAGGGGCGTAAAAGTCCTTCTAAGAGTGAATTCGATCTGGATTATGAAGATTTTCTGCGAGATCAGAAAAAAACCGGACGGATCACGGAAGCGCAGATGAAAGAGCAGCTCGAGGATCGCGACGCAAAATTGGATTACGAGATTACCAATATGTTCCGCGTAAATCATCGTCTGGTAAGTGGTCAGGCATCGGTATTCGTACCGTTTTTGTTTACGGAAGGAAGTTCAGCATCATTGCAACGTACCTTTTTATCAAAAGATAAGATCAATGCGAGCCTGCGCAAGCTCAGACAGATTGATTATTCGGTATTTTATCGTGAGATGCTGTTTCATAAAGACGATTCGCCGATCACAAAGGAATATATGATGGAAGAGGTGGCACCGGACGTTATTTTGCTGCCTGCTTGTGGTACCAAAGGAATTATGTGGCAGGAACTGAGCGGCCGCAGAAGAAATTCCAAAGGACGTTTTTTGATGCCTCATTTCTTTGAAGGGGATTTAGAGCTTGCCATGATTCAGTTGTGCGGACGTTTTCGCTGGGAGCTGTGTCGCACGATGCAGGGGACTTCGTGGAACAATATTCAGATAAAATCGCTGACAAGTGAATATAGTGATTATATCCAGTTTTACCGCAAAAACAGGGATTTGTCAGAGGACAAGAAAGAAAAATTAAAAATGCAGATCCAGAAATGCAGAAACAATACACGAGAGGTCTTTGTGACGGATTATATTAACTGGATCCGACATGAGGCAAAGGGCGGGATCACGTTAAATAAGACGGTTCGAGAGATTATGGCGACGTATTGCCCGTTTACTAAAAAGATTCGTGAGACAATAGTAGAACAACCGTTGTTCCGTGATGCAATGGCACGCTTTATGCGTGAAACAGGTAAGAAAAATAAAGAATATGCGTTAAAATTCCGTGTATGGGAGAAAGACGGCATAGAAGTCCCGGCAGAGATCATACAGACAAGAGATTTTTACCGCGATCTGTAAACGGGGTGGATCATATCCAACCGCCATCAAAACGCAGCACCTGGCCGGTCAGGTATTCTCCGCTTTGAGCGACTTGTACAATAAAGTCAGCGGTTTCTTCGGCAGAAGCCGGTCGGCCGACAGGGATTTCCTCAAACAGAGAGCTGCGTTCGTCGTCGGAAAGCTGTCCATTCATCCGGGTATCGATAAAACCACAGGAGACTGCGTTGACAGTAATGTGACTGGGACCGAGTTCTTTTGCCAAGGCTTTGGTGAAAGCACAGACACCGCCTTTCGTTGCAGAGTAAGCAACTTCGGTGGAGGCTCCTATTTCGCCCCAAACAGACGTGATGTTTATAATTTTGCCATATTGTTGGGCGAGCATGGTCGGAATGACAGCACGACAACTGTAGAATACAGAGGACAGATTGCTATTTACAATGGCAGTCCATTCATCGTCTGACATATCCTGCAGTAAACCAACATAGGAGATACCTGCATTGTTGATGAGCAGATCAATATGTGGGTATGTGATCTGTATTTGTGAAAAAAAATCTGCTACTTGAGCACTGTCGCCAACATCGCACTGCATCGCAAGACAGTTGCGGCCGTTAGCGGTAATCTGCTTTGCAACAGCAGAGAGCGCTGTCATGTCTTTTTGACAGCAGATGGCAAGGTCGTAGCCTGCCGCTGCAAGTTTTAGAGCGGTCATCTGACCGATCCCATGAGATGCTCCGGTTACTATAGCTGTTTTGGCTGTATTCATACTAACCTCATTTCGTGTAAAATTTATCTGTAATAAAAGTAGTATAGCATAATGGCAATATACTTTACAGGGGTAAAAAGATTTGTTATAATAGTTTGAATGTTTGTGTAATGAAAGCTGGGGGTTTGATAGCAGCGCATAGATATGCGACGATTAGTGGGAAAAGGAGAAAACAAGCATGAAGGGTACTAAGAATAATATTTGGAAAGTATTTGCTATTAATTTGGGCAAGTCTATCCTGGGAATTTGCATTTTGATCGCCGTTGGATTTGGCAGTTACAAAATATCCTATCACTTCCTATCGAAGAATGCGACTAACGTGAATACGGATAAGGATAGTATTAAGGAGATCATTAAGGAGGCGAAGACAGAGGATATTTCTAAAAACTTAATCTATGTATGTAATGAAAAAGATCAGATCACACATATGATGGTTGAAATATGTAATACTAAGACCAATAATTTGGATTATGTTACAATACCAACAAAGAACGATTATACAATTCCGACAACAATGTATCGCAAACTATGTACTATAAGTGAGAATATTCCGCAGATCATGCGTATCAGCAAGCTGAAACAGTATTTTGCAGATGAACAGCAAGCGTATGGATACGGTTCGTTGATCGTGGAAAAGATGATCGGAACAAGTTTAAGCTATTATACGGTTTTGGATGAGGAAACATATAACAACCATTATCAGGAAGTCAAAGTAAAGGTTAGTTACAAAAAGACTGTGGATGTAGAACAGACCGCATCACCGGTTGCCTCTGCATCGCCGGAGCCATCCGGAGCCAAGACAAAGATGAAGATTTCTTGTGCCAGCGATGCGTATGTGCAGCAGCTTAAAGATCTGAATGGTGATGAATCGAAGATTGCGGATTTTATCAAATCACAGTATGATCGCGTGACTTCCAATCTGACAGTGACGAACAAGATTGGTTATATTCAAAGTTATGAGCAGATGAATGTGGACTATTTCCATTATTGGGGATGTCCGGGAAGCTACGATGGTAAGGTGTTTGTTGTAGATACAAAGGCTGCCAAGAAGTTTTTCAAAGGTCTGATCAATAACGAAGTGCCATATACAGCGGCTCAGGATCTTACGACAACGCAAAAAGCGACAACGTCGCCTGCAGCAAGCAGTAATACGACGCCAAAGCCAAAGAGCGGTAAGAAAGCAGTAAGTTCCAAAGGACTTAAGATAATTCTGCTCAACGGCAGTAAGATTGCCGGACTGGCCGGTAAGACACAGCAGAAATTACAGAAGAAGGGGTATACTGTACCTCAAGTAGGGGATTATACTAAAGAGACCTTGACACAGACAAAGATTATTGTTAAAGAAGATGGTCAAGGAGAGGATTTGAAGAAATATTTCAAAAATCCACAGGTAACCGTTGGTATGGTGGATCAAGGATATGATATCGAGATTATTCTGGGTACCGCTGATGCAAATCAGTAGCAAGGATGGTATAACGAAACGATGCACGCTTCAGTAAAAGTGCTGGATATTGACATTGATATGATGACGAATGATGTCTTTGTCCAGAAAATGAATGAATATCTTTCGGACGATAAGTTAGATGTGATATTATTTGCGTCGACGGAGCTGTTAGATAAGGCAATGGGGGAGGAGTCGTATCGTGAAGTGATCGAGCAGGCGGATTTGATCCTGCCCGGTGAGGAGGCACTGCTTAGTGCACATCATGTTGAAGTGCTGGAAGCTGGTGGAATGGTAGTCAGCTGTAAAAGCTTTGGCATTATGTTAGAAAATCTTCAGAAAAAAGATCAAAGCGTATATATAATAGGAAAGAGCAGCACGGAAGTAGAACAATTGGAAACTTGGTGCAAACGTATGCAGCCGGGGCTTCGATTATCAGGAAGTGTTGTGTATGATCCGGATATGGAGGCCGCAGCGCTGATCAATGAGATCAACAATCATACTCCGGATATTTTGTTGGTAGATTTAGAGACCGGGCCGCAGGAAATTTGGATCATGGAGCATTTGCCATTGCTGCATGCGCGTCTGTGCGTAGCGATCGGCGGTGTGGTGAGCTTGATCTTGGCTGAGGAAAAAGAAGCGCCGGAGTGGGTCAAGAAACTTCATTTGGAACCGCTGTATGAGAAACTGGTTCGCCAGCAATCGGTCAAAAAAGATGTTCAAGCACGTATATTTCGAAAGAAAGTTGTGCAATATAATAATAAATCAGATGAAAAAGATATTTGAAGTAAGAGAGGATAACCAATGATAGGTTATCCTCTTTTTGATGTGCGCCTTGCGGCGCACGTCGCTAATGGGTGAAAGTCCCTAATCCGCCCTAGTAGTGGGAAGGATACAGCCAAGACCAAGGGTGTCCATCGTGAGGTGGAATCTGAAGGAAGGTGGAGGCAAATCTCTGGTCTGACGAACAGAAATCACATCAGGCTATAGTTAAGGATAAGGCTGCATCACAAGCCAAAGTCCAATAACTACTCGGAATTAACTGTAGTAAATGTGGCAGATATATGGAGAGAAAGTGACGTGTGGTACCAAGGGAGGTCTCGTCAGCGGTTGGAAACAGAGTATGAAAACCGTCAGTAACAACGAATGGCGAGAAGTCAGCAGAGGTCATAGTACCATTATGGTTGCAAACATAGTGGGAAGGACTGAACTTTAGGAGATGTGAGTAAATGAATGTAACCAAAGATGGATCTAAGGACAGACAACTTCATATTGAGGACTATCTGCAAATGGTATCTGCGGAACAGAAAGAGTATGCAGAAGTGTCCGCCCATCAGAGGATTACTGAAAACAACGACATCATCACAGATTTTCAGACGGACAATCTAATGGAACAGATTTTACACAAGGATAACCTTAACAAGGCTTATAAGAAAGTGAAATCTAACAAAGGAGCAGGCGGCGTTGACGGAATGAGCGTAGATGAACTTCTAGGCTTTCTGAAAGACAACCAAGAGCAACTAATCCAACAGATAAAGGATGGGAAATATAAACCTAATCCAGTCCGTAGGGTAGAAATACCCAAAGAAACAAAAGGCGAGGTCAGAAAACTGGGAGTGCCAACAGTAGTTGACAGAGTGTTTCAACAGGCAATCACACAGGTATTAACGCCGATTTACGAGAAACAGTTCTCGGAGGATAGTTTTGGATTTCGACCGAACAGAGGTGCGCATGACGCACTGAAACAATGCCAGACAAATGTCAATGATGGATATGTATATGTGGTAGATATGGATTTAGAGAAGTTCTTTGACACAGTATGTCAGAGCAAACTAATTGAAGTACTATCACGAACCATCAAGGATAGGCGGGTAATATCACTCATTCACAAATATCTTAATGCTGGAGTTATCAGCAGAGGAATGTTCGAAAAGACAGAGGTCGGAATGCCACAAGGTGGACCATTAAGCCCACTCTTAAGTAACATCATGTTGAATGAATTGGATAAGGAACTTACACGGAGAGGGCATAGATTTGTCCGATACGCAGATGACTGTATGATTTTCTGTAAAAGCAGGAAAAGTGCAGAAAGAACCTTAAACAACATAGTGCCATATATTGAGGGAAAACTATTCCTTAAAGTAAATCGCACCAAGACGTGCGTGGCACATATCAGCAAAGTCAAATACCTTGGCTATAGCTTCTATAGATACAAGGGAATATGCAGATTTCGGGTACATCCTAAATCAGTAACAAAGATGAAGAATAAAATCAGAGAGCTTACTGACAGACATAACGGATGGGGAAATGAATATCGAGCATTAAAGCTGACACAGTTTATTAGAGGATGGGTAAATTACTTTGGAATGGCAGATATGAAAGGTCTGTTGCAGAGTAATGACAAGTGGTTACGCCATAGAATAAGGGCAATCTATTGGAAACAATGGAAGAAACCTAAAACGAAATACCGAAAGTTGAAAGAACTCGGAATGAATGAAGACTTTATTCAATGGCACGCAAATATGCGCCAGGGCATTTGGAACTGTAGCAATAATAGACTGGTACAGTTTGCCTTGAGTAATGAAAAACTCCGTGAATGGGGATATCCAACATTCACAGAGTTTTACCTGAAAATATGTGAAAACTAAAGAACCGCCGTATACCGAACGGTACGTACGGTGGTGTGGGAGGTCGGTAGATAAGATAATTATCTACCTCCTACCCGATACCTAATTTTCAACCTGTATAAAATTTTCAATGTTCTTCAATTTAGCCTTGACTTTTTATTTGCAGGCTTTTGTAATATATTTGCATGAATAAATATTTACTTCTCCATTATGAATATCCGATGCCATCAAAAAAGGAATTCCAGAATCTACATACTCATCCGAAGTTGGATGTTTCTCTCCGTGGTTTCCATCTAAAGGTGCTTCCAAAATTCCCTCTTTAACAAGTTCACCCAACTTACGCTGTTCCCAAGCATCAGTAAATCCAGGAAATCTGACCTCGGGATACAACTGATTTTTTTTCGGAAACATTTTTTGAAGCATTGACTTTTTCATTTTTTTCACATGCTCCAACTTACGCTGATGAAGAGTGATAAGGTGGTCGAGTTGCTTGAAATAAGCACCGATTTTATCCTGTTCTTCACCGGATGGAATCATAAACTCCATTTTTGAAAACATATAACCTGTAATCTGGTTAATTGTCGCTCCCATGTTCTTTGCAATCTCATTTTCAAAAGCAGATGTATCAAGCAAGGCATTTACAAAAGAAGAATGCTCCGAACGTATTCCACTCATAAATGCTCCAATTACTGTATTTGGCATAGAAGCCTTTATTTGTGCGTGTTTTCCGATAAGAGCACGAGAACCATTTTTCACAACTACAATGATGTCTCCTTCTTTCACATTCTCAGAAGTAACAACTTCATCACTTACATAAACATTATCTGCGTCTACAATTTCACCATTTTTTACATTAGATGAACGCAAAACCAGAGTTCCTGTTTCTTGAACATCATCTGGCGTGTATGTTAATCCATTGAAAAAAGAAACAAATTCAGGAAGCTTACGCTGTTCCCAAGGTTCCGTAAAACCTGGGAATCTAATTTTAGGTACATTCTTCTTGTCACTCATATTTTTCCTCCTTTTCAGTTTTCGGCCATCTTATCAGCCAACTTATAAATTGCTTCTCTTAAACCGTTACGATATTTAATTCTAGACAAAGCCTGTACTTCTTCATCTAGAGCCATCGTCTTATACTCTTCACTAGCACTCTTTATAATGTCGCTTATTTCACCAGCATCATCTAAATCTTGTTTGCCATAACGATGCCGACTAAATAATGCACACATTTCTGCACTTGTTATCACATCGGTAATCCCCCACTTCCCTCGAAAATTAAGGAACACCCTGTTAATGCTTATAGTATTTGCAGCACGAATTACCTTTTCACAATCCTTAAGATGTGCCGGATATCGGAAATCCGAACCTTTCGGTGGATATTCACCTTTTCGAATGGCATCCGCAGCATTTAAAATCTTTGTGGCATAAGCACGATCATCCAGTCCATTTGCAAATTGATCAATTTTGTCTTTCGTTTCATCAGCTTCCTGATCATTACCATCATGCACAGCATTTAACAGCTTATTAACCAACTCCGTAAGATAATCATAATCAATCTTAATATCTTTAACATGAGTCATACGAAGTTCAATTTGATATACAGGAATATCTTTTTTCTTTGAAATATAAGCCTTAAGTTCATTTGTAAGAACAGTTGTCAACATTACTTCCTGCTCCGGCGTCATCCCGACTTTTCTAATCAAGTCATCTGGATTATTGTAATCAAATCCTTCATCTGATTTGTTTTCCGGATCATAATCATATTGTTTTAATTTTGCCATTCCTACATTATATTCTCGAAGTCGTTCAATCATATTTTCCTTCTGCTTCTCAGATGGTGGCAACTGAATAAATTCGCATGTCATATCAGACAACTTATTTACTACTGTTTTAACTTCACCTAGAACATCATTAAATTTAGGTGCTGTAATCCCATCATTGACATTTTGCCTTTCTCTTTCTTCATCAGATAAAGTGGCAGAATCTTTGTTAGCGTATATCGCAAGAGCCCCATTCATGAGTTTTTCATTCTCTGCAGGCCAACGATAATTAACTACACGTCCCCATGGTTTTTCCTGCATATCAGCCACTCGGTTTGTCCTCGAGTAAGCCTGTATCAGTCCAGCACTTTTTAATGTTCTGTCAACATATAAGGTATTTAATTCCGGTGCATCAAATCCTGTAAGTAGCTGATCCACAACAATTACTAGATCCAGAAAATTGCCATCACTAGCAGTTTTATTCAACCTAGAAATTACATCTTGTGTATAACCGGAAACATCTCCCATAGTAAAAGCTACACCAAACTCCTTATAATAAGCATCCATTGCTCTATGCAACCCATTATTAGTTACAAGCATACTGTCATTATTTGTATTATTAGCACTAAATGTCACTGCCACCTTAAGCGTAAATAGTCCCTGTTCTTCACGCTCCCGATTCACTCTTTGAAATTCGTCAAAATACATCATTGCCATTGGGGTACTTGCTTTTCCTCCGCCAACATGTGTAGTCAAAAGTGCGTTATACCTTCCATCATTTGATCGATTTTGCCATTTATCATATATATCTTTTACAACCAGTTTTATATGATCTAAGTTTTCGTCATAAAAACTAGGCTCAATCGCATCATCCATGTCCTCCATAGTTAAATTATTAATTTTGTCCTGAATTTTTTCTTCCGACCATTTGGGATATTTTTCCTTATAAAACTCAGGAAGATACTTCTGTTTCATTTCATCTTCCGGAATCGTAGTTTCAAAATCCACCTTAAATCCCAATACATTTCGATCAGCAATTGCTTCCCGAATCGTATAAGCATGAAGCAATGGTCCAAAGATATCCTCCGTTCTCAATCCCTTTGTTGTTTCATCAAACATTGGAGTACCTGTATATCCTACCCATGCTGCATGTTTAAACGCCTTTTGAATGTTTTCAAAAGATTCTCCACCCGTAGAACGATGCGCTTCATCAACAATAAATACAATATTCTTTTCTGGCGTCTTAAAGGATTTCCTCTTAATTAGAGAATCTAGCTTCTGCACAGAAGTAACAATAATTCCATTTGACTTCGATTTCAGTTTACGGCTCAAATCTGTTGTATTATTGGTATCCTGTACAATACCATCAAATTGATCTGTTGCATCTGGATCGTAAGCCCTATAATTCTCATTGGTTTGTTTCGTCAGCTGAATACGGTCAACTACAAAGACAACTTTATCAACTTTAGGCATACGGCTAGATAACCAAGCTGTCTTAAACGAGGTAATCGTCTTTCCTGATCCGGTAGTATGCCAAATATAGCCCACCTTATTGTTTCCAAAATCAAAGTCAACTTTTTTAATCCCCTCTATAACTTCCTGCGTTGCATACACCTGGTATGGACGCATCACCTTTAACGTCTGCTTATTCGGCGTACCATCAAGAATCATATAGTTTGTTGCCATCTGATGCGCCATAGGTATTGACAACATAGAATCTGCAAATTCCTTCCAGTCTCTTACAATACCATTATTACTTCTTCTCTGCCAGTGAAATGCAAAATCCTTATTAAACTTCTCCGAAGTTGTATTTGCCATATATTTTACATTATTTGGCGTCATTGCAATCAGAATCTGTAATACTGAAAAAATGTCGCCATACTGCCCTTCATCAATGTACTGATGCATCTGATTTAAAGCCTCATTAACATCATGAGTGTCTCTTTTTTCTTCAATTTGAATAATAGGAAGTCCATTAATTAAAAGCGTTGTGTCAAAG
>ENA-ORRA01001995-ORRA01001995.1-human-gut-metagenome-genome-assembly--contig:-NODE-1995-length-12127-cov-11.521123_pt1 | contig 12127 bp, 7 predicted proteins | sample MGYA00242169_ERZ509122 | MGnify/ENA primary metagenome ERZ509122 (study PRJEB26280, sample SAMEA2338650) | human gut metagenome | biome: human gut; feature: human-associated habitat; material: faeces...
ATGAATATCATGTTTTAATCTTTAAATACAACAAGATTTTATTTTTGCATCTTATGAATATAATAAATATAAATTTAGAACATTGCTTTGGCATTACAAAGCTTTCACAAAAACTAAATTTTGCTGGTGAGAATGTAGTTCTTATATATGCTCCCAATGGTCTAATGAAGACATCGTTTGCAAGAACTATGCAATTATATGGACAAGGAAAGGCCGACAAGGTGAAAGATGTTGTAGCTAATATAGATGGGACTATAGTTATCAAGGACGAACAGGACAATGTCGTATTACCAACCTCACTATATGTTTCCAATTGTGAAGAACCTGATTCCGAAACGCCTAAAAATATCACATCATTTCTTGCAGACAACGTATTGAAGCAGCAATATGACAATATCCTGAAGAATCTGTCGGAGAAACAGAAAGCTTTATTCAGAAATATCAGCAACTTTGCAATAAGCTCGGATATCGTTTTGGAGTTTATCCGAACATTCTGCCAAGGAAAGTCAAGTCTTTTCTATGGCAAGTTTGAGGATGTCATGGCAGAGGTTGACGGGAACAACCCATGCTATGATTTCAAGTATAACGACATTTTTGACAAAGATGGTAAGGTTAAAAAATTCATTGAAGACAATAGGGAGGTATTGAAAGACTATTCAGAAAAGTACCAAGCTATATTGCAATCGTCTAAACTGTTTAAGCAAAGCAATGGCAAGACATTCGGGACTTATCAAGCTACAGAACTGTCCAAATCTGTATCAGACAATGCCTTTTTCGAGGTGAACCATAAGATTGTATTGGGGGATGGTGAGACAACTATCGATTCCGCCAATTCACTTACTACTTTGATAAATGATGAACTTTCTACCATACTGAACGACAAATCGGTCAAAAAGGCATTCGAGAAGATTGACAAAAAGACCTGTGCCAACGAGGTTGTGCGCCAGTTAAAACGAATAATTGAGACCCATCCGGACTTGGTAGAAAAACTACTTGACTACGATAACTTCCACAGAGAAGTGTGGAAGGGCTATTTTGCCAAGTTCTTTGACAAAGCTCAAGATTTGCTAACTGATTATCAAGCCTCAAAACCAGTTTTAGACTCCGTGCTTCAACAAGCAGCAGCGCAAAGAGATGCATGGGAAGAAACGATAAGTATTTTCAATCGCAGGTTTTCGGTTCCCTTTACAGTAAAAATCAAGAATCAGACTGACCTTCTTCTCAACGAGGAAGCTGCGGCATTGTCGTTTGAATATTGCACTCCGACTGGTCAGAAAGAAGTCGAGTCGAAGATGTTGGAAGAAGTAATACTAAGCAAAGGAGAACTTCGTGCGTTCTACACTTTGCAACTGCTCTTTGCCATCGAAAAGATGAAAAAAGACGGCGGACAAGAACATCTGCTTGTGTTTGACGACATCTCCGATTCTTATGACTACAAGAACAAATACGCAATGGTGGAATACCTCTGCGACCTGAAAGGTAACAACCGCTTTAAACTGATCATACTGACACACAATTTTGATTTCTATCGCACCATAGCCTCTCGGTTAGGAGTGAAGAGAAACAGCATCTATATGGCCTATAAGGATGTTAATGAAGAAATCAAATTCCATAAGGCAGAGTATCTTAAGGATCCGTTCAAATACATTAAGGGCAAGGCTGACAAACCAGAGTTCTTCATTGCGATGATACCGTTGGCACGCAACCTGATAGAATACACCAAAGACATCGAAGCTGGCCTGCCCCAAACTGACTATATAAATCTGACATCATGCCTTCATATAAAGAACGAGACGGCAAATCTGACGGTTAATGACATTGAGCAGATAATGGTGCGTAATATGGATGTGCCGCATCTGCCCACCTCTCAAACCAATACCAACATCAAGGAATATATTATCACTACGGCAGATAACCTTTGCCAACAGCCAACTTTAGATGAAATCAACATCGAGAATAAGATAGTCCTGTCGGTTGCAGTCAGGATAAAAGCGGAAGATTACATGATTGCCCAATTAAAGGAAGTGATGCAAAGTGGTGATTTCAGTGCATTCTACAACGGCATTACCTCAAACCAAACTTTTGAGCTCACAAAGAAATTCAGCGAACTATGTTCTCCATCCCCCAATATCCATCTGCTGTTAAAAGAGGTCAATATGATTACACCTGAAAACATTCACCTAAACAGCTTTATGTTTGAGCCTCTTATTGACATGTCTGTATGGCGATTGAAAGAATTATATCAAGAGACAAAGACTCAATTGGTGTAAGAGTGTGTAATTCCCAAACATACTGAAGTTTTTTTGAATTGTCATCGTGTATTTACGGGAACTTTATGGTATCAATTAGCGATTAAAACCTGTTACTTGAATTGAGTATCAGGTTAATATGCTATCATTATAGGTTCAAGCGTGGGAATCTTTTTATTTGTCTAATTCAGAGAGCACATTGGCACACACAGCTCGGAACTTATCCGTATATTTACGCTGTTTCAGTCTTTCAAAGGTAGCAGCACTCTCTCCGACCAACTCTTCCGGATGCTCTTGAAAGTATTGCTCTACCCTTTGGTATTTGAGCCAGTCAACGAAGTGAAGACCAAGAAGGGAGTTCAGCCACAATGGAGTATCTTTATCAATAACAATCTCATTACCATTGTCCATGAGCTCATTGAATCTTTTGCCGACATTATTGAACGCATCAGCAAACTCTTTATTGCCTATTTCTCCCCTTACAAACTTTTCAAGCAGCTCTTTGGCCGTCGTTTCCAAGTCTGTAAAACGAGTTTTCTTTCTTTTACGGAACCTCCCGAACAAATCTGAAAAATTACAGAATGACATATTATTTTTTTTTAGATGTTTTTGAATGAAAATCATATTGGAACCTATCTTCAAGATAAAGGACTTCCATGATACAGTTTCATCATGCCAATCGTCCTCCATGCTTTTGACACAACAGCGTTATATCCTCCACGGCGTTTTCCACAGAGAGCGTATGTTCTGCCGAATAGCAATCTATCAAGAAATCTATTGCTTTGAATCGGCGAAGGTACGCGTAAGCAGATGCCATTGGCAAATTAAAGCGATTGGCAAAAGCACCAACACAGCAATTTACGTATTCCAATATATGATGCGCCAAATCCATATTATTCAACTTTAATACTTCTTATTGCAAATTTACGGTATTATTCTGATATCACAAACTTTTCGGGTGCCTTTCTTTGTTTTCAACGACAAGTATCCACCACACAGGCAGTTCTTTATCTGTTTTTTTAAAAAACGCTTGGCCAATTCAGATTTTGTTCGTAACTTAGTAGCTTGAAACGTAGAGCATGCAGAAAAATGGCGAAGATAGTAAATAAATATCCCGTAGGAATTCAGACTTTCTCGAAGATTCGCGAGAACGGTTATTTCTATATAGACAAGACCCAATTCATCGTGGATTTCCGGGAAAAGCAGATGTCGTATGTCTTTCTGAGTCGTCCAAGACGATTCGGAAAGTCGCTCTTTGCCTCTACCCTTCAAGCCTATTTCGAGGGAAGAAAGGAGCTTTTCGAGGGATTGGCCATTGCCGAATACGAGAAGGAATGGGTGAAGCATCCTGTGCTTCATTTCGACCTCAGCGGTGCCAAGCATTTTGACGCCAATGCCTTGAACAATTATCTTAATCTGGAACTTTTACCCTACGAAGAGCTTTATGGTAAGAGAGAAGGCGAGATTTACCCTAATGAAAGACTGGAAGGTATCGTAAAGCGAGCTTACAAGCAGACGGGCGAAAAGGCAGTCGTTATCATCGATGAATACGATGCCCCTTTGCTGGATGTGGTGCATGAGAAGGAAAACCTGCAACCGCTTCGCCGCATTATGCAAAACTTCTACAGTCCTCTAAAGAAGCTCGACCCATACCTGGAGTTCTGTTTCATCACGGGTATCACCAAGTTCCCGCAACTCAGCATCTTCAGCGAGCTCAACAACCTCGACAACATCAGTCTGTTCGACCAGTATTCGGCTATCTGTGGTATCAGCAAGACGGAACTAACCACACAGATGAAACCAGACGTCGAAGCATTGGGCGAAGTCCTTGGCATGACGTACGAGGAGTGTCTGAAAGAGCTGACGCAATTCTATGATGGCTATCATTTCAGCGAAAAGTCAGAAGACGTCTTCAATCCGTTCAGCCTGGTGAAGTCGCTGAACGCACGCAAGATAGCTCCTTACTGGTTTGGTTCGGGCACGCCATCTTTCCTCTTGAAATTGCTGGATAAGTATCATGTCAACCTTGCTTCTTTGGAGGGTCAGGAGGCGGTTTTGAGTTCCTTCGACCAATCGACAGAGGAAATGACAGACGCCCTGCCTCTGCTTTATCAGAGCGGTTATCTGACCATCAAGAAGTATGATCCGATGTTTCGCGAATACACTTTGGGCATCCCAAACAAGGAGGTCCGTGATGGTTTGCTCAATTCGCTGATACCTCACTATGTGAACCCTCGCCGTTCCGACAACGACGCCTTCCTCTTGGGGTTTTGCAAGGCGATTTACCGCAATGATATCGAAGCAGCATTGGAACACATGCGCACCTATATGGCTACGATCCCATACGATCTGGAGAACCATAGCGAGAAGCACTATCAGACCATCTTCTATCTGATGTTTAGTTTCCTCAACATCTATATCCGCACGGAGGTGAAGAGCGCCATCGGCAGGGCTGATGCCGTAATGCACATGCCGGACACGATATACGTCTTCGAACTGAAGGTTGACAAGAGTGCCGAGGAGGCTTTGGCACAAATAGACGAAAAGGGCTACATGCTGCCTTATCATGCTGAAGGTAAGCGGCTGGTAAAAGTGGGCATCAGTTTTGACAGTAATCAGCGCACGATCAGCGATTGGAAAATCAAGGAGGATTAAGAGGATTAAAAGGAGAGGCTAAGAACATTGCCCGCCATTGTACCATCGAGCCTTTTTAGTGTATTGTCGTCGATTTGCATTATTAGATTTATGTATAGATATTTCATTTACCTATCGTTTGACGGGCGTGCCTACCACGGTTGGCAGATACAGCCCAACGGCATCACCGTGGAGGAGGCGCTGGAGAAGGCGCTCTCGACCCTGCTGCACACCCCCATCGACGTGACGGGAGCGGGACGGACGGACGCTGGGGTCAACGCCCGGCTGATGGTGGCCCATTTCGACCTGCAGGAGCCGCTGGAGCTTACCCTCGACTGCCACCAGTTGGCCTACCGCCTCAACAAGATGTTGCCCCGCGACATCTCCGTGAGCCAGATCCTACCCGTGCCCTCGGATCTCCACGCGCGCTTCTCGGCCAAAAGGCGCACCTACCACTACTACATCCACACGCGGAAAGACCCCTTTCGCAGGGCCTACTCCCACGAGATCCACTACGCCCTCGACTTCGACCAGATGAACGCGGCGGCACAGATGCTTGTCGGCACACGCGACTTCCAATGCTTCTGCAAGGCGGGAAGCGACGTGAAAACGACCGTCTGCGACCTCTACGAGGCCCGCTGGGACCATCTGGACGGCGAGACCTGGTGCTTCACCATCTCCGCCAACCGCTTCCTGCGCAACATGGTGCGCGCCGTGGTGGGCACCCTGGTGGAGGTGGGTCGCGGACGCCTCTCGCTGCAAAGGCTGGAGGAGGTGCTCGCAAAGGGCACCAGGAGCGACGCGGGCGAGAGCATGCCAGCCCACGCGCTATTTCTGTGGGATGTGGAGTATGACGGGCTGGAACCGCAGGAAAATGGCGTTTCGGCTAAATAAATGAACACTTTGGTTGCCAGTTTGAGAAAAAAGGCTTATTTTTGCGCCATCAAAGTCAAAACATAGCATCTTTTACCCAGTTCCTCTCACCGGAAAGCGGGGAGGAGACACAAGAACAGACAACAATATGAGTAATATTTTCAGAGGATTGGGAGTTGCGCTGATCACTCCTTTCAAGAGCGACATGAGCATCGATTTCGAGGCTTTGGAGCGACTCGTCAACTATCAACTGGACAATGGTGCCGACTTCCTGTGCATCCTGGCCACAACGGGCGAGACGCCCTGCCTGACGCGGAGCGAGAAAGACGAGATCACCCGGGTCGTCAAGAGCGTGGTGAAGGGCCGCGTGCCCCTGCTCAAATACTGTGGCGGCAACAACACGCGGGCCGTCATCGAGGAGATGAAGTCCAGCGACTGGGAGGGTATCGACGGCATCCTGAGCATCTGTCCTTACTACAACAAGCCGTCGCAGGAGGGCTTGTACCAGCACTTCAAGGCCATCGCCGAGGCCAGTCCGCTGCCCTTGGTGCTCTACAACGTGCCGGGACGCACGGGAGTGAACATGAAGGCGGCCACGACGTGCCGCATCGCCAAGGACTTCCCCAACATCGTGGGTATCAAGGAAGCCTCGGGCAGTCTGGAGCAAGTCGACGAGATCATCAAGAACAAGCCTGAGGGCTTTGAGGTGATCAGCGGCGACGACGCGCTGACGTTCCCGATGATAGCCAGCGGAGCCGTCGGTGTGATCTCGGTCATCGGCAACGCCCTGCCCCGCCAGTTCTCCCGCATGATCCGCCTGGAGTTTGAGGGCAACTATGGCGAGGCACGCAAGATCCACCATCAGTTTACCGAACTCTACAAGCTCCTCTTCGTCGATGGCAACCCTGCGGGCGTGAAGGCCCTGCTCAACGACATGGGCATGATAGAGAACGTGCTCCGCCTGCCGCTCGTACCCACCGAGGTGACGACAAAGCAGAAGATGGCCGACATCCTCAAGGCCCTCCATGTAGAATAAGAGAAAGAAACTGGAACGGGACACCCATGGGACCGCGGGCGAAAGACCCAAGACCCAGACTGGCTTTTCCCAATCCGACATCCTATTGCGCAGACAGACTGCTTCCATCTTCCTCTCTCCAAACAGGACAGAAGGCAGACACGGAAGCAGTTTGTCGGCGTCTGCACACAACCTTGGTTATCAATTAAATCAAACCTATATCACGCCAAAACTATGAACAGTCTGTTTATCGTATTGCCTATTCTCACCATCCTGATGTTCGACCTCGGACTGACGCTGGAGGGCAAGGATTTCCGCTTAGTCATGCTCCGCTACAAAGCTGTCCTGGCCGGCATGATCGGCCAACTGCTCCTGCTGCCCCTCATCGCCTGGGGCGTGGCAGGCGCCTTGTCGCTGAGCCCGCTCTTCACCATCGGCCTGATGCTCATCGCCTGCTGTCCTGGAGGCAGTTCGTCCAATGTCTTCTCGATGCTGGCCAAGGGCGACGTGGCCCTGTCGGTATCGCTCCCGGCCGTCAGCAGCCTCATCACCCTCTTCACCGTCCCGCTGATCATGCAGGCCACCACCGCCCACCTGGGCGAGGCCATGGGGGTGAAGTTGCCCGTGGTCAACCTGCTGATGCAAAACGTGGTGACGATGCTGCTGCCCATCCTTCTGGGCATTGGCGTGCGCCACTACTGGCGAGAGACGGCCCGAAAGATCGAGCGAGTGCTCTCCCGACTGGCCTTCCCGGCCCTGATGCTGCTGGCCGGCATCTTCTTCGTGCAACACAAGACCACTATCGCCGACAACTTCGGCACGCTGGGCCTGGCCACCACCCTGCTCCTCCTCTGTGCCACCACGGGGGCGGGACTGCTCTGCTACGTCTTCCGCCTGCGTACACAGGAGCGGCGCACCATCGTTATCGAGGTGGGCATGCAGAACGCAGCCCAGGCCATCGCCGTGGCCTCCAGCCCCTTTGTCTTCAACGACGGGCGCATGGCCATCCCCGGCATCATCTACGCCCTGATGATGAACGTGATCCTGCTGACCTACGTGGGCATCATCAACCGGGGAAAGATCCTCGGATAAGGAGGGGGACTACCGCTAATATGAGACATGGGCCTTGTCCCCAACTTCGCTTGATCGCTGGTGGCAAGGCCCATGCTCCAAACAGGGGGCTCAGTCCAAAATCTAAAAACTGAAATTGAAGCCTATCGAGGCGTACTCCTTGAACTGCAAGTAGCCGTGGTGGCTATCGCGCGCCACGCCATCGTCGAAGCGAGGATAGAGGAAGATCTGCGCAGAGACGAAGCGGTTGAACTGGAAGACGAAGGTGTTTTCCCATTCCAACTCCACACGCTCGTAGGTAGTGTAGCCATAGAGGCGCGTGCGCCAGGTCAGGTCCTCCATCAGCGTCCACGAGAGATCGACCGTAAACTCCGAACCAAAGTCGTTGAGCACCCTGCGGTTGTCCTCGATGCCGAGGCGGGAGGAGAGGGAGCGCACACGGGTGTACTTCATGTTGTAGGCCAGCGGAGCGAGATGGATGTTGCCCTTCAACCGGTGGTGCTGCCAATCGACACTATAGTCCATACCCAAAGAGAGGTTGACATTGAGCGGGGCAAGGAAGTCGGAGTAGAGGGTCGGGTCGTTGGACCGATAGCTGTGGGTGAACTGCGTGTAGGTGAGCAACTGGAGCGTGTAGTACCAACGTTTCGAAGCCTGCAGGCCCAACTTGGAGGTGAGTCGGATTAGGTCCTCCGTGGTCTTGTAGCGATGGAGCGAGTCGGAACGGGAACTCTGAAATCCGAAGCGCATCTCCAGCTTGTTCTCCCACTTCACCTTCTGCTTGTTGTTGTAGTTGGCCTCCATGATGACGGATCCCAGGGCGGAGTAGTTGCTCTCGCCTCCCTTATACCAGTTGTCGGAGACGTAGTTCTGCATGAAGCGCAGGGAGTAGTAACCCGAGTAATGCCAAAAGTTGGGCTTATGGACCACCAGCTGGACGGGCACGACGTCGGGCTCCACGGGCATGGGGTCTGCATGGTCGCCCATCTCCGTCTCGGTCTGTATGGGCGCCTCGATGAGGTCGAGGTCGGAACGGTCGGCACGGAGGCGAGCAGAAGTGGTGCGCACCAAGTCGGGCCGGCGCACATAGAGGCCCAGCAGGGTGCTATCGACAAAGGCCTGCTCCCCCGTGCCCCCGCCAGAGAGGGAGAAAGCGTCGAGCACCTTGCCCTTGTAGAAGGTCAGAGGCAGGAAAAGTTGTGCTGCGGAGAGCGGAGCAACCTTGGAAGGACGGTAGGCAGGTCGACGAGCCGCATCACCAAAGATAGAGTCGCGCAGGAGCGCAAGCGAGTCAACTGGATCCGAGAGATCGCCATGGGGCTTTTCTACGGAAACCGCTGAAACTGCGGATCTTGAGGCGTGCGATCTGGCCTGGGCCGTGGCGATTGTCGGCAGGCAAAGCAGGCTAAACGCCATCCATATCATCGTTTTCATTCGTTCGAGCGTTATTAATTTAGGCGCAAAGATACAAATAAAAGCCGTAAGAACTTGCCACTTTCGGTTATTTATTGTAAATTTGCACCTTGTTATAACATATACATTTATCAACAAAGTGGCTGAGACAAAATACATCTTTGTGACCGGCGGTGTAGTTTCATCGCTTGGCAAGGGGATTATCTCCTCATCTATCGGCAAGCTGCTCCAGGCAAGGGGCTATAACATCACCATTCAGAAGTTCGATCCCTACATCAATATCGACCCGGGAACGCTGAACCCCTATGAGCATGGCGAGTGCTATGTGACGGTCGATGGTATGGAAACGGACCTTGACCTAGGACACTATGAGCGGTTCACCGGCATCCAAACCACCAAGGCCAACTCCATGACGACGGGCCGCATCTACAAGAGCGTCATCGACAAGGAGCGCCGCGGCGACTATCTGGGCAAGACCATCCAGGTCGTACCGCACATCACGGACGAGATCAAGCGCAACATCAAGCAGCTTGGCCAGAAATATCACTACGACTTCGTCATCACCGAGATTGGCGGTACGATCGGCGACATCGAGAGTGCGCCGTTCATGGAGGCGATCCGCCAGATGAAATGGGAGCTGGGCGACCGCGCCATCAACGTCCACCTGACCTACGTGCCCTACCTGCACGCAGCGGGTGAGCTGAAGACGAAGCCCACGCAGCATAGCGTGAAGGAGCTCCAGAGCGTCGGTATCCAGCCCGACGTGCTCGTCCTTCGCACGGAGAAGCACCTCGACGAGGGCATTCGCAAGAAGGTGGCCAACTTCTGCAACGTCGATTTCGACTGCGTCGTGCAGAGCGAGGACCTGCCGAGCATCTACGAGGTGCCCGTGGCCATGCAGAACCAGGGGCTCGACGAAGCCATCCTGCGCAAGTGTCATGAGCCTATCGGAGAGCGTCCGGCCCTGGGTCCATGGAAGTCGTTCCTCGACCGCCGCGCCAAGGCTACCGAGGAAGTGCACATCGGACTCGTCGGCAAATATGACCTGCAGGACGCCTACAAGAGCATCCGCGAGGCGCTGCTTCAGGCTGGCACATACAACGACCGCAAGACCGTACTGACGTTTATCAACTCCGAGGAGATCACCGAGGAGAACGTCGGCGAGATGCTCAAGGGACAGGACGGCATCGTCGTCTGCCCGGGCTTCGGCCAGCGTGGCATCGAGGGCAAGGTCATCGCTGCCCACTACAGCCGCACCCACGATATCCCGACCTTCGGTATCTGCCTCGGTATGCAGATGATGGTGGTGGAGTTTGCACGCAACGTGCTGGGCTACGCCGACGCCAACAGCCGCGAGATGGACAAGAAGACACCCCACAACGTCATCGACATCATGGAGGAGCAGAAGAACATCACCAACATGGGTGGTACGATGCGTCTGGGTGCCTACGAGTGTGTATTAAAACAAGGTTCGCGCGTGTTCAATATATATAAGTCTGAGCACATTCAGGAGCGCCACCGCCATCGCTATGAGTTCAACAACAACTTCGAGAAGGAGTTTGAGCGCAACGGCATGAACTGCGTGGGACGCAATCCCGAGAGCGACCTTATCGAGATTGTGGAGATACCGGGGCTGAAATGGTACATCGGCACGCAGTTCCACCCCGAGTATCAGAGTACGGTGCTGAAGCCACACCCCCTCTTCCTCGACTTCGTCCGCGTGGCAGGCGAGAACCACAAGGCGTAGTAGCACCTCTCATCAGACAAAGAAACAGTATCAGATAAACGAATGGACAAAAATACGATTACCGGCTTTGTGCTCATTGCGCTGATTCTCTTCGGCTTTGCTTGGTGGCAACAGCCCTCGGAGGAGCAGCTAGAGCAGCAGCGGAAGGAGTTTGTAGAAGACTCTCTCCGTGCGGTCAAAGCCAAACAGCAGCAGGCCAAAAAGGAGGCGCTGCAGCAGCAACAGCAAGAGAAGGCCCAAGCCGATACGTCGGCCCTCTTCCACAAGTCGCTCTCGGGCACGGCACAGGACGTGGTGCTCCAGAACGGAAAGCTCGCCCTCACGCTCTCCACGAAGGGTGGCACGGTGGCCAAGGCCGTCATCAAGGACTATGTGGGTCACAACCTGAAGGTGCAGGACGGTTCGAAAGATACCAAGGACGTCACCCTCTTCGAGGGCAACGACCAGCGGCTCAACTACTTGCTATCGGGCAAAGAACTCAATATCGAGACTGAGGACCTTTACTTCACGCCCAGCAACGTCACCGACTCCACGGTGACGATGACGGCGGAGGCTGCACCGGGCAAGACGCTGACGCTGGACTACGTCCTGGGCAAGGACTATATCCTCCGCGTGAGCCTGCGCGCCAACGGCATGGGTGGCCTCTTCGCCCCCGACTACAACGAGGTGGGCATCTCCTGGGAGGAGAACGCACGCCAGCAGGAGCGCGGCTTCACCTTTGAGAATCGCTACGCCACACTGACCTACAAGAAGACCGACGGTGGCACAGACCATCTGAGCGAGGCTTCGGAGAAAGAGGAGACCACGGAGGACGCCCTCGACTGGGTGGCCTTCAAGAACCAATTCTTCTCGGCAGTGATGATTTCGAAGGACAACTTCCAGACGGGCGCACGACTGAAGAGCACCCCGCTGAAGAAGGAGTCGCACTATCTGAAGAACTACCAGGCACGCCTGAAGACGGCCTTCGACCCCACGGGCAAGAAGGCCACGGAACTGGAGTTCTACTATGGCCCCAACGACTTCCGCCTCCTGCAGAAGGTGGAGAAAGAGAGCGCCTTCGGCAAGGATCTGGAGATGCAGCAGCTTGTCTATTTGGGCTGGCCGCTCTTCCCTATCATCAACCGC
>ENA-ORRA01002013-ORRA01002013.1-human-gut-metagenome-genome-assembly--contig:-NODE-2013-length-11965-cov-4.687238_pt1 | contig 11965 bp, 10 predicted proteins | sample MGYA00242169_ERZ509122 | MGnify/ENA primary metagenome ERZ509122 (study PRJEB26280, sample SAMEA2338650) | human gut metagenome | biome: human gut; feature: human-associated habitat; material: faeces...
ACAACAACAGACAGAAGTAGGTCTATGCCAGTGATGCGACAACAGGCAGGAGCAGGTCAGCGCCGGCAATACAGCGACTGGTAGAAGTAGGTCTATGCCAGTGATGCGACAACAGACGGGAGCAAGTGAGCGCCGGCAATACAGCGACAGGCAGGAGCAGGTCAGCACCAGCAATACAACAGGCAGGAGCAGATTAGCGCCAGCAATACAACAACCACCAGGAACAGGTCTGCTGCGCAGACCGCCTTCCGTCCGGCGGAAAAAAAAATCGGCTCAGCCTGACGCTACCAATACAGCAGCATACAGGCATTTACCAATACACTACCCCATACCACAGCGTAGAACAGCGACGTGCCCGGAAAGGGGGAGCGCGAGGGGGAAAAGCGGGCTTCGTAACTCCGAGCGCCTTTCCCCCTCGCAAACTTGCCCACGCCAAAGTGTCCCCCCTGGAAAGGAAACGCCCTCCGCCAGGAGCGTCCGTCAGACGCCCGACATTGTACAATATCTGGTACAATTTTCTCATTATTTTTATCAATAATACAATTACATGTATATTATAAAGAACATACTTCCAAGCTGTTGACTTTAAATTCGGAATCTGTTATCTTATGGTCGTCATGAGAAATGTTATATATTACTAACTGCGCGGACAGTGAACGAAATATTGAGACAACAGGAAAGGATGTGTAACAAATTGGCAAAAGTTGATTTTGAACAGTGGAATGGTTTTAAGGGTGATCGTTGGAAAGAGAAGATCGATGTTCGTAATTTCATCAGTATGAACTATACACCATATGATGGAGATGCTTCATTCCTGGAAGCACCAACAGAGGCAACAGATAAACTCTGGGGCAAGCTTCAGGAGCTTCAGAAAGAAGAGCGTGCTAAAGGCGGCGTTCTTGATATGGAGACAGAGGTAGTAACAGGAATTACAGCATACGGTCCTGGATATATCGATGAGGAACTCAAAGACCTGGAGCAGGTTGTAGGTCTTCAGACAGACAAACCTCTGAAACGTGCTTTCATGCCATACGGCGGAATCAAAATGGCAGAGCAGGCATGTGAGACTTACGGATACCATGTAAGCGACAAGATCAAAGATGTTTTCAACAACTATGAGTTCAAAACACACAACCAGGGTGTATTCGATATCTACACACCGGAGATGAAGAGAGCACGTCACAACAAGATCCTTACAGGACTTCCGGATACTTACGGACGTGGACGTATCGTAGGTGATTACAGACGAGTTGCTCTTTACGGAATTGATCATCTGATCGCAGGTAAAGAGAAAGACTTCGCAGCATGCGACCGTCAGGGTATGAGACGTTATGACTTCCAGCTTCGTGAGGAGATCGCAGATCAGATCCGTGCTCTGAAGAAAATGAAAGAAATGGCTCAGATCTATGGCTTTGATATTTCCCAGCCGGCTAAGAATGCAAAGGAAGCATTCCAGTGGCTGTACTTTGGATATCTTGCAGCAATCAAAACTCAGAACGGAGCTGCAATGAGTGTTGGACGTATCTCCACATTCCTTGATATCTATATTGAGAGAGACCTTGAGAACGGAACTCTTACAGAGAAAGAGGCACAGGAGCTTGTTGACCATATCGTAATGAAATTCCGTATGGTTAAATTCGCTCGTATCCCGTCTTACAACCAGCTCTTCTCCGGTGACCCGGTATGGGCAACTCTGGAAGTAGCAGGTATGGGACAGGACGGACGTTCCATGGTAACAAAGAACGACTATCGTTTCCTTCATACACTTGAGGATATGGGACCGGCTCCGGAGCCGAACCTTACAGTTCTCTACTCTTCAAGACTGCCTGAGAACTTCAAGAAATATGCAGCAGACATCTCTGTTACAACAAGTTCCATCCAGTATGAGAACGATGATGTTATGCGTCCGGTATGGGGCGATGACTACAGCATCTGCTGCTGTGTATCTGCTACAGAGACCGGTAAAGAGATGCAGTTCTTCGGTGCTCGTGCTAACCTTGCAAAATGTCTTCTTTACGCGATCAACGGTGGTGTTGATGAGAAGACAAAACAGCAGGTAGGACCGCAGTACCAGCCGATCACTTCCGAGTATCTTGACTATGATGAGGTAATCGCAAAATATGATCAGATGATGGACTGGCTTGCACATCTGTATGTTGGAACACTGAACATGATCCACTACATGCATGATAAATACTACTATGAGGCAGCTGAGATGGCACTTATCGATACAAAGGTTGACCGTTCCTTCGCAACAGGTATCGCCGGATTCTCACACGTAGTAGATTCCCTTTCCGCTATCAAATATGCAAAAGTAAAAGCAATCCGTGACGAGGACGGAATCACAACAGACTTCCAGGTTGAGGGTGACTTCCCACGTTATGGTAACGATGATGACAGAGCAGACGAGATCGCAACAACTCTGCTTTCCACATTCCTTGAGAAGCTGAAACACATCCATACCTATCGTGATTCCAAGCCAACCACATCCATCCTTACCATCACATCTAACGTTGTTTATGGTAAAGCTACAGGATCTCTTCCGGACGGAAGAAAAGCCGGCGAGCCTCTGGCACCGGGAGCAAACCCGTCTTACGGCGCAGAGCAGAACGGACTTCTTGCTTCCCTGAACTCTGTTGCAAAGCTTGACTATGAGGATGCCCTTGACGGAATCTCCAATACTCAGACGATCAACCCGGATGCACTTGGCCATTCTGAGGAAGAGCGTACAGAGAATCTTGTAAATGTACTTGACGGATACTTTGACCGTGGTGCACATCACCTCAATGTAAACGTATTCGGTAAAGAGAAACTTATCGATGCTATGGAGCATCCGGAAAAAGAGGAGTATGCAAACTTCACGATCCGTGTTTCCGGATACGCTGTTAAGTTCATCGACCTTACAAGAGAGCAGCAGCTTGACGTTATCGCAAGAACCTGCCACGAAAGGATGTAATAAAAAATATGGACGACCAGAAAAAAATCACTGGCTACGTCCACTCACTGGAGAGCTTCGGCTCTGTTGACGGACCAGGAGTCCGGTATGTGATCTTTTTGAGCGGCTGCGCCATGCGCTGTCAGTTCTGCCACAATCCGGACACCTGGCAAATGAAAACAGGGACGGAGTACACAGCAGATGAGCTGCTTGAAAAAGCCTGTCGATACCGCTCTTACTGGGGAAGTAAGGGCGGTATTACTGTGAGTGGAGGCGAGCCACTGTTACAGATCGATTTCCTCACTGAGCTGTTCAGAAAAGCAAAAAAACTTGGGATCCACACAACACTTGATACCAGCGGCAACCCTTACACAGAAGAGGGTCCGTGGTATGAAAAATGGGAAGAGCTGATGAAGTACACAGATCTTGTCATGCTGGATATCAAGCACATTGATGAGGAACAGCATAAGATCCTCACAGGATGTACCAATAAAAATATCCTTGCCATGGCCCGGAAGCTTTCCGATATGGGCGTATCCATGTGGATCCGTCACGTACTGGTTCCAGAACGCAATGACCGGGATGACTATCTCCACCGGCTGGCTGACTTTATTGCAACACTGAAGACCGTTGAGAGAGTGGAGGTTCTTCCATATCACACACTCGGAACCTTTAAATGGGAAAATCTGCATATTGATTATCCGCTGAAGGGAATCAATCCGCCAACGAAAGAACGTATCGAAAATGCGGAAAAAATCCTGGGAGCAGGTACACAGTAATAAAAAAACCATATCTTATGTCGAAAAACAGACATAGATATGGTTTTTTTGATGTTCACACCAGTTCTTTGTTTTTGATCAGCATTTCTTTGATGATATCCTGTGTATAGGAACCTAAGCGGCGCTGAGTATCCCGGTCAAGCTCTGAAGGAATGATAGGCTTGCCATATTCGATCACTACGTGTGTAGGTGTCATCTTCGGGAAATTGGCCTCCCAGATATTGGCAGAGTTGCTGATCGCAATAGGAATGATCGGGCTTTTGGCTCTGGCTGCGATCTTGAAGCTGCCGTCATGGAAAGGTAGCATTTCTGTTTCATCAGCATTCTTATTTCTGGTTCCTTCCGGGAAGATACATACGGAAATGCCGGATTTCACATAGTCTGCGGCCTGAAGGATCGTTTTCAGACCCTGCTTGATATCCTCTCTGTCGAGAAAGAGACAGTAGAGATTGCGCATCCAGTTGGAGAGCAGCGGATAATGCTCCATTTCCTTCTTGGCAACATAGCCGGTGCGGATCGGACAGCGGCTGTAGGTGAGCAGGATGTCGAAATAGCTCCGGTGGTTTGCTACATAGAGAACAGCCTGATCCTTTGGAACGTTTTCTTCGCCGATGACGGTGACTTTGGCGCCTGTGATCCACAGGATGAATTTGAATATGGCCTGTACCATGCGCAGAGAGCTGATATCCTTAGTCATGGGAGAAAATTTCCCGATGATCCATTCTACAAGGAGAACCGGAATGGTCAGCACCAGATAGGCGATCACCACGATACAGACAAGTATGAATCGAATCATGTCTTTTGTCCTTTCTGTTATAGATACTTGCGGAGAGTTCCGCAGTAAGATGGTATTTTTATATTATACGAAGAAAATCCGATAGTTGCAATAAATCTTTCCCTGCTCACATAGAATAAATACTGAATAGTGGTTACTGTTTACTGGTGATTTTCCGCAAAGCGTGTTACTGAGAACGGAGTGAACAGTAACGAATCATGCAGGTGGCTTATATTATGAAAAAAGCAGTATTTCTGCGGATCGTGCTGACAGCTGCCGTGCTGGCACTGCTGCTTTCCGGGTGTCGATTTGTCCGGGTGGAGGAAGAAGAACGAAAACCGGTAGATTACATCGTTATGGAACGCCGGGATATCCCGGAGGAGCTTTCCAGGCTTATGGAAGAAAAAAAGGAAAAGGAATTTCAGCTGAGTTATGAAACCGGAGAGGATCTTTACCTGGCCAAAGGGTACGGGCGGCAGATGAGTGGCGGATACAGCATCCAGGTAGAGGAGCTTGGAGAATCCTCGAATGGGATATTTTTTGTTACAAAACTTCTTGGACCGGAGGATCTTAAGGAGGCAGGAGTTCCGTCCTATCCCTGCATTGTGATAAAAACCCGGAAACAGGAAAAGCCGGTAACGTTCCGGGAAAGCAGCAGTCCGGTGAAAAAAGAGTCGGAGAAAGGGGAATAGACTGTGGAATTAAAAAAAGAAAGCATGCAGATATTAAAGGAAAAAAGCAGGGCAAAAAGTCAGATCACTTTTGATGAGGATTTTAATGTACCGGATGCAAAACCGGATGCAGGAAGACTGATCCAGAATAAGGGCAGGATCATTATGGATGATGTCCGTCTTACTGACGGGAAAGGTATTCTTACGGGAAATCTGCAGGTAGATATCCTTTATGTGGGGGAAGAAAGAGGGATCGTCAGCAGTCTTACTGCAAAACTTCCATTTGAGGAAACCTTGAACCTGAAGGATATCATAAACGGGGATAAAATGTGTCTGAAGTGGGAAATTGAAGATCTTACGATCCGCCTGATCCATTCCAGAAAGCTTAATATCAAAGCTTTGGTAACTTTTTGTGCGACTGTGGATGAAACAGAACAGATCCGCCTGCCGGTGGCACTGGATGCAGAAGAGGTATCCGTCAGAAAAAAAACAGTCCGTTTTCTGGGACTTACCGTACATAAAAAAGATACACTCCGGATCAAGGATGAGTATACCATTGCCTCCAATCGTCCGGATATCGCCAGCCTAATCTGGTATACTATGGATGTACGGGGGCTGGATCTGAAGCCGGAGGAAAATGTGGTAAAGGCAAGGGGAGAGCTGTCTGTTTTTGTGCTGTATGGAGCTGAAGATACAGAAGCCCCGGTGCAGTGGCTGGAATATTCGCTGCCTTTTTCCGGAGAAGTGGAATGTCCGGACTGCACGGAGGAGCTGATCCCATTGATCGAAGCTTCGGTGATGCATCAGAGTCTGGAGGCCAAACCGGATGTCGATGGGGAAGAACGGATCCTTGTTTCGGATGTTGTGCTGGAGCTGGATATGAAATTTTTCAGGGAAGAGGAATATGATCTCATTACCGATGTGTATACACCGATCCGTGAATGTGTTCCGGAAGGGAAGAATGAGGTACTGGAACGGCTTCTGGTACGTAATTTTTCCAGATGCAGGATCAGTGACAGGATCCAGGTAAAGGAGACTCAGGGAAAAGTCCTCCAGCTGTGTCACAGTCAGGGAAAAGTGAAGATCGATAAGACCAGGATCGTAGAGAACGGTGTGCAGGCAGATGGTGTGGTCATGCTGAAGATCCTGTACATTATTGGAAATGATGATATGCCGTTTTATTCCATGGAGGCAATGATACCGTTTTCCCATATGGTGGAAGCAAGAGGGATCCGACAGGACAGCTGTTATCAGTTAAAAGCAAAGCTGGAGCAGCTTTCCGCAGCCATGGCAGATGGAAATGAGATCGAAATCCGGGTAACTGTAGGACTGGAGCTTCTGGCAGTTGCCAGAGAACCGGTATTTATCATTGAGAAAGTAGAGGAAAAACCACTGGATATGAAAAAACTTCAGGCTATGCCGGGAATCCTGGTTTATATGGTAAAACCGGGAGATGAATTGTGGGATATCGCAAGGAAATATCACACATCTATCCAGGAGATCCGGACGATCAATGCTCTCAAGGAAAATCAGGAACCCTCTCCGGGAACTCCGCTTCTTGTTGTGAAAAAAGTGGAAGGTCAGATCAAATAAAAAGTGGAATATTTTGCTGTTGAAAAGAATGTAAAAATCATATAAAATACATGTATAAATACTGTATACAAAGTACAAATGGAGGGGCTTATGCGTTTAAAAGCAATGGCAAAGATCAATCTCGGACTTGATGTTCTGGGAAAGAGAGAGGACGGTTATCATGAGGTACGCATGATCATGCAGACCATCCGTATGTATGATATCCTGGATATCAGAAAGACCAGACGGCCGGGGATCGTACTGACGACCAATCTTCCGTTTATTCCTACAGATCAGAGAAATCTTGTATATAAGGCAGCACAGATGCTGATGGAGGAGTTCGATGTTGAAGAGGGACTTTCCATCAAGCTTCGTAAATTTATCCCGGTGGCAGCAGGCATGGCAGGAGGCAGCTCCGATGCAGCGGCCGCATTTGTGGGTGTGAACCGGATGTTCCATTTAGGGCTTACCGAAGAACAGCTGATGGAACGTGCAGTAAAGGTCGGAGCAGATGTTCCGTATTGTATCATGCGGGGAACAGCTCTTGCGGAGGGAATCGGAGAGAAGCTGACCAGACTTCCGGAAGTTCCGAAATGTTATGTTCTGATAGGAAAACCGGGAATCAATGTTTCCACAAAAACAGCCTATGAGAATCTGAATCTGGAAGGGATCGGAAAACATCCGGACATCGATGGACTCATCGGAGCTATCAGAAATAATGATCTGTATGCCATGGCATCCAGAATGGAGAATGTATTTGAACCGGGGATCATCCGACAGTATCCTGTGATCGGCAATATCAAGAACCTTATGGAAGAAAAAGGTGCGCTGAAAGCCGTGATGAGCGGAAGCGGTCCTACTGTGTTTGGAATCTTTGATAACAGGGATAAGATGGCCGCGGCAGCCAGAAGCCTCAGAAAGAGCGGGCTTGCAAAGACTGTATTTGCCACGGATATTTACAATAGAGATGGAGGAGTTACAAATGACAAGTGATTTTTCTGTGGATATGAATGAATATCTGCCGCTTCGGGATGTTGTTTTTAACACCTTGCGGCAGGCAATCCTGAAGGGAGAGCTGAAGCCGGGCGAAAGACTTCTGGAGATTGCCCTTGCAGAGCGTCTTGGCGTGAGCAGAACACCGGTGCGTGAGGCTATGCGCAAGCTGGAGCAGGAAGGTCTTGTAGTGATGATCCCACGCAGAGGTGCACAGGTAGCCAGCATCACAGAGAAGGATCTGAACGATGTTCTGGAGGTGCGTATCGCCCTCGAAAATGTTGCCATAGAAAAAGCGTGCAAGCTGATCACAGAGGATGAGCTGGGAAGGCTCTGGGTGGCAGCCAAGGAATTTGAAAAAACAAAAGCAGAGGGAAATCTGGTCCGTCTGGCGGAAACCGATGTGGCTTTCCACGAGATCATATATCAGGCTTCTGATAATAAGCGTCTGAATCAGGTCCTGAATAATCTCCGTGAGCAGATGTATCGCTATCGTGTAGAGTATCTGAAGGAGGAGCAGACAAGAAATCTTCTGGTCAGTGAGCATGAAGAACTGGTAAAAGCCATCCGTGAAGGAGATGTGCAAAAGGCGCAGGATATTTCTTTCCATCATCTGGAGAATCAACGAAAAGCGATCATCCGTACTATCCGCGCGGAGAATGAGGCCAAAGAGGCCGAGAAAAAAGAATAAGAACCGGATATGCGGGAATATTAAGAGAGATGTCATTGGGGCATCTCTTTTTTTAAGCGAATCAAGTAAGTCCCCTGTTTCAATTGCGAAAAGCAATAAGCAGTGGGGGAACTTGCTGTAAAGGATGGTGGCTTTATGGAAACAAAGAAGATATCGATATCTCTTCATGAAAATGAATCGTATATCCGGAAACGGTGTGAAAACTGCGATGATATCCTGATCAGGCCCATGCGCCTTGGTGAGGGACATAAGGCGGACTGTCTGATGGTCTATATTGAGGTTGCGGTTTCAAACATGATGCTGGATGATTCTGCTATCGGAAAAATGATCAATCATTTCTGGGAGATCCCGGAGGAAAAGATCCGGGAATTTATCCGCCGAAACAGTCTTGGAATTGCAGATGTGAAGGAGCTGTCTTCCATGGAGGAGGTATTTGGTGCCATTCTTTCGGGAAATGCAGTTTTCTTTCTGGATGGATACGACAAAGCAATGAAAATTTCCAGTAAAGGATATCCGGGGTTGGCTGTATCAGAGGTGAAAACGGAAAAGGTCCTCAGAGGCTCCAAGGAGGGGTTCTGTGACAGTGTAAAAACCAATGCGGCCCTTGTGAGAAAGCGGATCCGGGATACCAGGCTGAAGGTGGAGCAGAGCAGCATCGGTGTACGCTCCAATACGGTGGTACAGCTTCTTTATGTGGAGGATCTGGTCCATGAGGAGCTTCTGACTGCTGTGAAAGAGCGCCTGGAATCTTTTACAGTGGACGGGATCCTGGACAGCGGGATGCTGGAACAGCTGACAGAAGAAGCATGGTATTCTCCCTTTCCTCAGTTTCAGACAACGGAGCGGCCGGACCGGGCTGCCCAGGAGCTGCTGAATGGAAAAGCAGTTCTGCTCTGCGACAATTCGCCGGTGGCACTGGTGGTTCCCGGAGCATTCAACAGTTTTATGGAAAGCAGTGAAGACTGGTACAACCGTTTTGAGATGGCATCCTTCCTGCGGGTGCTCCGGTATCTGGCCATGGCTGTGGCAACGCTGCTCCCCGGACTTTATCTGGCTGTGATCCGGTTTCATACACAGATTCTTCCGGCGAATCTGATCCTTTCCTTTGCACAGGCAAGAGAGGGCGTCCCATTTTCCAGTGTAGTGGAGCTGGTGTTCCTGGAACTGTCTTTTGAGTTGATACGGGAGGCTGGTGTGCGGATCCCGGGAGCTCTTGGAAATGCCATTGGGATCGTAGGAGGACTGATCATCGGACAGGCTGCGGTGGAGGCCAATCTTGTCAGCCCGGTGGTAGTGATCATCGTGGCACTGACAGCACTGGGATCACTGGCTATACCTAATGAGGAATTTGCTTCTGCATTCCGGCTTCTGAAGTACGCTTTTCTGTTTCTGGGAGGATTTCTAGGTATATTCGGAATCGTGTTGGGACTGTATCTCACCATGGCGCATCTGGCAGGACTTTTAAGCTTCGGTGTCCCATATCTGGTACCTTTTGTAGAGAAGAACAGTGAGGCGGAAACCGGTGGAAGGATTTTGCGACAGCCCTTCCGGAAGCGGAAATTCCGGCCGCTGTATGCCAGAAATGCCCAGAAACGCAGGCTTCGGACAAGGCCATGGAGCCGGAAAGGATAAAGGTTATGAGATTTGCGGAGAATAACAGGATTTCCCACAGACAGCTTTTTCGGCAGATCATACTGGTGTTTCCGGCGCCGTTTCTGCTGTGTCTGTTTAAGAATGGAGCGATGTTGGGCATCAGTGCCATGGCAGGGACAGCTGCTGCGGCCGTAGTGCTCTCTTTTTATGTAATCTGGCTGATACGTCTGACACCTGCATATGGGGAGCTTTCCAAAAGGACAGGAAGTTTTACTGTACGATTTATTGGCCTGTTCTTTTTGGTATATGTGATCGTAAGTTCGGCATTTCTTTCGGGCCTTCTGGGGGAGGTGATCCCGGAAAGTCTGATCAGCGGGATTTCCGGAAAATGGCTGTCTCTTCTTGCAGTTGCAGCCTGTAGTCTGGGAACGCATCGCGGAATGCAGAGAAGAGGGCGGATCGCTGAGGTGTCCGGAAGGATTTTTCTGGCAGGGATCCTTCTTCTGATGCTTTTATGTGCAGGGCAGGGAAAAACAGAGTACTTTATGGAAGTGATGAAAGATCCGGAAACAGGATTTACAGGAGAGCGATGGCTCCGTGATCTGTATACACTTTTGTGTGCTTTTTCAGGAGCAGGACTTCTTCCCTTCGGGCTGGAGTATGCAAAAAAACAGGGAAGTGCCAGAAAACCTGTGATCCTGGCTTTTCTTACAGTTTGCGGGATCATTTTTGGAATGCAGCTTCTTCTTCCGGCAGTTTTTGGAGGTGCACGCCTTAAAAACGAGATCTGTCCGGTACTACCTCTTCTGGAGGGTGCAGATCTTCCGGGAAACGTACTGGCGAGATTTGATGTGATATGGATGGGGTTTCTGGTATTCGGACTTTTGTTTTCTCTGGGAAGTTTGTTTCATTACGGAAATCAGATCGCGGAAAAAACCGGATTCGGGACCGGTCGGTACTGGATCCCGGCAGCAGGCTGGCTGCTTTCCCTGTATGAGAGAAACGGGATGGGGATCCGGGAGTATTATGGCGGGTATCTGGGGTACATCTTTGTGCCGTTTCTGCTTGTGATACAGCTTTTTCTCAGTACGGAAAACCGGGGAAGACGGAAGAAAAAAGTAACTGTGGCAGGACTTGTCCTGGTCATCACTTTGACGGGATCAGGCTGTGCGGCAGTAGAACCGGAAAAAAGAGCTTATCCGCTGGCACTGGGGGCCGGTGTTTCAGAGAATGGCTTTGTGCTGAAATATGCAATGCCGGATATGAGTACAGCTACCGGACAGGAAAAACCGGACGAAGATCCGATTTCTGTGCTGACTCTTTCCGGCCGGGACTTTCAGGAGATCGAGGCAGTTTACAACCGGTCTCAGGAAAAATTTCTGGATCTGGGTCATCTTGAAGTGCTGATCCTGGATGAACAGATCCTGGAAGAGGGATCCCGGGAAGCATTGATCGGATATCTGAAGCAGGAAGAGCATATCGGAGAGGATGTCTACGTGTTCCGGACGGATATGCTGGGAGATGTTTTTCACTGGAAGGGAGCCCGGGAAAGCTCCATAGGGGAATACCTTCAGGGAATTCAGGAGAACCGCACATCCGGGCAGCAGAAGAAGGGTGTGACTCTGCGGGAGGTATATCATCAGTTCTGTCAGGATGGAACGCTGCCCTGGCTTCCGGAGATATGGGTGGAAGGTGAGCTTCTGGAAGTGGATTACGGCAGTAATGAATAGATGGGAGCCGGACTGTTAATAATACAGATGATGATCAGTACGATAAATCGTACAGTATATCTCTGGATAAGATCATCAGAAGATTTTTGACAGGAGGGCTTGCTCATGGAGCATATAAAAATGAAGAAGCATGTATTAAAAAAAGCAGGAGGGTTCCTTTTGCTCACGGCAGTGATCCTTGCAGGGAGTACCTGGGAGAGAAGAACTGCCGGTGATCGGCAGCCAC
>ENA-ORRA01002022-ORRA01002022.1-human-gut-metagenome-genome-assembly--contig:-NODE-2022-length-11915-cov-2.567369_pt1 | contig 11915 bp, 8 predicted proteins | sample MGYA00242169_ERZ509122 | MGnify/ENA primary metagenome ERZ509122 (study PRJEB26280, sample SAMEA2338650) | human gut metagenome | biome: human gut; feature: human-associated habitat; material: faeces...
GTGGCAGCCTCCATTTATGACTCTCTGGATTCCCTGCGAAAAGCCGGGAAAACCGAGAATATGCTCAGGAACGCATATATCAAGTTCATGTGCTGGCTGTATTATAAATTTGAACGCATTGTAAATCAGCTTGGAGAGAACCATATCCCTAAAATATTATATGAAGGGCAGATAAGCAATTATGAGTTAATGCTCATATCGATTCTTTCCAATGCAGGCTGTGATGTAGTACTGCTTCAGTATGCAGGGGATCAGGGATATCTGAAAACAGATCCGGGTTCCGTTCTCTCAGACAGTTTGCAGATGGAAGGTTTGCAGCCATTTCCGCAGGGATATTGTGTGAAAAAGGTCAGAGATGAGATTCAGAATGAACTCAACAATGAGAGACTGTATGGAATCAGACCTTCGCTTACAAATTGTACAAATGCATGGATAAAGGGAAACGGCCTGGATGATATCCGCGAGAGCATTCTGTTAAGGGGAAATGACAGCCGCTTTTTTTATAACTGTTTCTGCAGGATTAACGGGGCAGAAGATAAGCTTACTTATGCAAATGAGTTATTCAGATTGCAGCAGGAACTGAGAAATTCAAAGAGAAATACGGTGATCGTAAGTAAAGAGATTCCAAGACCAACGCCGCAGGAAATTTCAGAGATAAAGAGGTCAAACTATACATCCGGAGATCAGATGCTCCTGGGACTTGCGTGTAATATACAGTATGGAGCCAATCCGGAGCTTCAGCGGATCCTGCATAAAACATTTGTGGATGTTATGCTGGCTGAATCTCAGAAGGAAGGGGAAAATCTTAACAGACTGACAAACAGGGCAGTGTATCTGCTGTGCTGGATGAGAAGATATCTGCCGAAGCTGTTCATAAACTGGAAATCACCGGAGATTGGATGCTTTATTTATCTGGGGGGCTGCCGGAATGAAAACGAAGCTCTGTTTATGAGTTTCCTTGGGCGGCTGCCGCTGGATGTGCTGATCTTATGTCCTGATCTGAACATTAAGTGCTGTCTGGAAGATAAACTTCTGTATGAGGTCAACTATCCGGAGAGTCTGGCGATCACAGAATATCCGGAAGAGAGTTCTCAGGTAAAGATTGGAACAGCCGCTTATCATGCGGAAAGAGAACTTGATACTCTGATGTATCAGGACAGTGGGATATACAGAAATCAGCAGTATGTGAAGGCGAATGTTATCAATCTGCAGACCATGTATGAAGAGATAAAACTACTGTGGGATCAGGAATTGAAATACAGACCTAATTTCAGCACAGTTAACGGTGTGGTAAATATTCCGGTTATTTTTTCAAAAATCTCAGGAGTGAAGGATGGAAGTGTTTCTCAGTACTGGGAATCCATAGCAGCACTGATCACAGGAGATACCGTTGTTGTGAAAAGTGCTCCGTACATTGAACCAACTGCCTCCGGTCCAATGAAAGCCTTTGCCGTAGAATTTTATAAAAACGGAAAGCTTCTGCGGAATAAAATAAAGAATCATCCCAGATATCCTTATCATCTTCTTCGGGAGGAAATGCAGGAATTTATACTTGACAAGCTGCAGCTTCTGATCGAGCGGAAACTGATAAAGGGTATTGGGGAAAATGGTACAGAATATACAGTGATCGCGCAGATTCTGGATCTGCCGAAGGAGATTCTGCGTCTGATCCAGAAATTTGATTTTACAAAAAAGAATCCGAAACTGATATATATTAATACAGGGGAGACGATGATTTCACTTCAGGATTCGATTCTTGTAACATTCCTGAACCTGGCAGGATTTGACATTCTGTTTTTTGTCCCTACAGGCTATCAGAGTGTGGAGAACTACTTTGCAGAAAAACTGATGGAAGAGCACCAGATCGGGGAATATAAATACGATATGCAGGTTCCGGATCTGAATAACATTTCGACAAACAGTACCCGCCCCTCATGGCGGAGAAAACTTTTCAGGAGAGGTTAGTAGATTATGGGACTTGATTTCGGTAAATCATCTATGGGAAATCCTGCTCAGGCCGGTAATGGTCTTCAGGAGAAAAATGAGATTGAAGTTGTGGAGAAATATGATATTGTCGCTGACAGGCAGCAGATGAATGCTGAGCTGGTCAATTCAAAAGAAGTGGACGATATTGTCAGCACGATCGAAGTTTACAATATGGATACCATTGTATCTTTTGGTGCGAAAGCAGCAGAGGAGATTTCCAAGGCATCTGATGTGGTCCTCAACAGCATGAATATGTCGCAGCTTAATGAGACAAGCGAGATGCTTAAATCGCTGGCAAAGATCATGGATCAGTTTGACATTAATGAAATTAAGGATAATCCGGGACTTTTCGGAAAGCTTTTCGGAAATTTCAGAAAACAGCTGGATAAGATACTGGCCAAGTATCACACAATGGGCGAAGAAGTTGATAAGATTTATGTTCAGCTTAAAGGATATGAGTCTGAAATCAAACAGTCCAACAAAAAGCTGGATACCATGTTTAAGACCAATGTGGATTATTATCATGAACTGGTGAAATATATCCTTGCAGGAGAACAGGCATGTAAAGAGATTGAAGCCTACATTGCCCAGAGACAGCAGGATATGGAGAATACGGGAGATCAGTCTATTCAGTTTGAACTTACCAGTCTGAATCAGGCACTGATGATGCTGGAACAGAGGACACAGGATCTGAGAACAGCAGAGAATGTGGCAATGCAGTCCATTCCCATGATAAAGACTATGGAGTTCAGCAATTACAATCTGGTGAGAAAGATCAATTCTGCGTTTATCGTTACGCTTCCTGTATTTAAGCAGGCACTTGCGCAGGCAATTCTTCTGAAAAGGCAGAAGATACAGGCAGAATCTATTGCAGAACTGGATAAGAAAACAAATGAGATGCTTCTTAAGAATGCCCAGAATACAGTAGATGTATCGAAGATGACAGCTAAAATGGCATCCGGAAGTTCCATTCAGATTGAGACTCTTGAGAAGACATGGGCAACCATTACAAATGGAATCGAAGAGACAAGAAGGATCCAGGAAGATGCTAGAAAGAAACGCCAGGAGGATCAGGTTCGTCTGGAGGCAATCAAACAGGATTTTAACAAACAATACAATGTGCCACCGGTAAGAAAATAAAAACACAGAAAAAAGGGAGGATGAATGATATGCCTATTAATTTATCAAAAGGACAGAAGGTAGATTTAACAAAGAAGAATCCGGGACTTAAGAAGATCATGGTAGGACTTGGCTGGGATGTAAACGCTTTTGATTCAGGTTCGGATTTTGACCTGGATGCAGCAGCATTTATGCTTGGTGCCAACGGAAAATGCCCTACAGAGAAAGAATTCATTTTCTATGGCAATCTGAAGCATGCCAGTGAATCAGTCATCCACATGGGAGATAACCTTACCGGTGAGGGGGAAGGTGATGATGAGCAGATCATGATCGATCTGTCAAAGGTTCCGGCGAATATTGAGAGAATTGCGTTTACAGTTACCATTTATGATGCAGAAGCAAGACATCAGAACTTCGGACAGGTTTCAAACTCTTACATCCGTCTGGTAGATGAATCCAATGAGGTGGAACTGATCCATTATGATCTTGGGGAGGACTTCTCCATTGAAACAGCAGTAGTTGTAGGAGAACTTTACAGACATAATGGAGAGTGGAAGTTTAATGCCATCGGAAGCGGATTCCAAGGTGGACTTGCAGCACTCTGCGGTCATTATGGTATTGAAGTAGCGTAATGTAAGAGACAGTCGGCTGTTTGGTAAAAATACTAAACAGTTATCAGGTATGGAGCTGTATAGCGAAGCGGATAAGACAATATGGGAGGAAAAATATATGCCAGTTAGTTTAAAAAAAGGACAGAAGGTCAGTCTTACAAAAGGTAACCCAGGACTTAAGAATGTAGTTGTAGGTATCGGATGGGATATCAATGCTTTTGACACAGGCGGAGATTTCGATCTGGATGCAGCAGCGTTCTGTCTGACAGATTCCGGAAGGGTTTCTGATTCGAACGATTTTGTATTCTATGGAAATCTTGTACATCCGTCCGGAGCAGTCCAGCATATGGGAGACAACCTTACAGGTGCCGGAGACGGAGATGATGAGCAGATTAAGATCGATCTGTCAAAGATTCCTGCCAATATCACAAAGATTGCATTTACAGTTACCATCTATGATGCAGAGGTAAGACGCCAGAATTTCGGACAGGTTTCCAATGCCTTTGTGAGAATCTTCAATGAAGTGACAGGAGAAGAAATCCTCAGATATGATCTTGGAGAAGATTTCTCTATTGAAACAGCAGTTGTATTTGGTGAATTGTACAAGAATGGTGACGAATGGAAATTTAATGCCATTGGAAGCGGTTATCAGGGTGGTCTGGCTGCTTTGTGCAACAGTTATGGTGTAGACGTAGAATAGTGCCGGAGGGCAACAGGAGGGACGAAAATGTCAGTAAGCTTACAGAAAGGACAGAAGGTAAATCTGTCAAAGGAGCATGCAGGATTAGCAAAGGTGATCGTGGGACTTGGCTGGGATGAGGCAAAGCCATCCGGCGGTGGTGGATTGTTTGGTGCATTATTTGGTTCTTCATCACATCAGGCAATCGACTGCGACGCTTCTGCAATCATGTTGAAAAATGGTAAATTTACAGATAAAACAGACCTGGTATATTTCGGCAACCTGAAACATAAATCCGGGACAGTCAATCATATGGGAGACAATCTTACAGGAGCAGGCGAGGGAGATGATGAGCAGATCGTTATTGATCTGTCAAGAGTTCCGGCTGAATATGATAAGATTGTCATTGTTGTCAATATCTATCAGGCAGTAAAGAGAAAACAGCATTTTGGAATGATCCAGAATGCATTTATCCGTCTGGTTGATGCCAGAAACAATAAAGAAATGTGCAAATATAATTTAACTGAGAATTATTCAGGTATGACTGCGATGATTTTTGGGGAAATATACAGGTATAACGGTGAATGGAAATTCAACGCCGTAGGAAATGGCACAACAGATCCCGGACTTGGGGAACTCTGCCAGAGATTTGTGTGAAAATAAAAAGAGGAGCTGTTATGGTTCCTCTTTTTATATAAAATCCGGTAACTGTCTGTCCATGATTGAACAGTTGCAAAACCCGAAAGAGGAGGTTAATTATTATGAATGAAATAAACAAAGAGGAGCGAATGCAGGGCCTGTCCGGACAGCAGGTCAGCGAGAGCAAGGCGAAGTACGGCACCAATGAGCTGGCGAAGAAAGAGACTGAATCACTCTGGTCCATGTTTATCGGTGCATTTGATGACATCTGGATTAAGGTATTATGTGCGGCTCTGGCTCTTAAAGTTATCCTGGCTGTGCTGGGAATCTTTGTCCCTGCATTATCCGGCGGAAATGATGTTGTGGAGATCATCAGTATTGTGATCGCAATCGCACTTGCTACCGGTTTCAGTACCCTGTCAGAGTACAGAAATACTTCAAGAAGTGAGGCGCTTCAGGAAGAATACAGCAAAACTTATGCCAAAGTTGTAAGAGACGGAAAGCTGGTCAATATTCTTACCAGTGAAATCGTTAAAGGTGATACGATCCTTATCCAGGCAGGAGATAAGGTTCCGGCAGATGGTCTGTTATTTGAAGGTAAGATCAAAGTATCTCAGGCGGCATTAAACGGTGAATCAAGAGATGAGAACAAAGCAGCAGTCACCAATATGGACGAGGCAGAATCTACGGATTACTCCTCACATGGAAAAGTCTTTATGGGTTCTGTTGTGACTTCAGGCGAAGGTTACATGATCGCAACTGTTATCGGAGACAGTTCTGAATTAGGAAAGATAAACAAAGCTCTGACAGATACCTCCGAGGAAGAAGAGCGAAAAGATACTTCCAGCCTGAAGCTGGAGGGTGTGGCAGCAGGTATCGGTAAACTGGGTGTGTCAGCTGCAGCGATCGCAGGTATCCTTCATGTTGTCCTGACTCTGATCAGGGCAGATCAGGCAATCACTGTTGTTTCCGTTCTCCTTGTAATAGCAGAAGCAGTTATGCTTATGGCTTCTATCGTGATCATGGCAGTTCCGGAGGGACTCCCGATGATGAACAGTCTGGTTCAGTCAATGAATACAGAGTCCATGTATAAAAAGAATATCCTTGTCAGCCACAAGGCGGCATTTTCAGATTCTGCTTACATGAACGTGCTGTTCAGTGATAAAACCGGAACGATCACACAGGGTAACCTGTCACTGGTAGAATTTATCACAGGTAACGGTGAGATTGTGGATTCCATTCAGAGCAGGGAGTTTATAGAAGCTATCACTCTGAATAACCTTGCAAAGATTTCCTCAGAGGGAAAGGCAATCGGAAGTAACAACATGGACAGAGCACTGCTCTCTTATGCCATTGATCATGGTTATAATGATTATGACAATGATCCGGAGAAGGTAGAAGAGATCAGCGGATTTGATTCCGAGAAGAAATGTGCCACTGTAAAACTGAAAAACGGACTTGTTTACTGGAAGGGTGCTACAGAGAATATCATTGATAAAGTAACACATTATATGCTTCCGGACGGGGAAGAAAGAGAGTTTACAAAGGCAGATAAAGATAAAGTAGAAGAGCAGATGCATGCACAGGCAAAGAGAACCATGAAGCTTCTCTCTGTAGCGAAAATCAGCGATGGAAAGACTGTTCTTATGGCAGTTCTGTGTCTGCGTGATAATGTCAGAACAGATGCGGTTGAGACTGTTCAAATTCTCAATGATGCAGGAATCCAGGTAGTTATGGTTACCGGTGATGCAGAGGAAACTGCAGTAGCCATTGCAAAAGAGGCAGGGATTCTTGCAGATGAGAAGAAGGATGTGGTTCTTACCCATGAAGAAATGGAGAAATTATCAGATGAAGAGCTGAAGAAAGTTCTCCCGAACCTGAGAGTGGTAAGCCGCGCGAAACCGCTTGATAAGAAAAGACTGGTATCTCTTTCACAGCAGATTGATAATGTCTGTGGTATGACTGGTGACGGTGTGAACGATGCTCCCGCATTAAAACAGGCAGACATTGGTTTTGCAATGGGAGATGGTACAGCAGTTGCACAGGAGGCAGGAGATGTTGTTATCCTTAATAACAGTCTGACTTCCATTAAAGACTGTGTGCTTAACAGCAGGACTATGGCGAAATCTGTTGGAAAATTTCTTATTTTCCAGCTTACTGTAAATATCAGTACTCTGTTAATGAATATCATTGCACCGATCCTGGGATGGACAGAGCCGTTTTCCATTGTCCAGATCCTTTGGATCAACCTGATCATGGATACACTGGCTGCCATGGCGTTTGGTGGAGAACCTATTCTTGACAGATATATGAAAGATCAGCCGGCAAAGAGAACAGATAACATTCTGACTCCGTACATCAAGTCAGCGATCGGAGTAAGTGCAATATTTATTACCCTTGGTTCTATCCTGATACTTGAGAATATCGGCGGCATTACCAGTTGGGTAATCCCTGCGGGCTGTGCAGATCCGGAGCTTTATGAGAAAACATTTATGTTTGCGTTCTTCATTTATGCGATCATCTTTAACAGTTTGAATACCAGATCGGAGAAGTTTAATCTGTTTGAGCATATCGGGGAGAATAAGAACTTCGTACTGGTAATGGGAGCAATCTTTGTTCTTCAGACCATTATCATTGAAATCGGCGGAAAAGTATTTAACACAACTCTGCTTGAGCCAAAGGCATTACTGGTATCCATGGTACTTGCAGTACTTATCATACCGGTGGATCTTATCAGAAAAGCAATCATGAGCAGGTAAACAATACGTATGAAATAATAATTATGGGGCTGTCGCAGGTAATAACAGTGCGGCAGCCCCATTTTTGGAGGAAGAGAATGAATGGCATTTTATGTGCGGATATGGACAATACCATCATATATTCGTATAAGCGCAATATCGGTGAAAATAAATTAAATGTTGAGTTATATAATGGAAGAGAAATCTCATTTATTTCTGAAAAAACGCATGATCTGTTGAAAAAAGTAAACGAGAAGATGACCATCATACCAACATCCACAAGGACGGAAGAACAGTATAAACGTATTGATCTGGATATAGGAATCGTACCCTATGCCCTTGTCTGTAATGGAGGAGTACTGCTGGTAAATGGTAAGCGTGACAGAGAGTGGTATCTGGAGTCGCTGCGAATGATCCGGAACAGCATACCGGAAATGGAAAAAGCGCAGCAGATTCTTGCCAGGGATTCCAGACGAAAGTTTGAGCTGAGATTTATAGATGAGCTTTTTATTTTTACAAAATGTGAAAAGCCGGAGGAAGTGGTTGAAGATCTGCAGGCAAAACTGACTACGAAGCTGGTGGACGTATTTCATAATGGAGAGAAGGTATATGTTGTTCCTGTAAATCTGAGTAAGGGAATGGCTGTGAGAAGACTTCGAAAGAGACTGCAGCCTGCATATATCATAGCAGCCGGAGACAGCGAATTCGATGTTTCCATGGTGGAAGAAAGCGACCTGGGATTAGTTCCGGCCGGATTTAAAAAGATTTACGGTAATGATAGCGACAGATTCAAAGAGACAGTGATGGAAATGGAGGCAGGAAGACTGTTTTCGGAAACATTACTTGAGAAATGTTTGGTTTTATATTTTAAAGAGCCGGACTGACTGCAATTCTATAAAATATTGCAGTCAGTCCGGCTATTTGTTATATCAGGCTGTTAATCCATACTGACGCGGATTCCGCTCTGACGTTCAGATGGCTGAATGATAACCGTAACATTATCTCCTCCATGCCACTCAAACTGATAAGACTCTCCGGAAGTCTGGCCGATGAAAGCGTTTATTTCATGTATTTTTCCAGAACCGGAAACTGTACAGGTCCGATGCCCAGAATCCGGCGGTGAAATTCTTTCAGGTCGAAATCATCTCCAAGTCTTTTCTGACAGACTGTTTTCAAGTCAAGGAAATTCAGATATCCCCAATAGTATTTCAGATAGTTACCGGGCGTTTCCACAATATACTGATAGATTTCGGCAGCAGTAGAAGCATTGTTGATGCCAAATGCTTTCAGAAAGACAGCAGTGCGGGCTGCATCCCAGCCCCTGTAATGAATGCCGATATCGATCAGGGAGTAAATGCACAGATTCATACTCCTGTTTAACCAGGCAAACCGGACGGCATTTTTGGCAGAATCCGGATCATTCATAAGGGAGGCGGCATATTCATAGCCGTATGATTCCACGTAGGTTGCCCAGCCTTCCACGTAGCCGGAGGAGGTGACCAGATATCTGATGTCAGAGGGATTGTTTTCGGCAAAAGAAACTGTCTGATAAAGGTGACCGGGAAATCCTTCATGTGCCAGTGTGCCGAAAAGCTCCAGAGAAGAGGTACGTCCGGAATCGTTGATATAGATTACGTTGGGGTTTCGGGTATCCACAGGCGGTGTGAGGTAAAAAGCAGGACTTAAAAATTTTTTCATGGAAGGATGAACGGTGCGGAGTTCGTAAGTGGCATCTTTCAGTTCTGGGAAATCTTTTTTCATCAATTCCGGAAGCTTCTCCAGCATCTGAGTCGGTGTCAGCGTAAGTTCACCGGAACATTGATTCAGCCTGTCGATCAGGGAGGAATTCTGTTTCAGCAGGGAAGATATCTCCCGATAGTCGGACAAAAGCTGAGCTGACAGCCTTTTTTCAATTTGTCCGACAGGTACATAGGTTCCTGTCTGGCTTTGCAGCAGGTAGAGGTAATATTCACGCCCACCCTCAAAAAATGCCAGGCCCCGGCTGCTTTTGCCTGTACCGCGAAGACTTTCCAGACTGTCTGCCAGTTCCTGATAAGCAGGGATCACTTCGGTTAAGATCAGTTTATGATGATATGTACAGAGTTTTTTCTGATCTTCGCTGCTAAATGCAGGGTTGGAGAAAGCTTTCAGTTTCTGCGCAAAAATATCATCCATGTAGTTGGAATCAGGATTCGCGACAAAAGAATGACATTGTTTCAGGATACGGTCCAGAGTTGTGTCGCTCATGAAAAGCCCTGACTGGGATTTCTGCTTTTCCAGTTTTATAATACTTTGAAAATATGGCCTGACGGTACTCAGAAGTTTAAGATAATCAGAGATATCTTCTTTTGTCCGGAAAGTATATTCCGCCAGAAGAATGGGAAGTTGTGCCTGCACACCCAGGCCTGGTCCCAGCGGCTCATCCAGGGCGCTGTTTTTTCCAAGGGAGGCTCTGGTGTGAAAATAGAGAAGAAGCATATCACAGGTAAGCCGGTTTTCTTCGGAAAGTCTGGAATAGGCAAAGGATTTCAGCTCTTTCTCATATTCCTGACAGAGACTGGTGGTCTTAGCCGGGTCAGAAAGTGCAGTTCCAAGAGTTGCCTCGGGCTTTCTGATACCTTTTTTCTCAGGGTGTGCAAGAGTGTAGTGAAGGGTGAGGGTATTGCTACATACTTCGGACTGGAATAATTTTTCCGTAAAGGTCTGAAAACGGGAGTTTTCAGAAACAAAGTGGTCGGAGAGAACACCCATGCTGATGCCAATGGCAAAGACCAGACACAGGCTGAGGATTCTTTTAGGGATATTTTTATAAATACGCATATCCACCTCGGAATCTGCTTTTTACTATCTTATTGAAGGAAGGCATGAAGTATGCTTTCGGTAACATCATTACTGTTCACACACCATTATCCCGCGAGGTGTTTTGGCATAAATATGCCAAAATCAAATGCTCGTCACACTTTTTTCATTTGACAAAATTGGGATGTTATGTTAACATACACAAATATGTAACAAAACGTAATAAAAATGTAATAATTTTACAGCGATGTATAACAGGAGTTGATTAGTAAAATGAATAATAAAATAAAGACAATTTTGATGGCAGCAATTATGAGCTCTGTGGTTCTGACACAGGGGGTATGTGTAAGCGCAGCACAGTTTGATGATGGCGCATCAGCGTTTTCTGATGGAACAGGAAGTGTAAGTGCTCTGGCAAGTACACTGGCGAAGCAGACAGAGGAACAGACACAGGAGTTTGTTGCGAAAGAAGAGGAAGCAGCTCAGATTCGTGAAGAACGAAGAGTAGAGAAAGCGGAAAAGGCTTCTGAGAAGGCAGAGCAGGAAAAAACAGCCGTGCTGGAGAGTATTCAGCAGACAGTTGAGGATACAAAGAAAAAAATTGCCGAAGAAGCAGAAGCGAAGGGCCTTGAAATTGTGTGTGCCGAGGCATTTACCTCTGACAACAAGACGGATTTCAAGACACAACTGCAAAAGCGAAACGTCTGGCAAAGAGACAGGAAGTGGTAAACTTTGCGCTGCAGTTTGAAGGAAATCCTTATGTTTATGGCGGAACAAGTCTTACAAACGGTGCAGACTGCTCAGGATTTGTAATGTCTGTATTTGCCAATTTCGGTTACAGTCTTCCACGTGTGGCTGCAGCGCAGTGTGAGGCATCCACAAAGAAAGATATCAGCCAGCTTGAGCCGGGAGATCTGGTATTCTACGGAAGCGGATATATTGATCATGTGGCACTTTATATTGGAGATGGAAAGATTATCCATGCCAGCAATGCTGCTACAGGAATCAAGATTTCCGATTATGATTATGAGAAGCCGGCAGCTGTAGGTACGTTCATGGAATAGCTGTAACGCCTAAAATTATATGATTCGACAAATTGCACAAAGAATGTCGAGAGGTGGGAAAAGTGGATAAAGTCATACACACTCTATCCACATACCCGGTTATTGAAAAATCCCGTAAATTAAAGTTATACACAAAGTTATCCACATTATCCACATTTTATGTATGTGGAATACTCGATTTACATAAGGAAAAAAGAAACAAATGTTTTGTGTAAAATGATAAATCGACATTTTTGGACGAAAAAATCCACAAATCTATTGACTTTTTTATATTCTAAAA
>ENA-ORRA01002027-ORRA01002027.1-human-gut-metagenome-genome-assembly--contig:-NODE-2027-length-11881-cov-6.527651_pt1 | contig 11881 bp, 13 predicted proteins | sample MGYA00242169_ERZ509122 | MGnify/ENA primary metagenome ERZ509122 (study PRJEB26280, sample SAMEA2338650) | human gut metagenome | biome: human gut; feature: human-associated habitat; material: faeces...
GTGGCGTTTGTGGGCAAAAAGCGCGAGGACTGACACCGTTTTCCGCGGTGTCTTACCCCGGCGCCGTGTGAAATAACAGAAGAGGCACCCCGTCAGGGGTGCCTTTTCTCATGCCTCAAAATAGGCTTCTGCCTGCTGAATATTCCGCTGTATCTCCTGCCGCAGCGCCTCCAGCGTGTCGAACCTCTGCTCGCCCCGCAGCCGGCGGCAGAACTCCACCCGGAGCTCCTGCCCGTACAGGTCGCCCTCGAAGCCCAGCAGATACGTCTCCACGGACACCCGATCGCTGTCGGACACCGTGGGCCGCGTGCCCACGTTGGTCACGCCGGCGCACCGCCGTCCGTCCGGCAGAAATACCTCCGTCACGTACACCCCGTGCGCCGGGGCCAGCACGTGCTCCGGCACCGCCAGGTTTACCGTGGGGATGCCGATGGTCCGCCCGATCCGCTGTCCGTGCTGCACCGTCTGGCTCAGGCAGTGCCGGTGGCCCAGAAAGTCCGCCGCGCGCTCCATGTCGCCCGCCTCCACCAGCGTCCGGATGTACGTGGAGCTGACCGTGATGCCCTCCCGCTGTACCGGCGGGATGATGTCGCACCCGATGCCCATCTCCGCGCACTTCTGCCGCAAAAGCTGCACGTTCCCGGTGTTTTTATGGCCGAACCGGTGGTCGTGCCCGGCCACGAAGTGCACCGCGCCGTATGTCCCGATCAGCATTTCCAGATAGGCCTCCCACGGCATGGTCATCATCTCCCGGTCAAAGGGTGCGAAAATGACCCGCTCGATGCCGTACAGACGCTCCATCAGCCCCTGCCGGTCCCGGTTGGAGTTGATCAGGTACACGGGCTGCCCCGTGACCACCTCCTTCGGCGGCCGGTCAAAGGTGAATGCCGCGGGAACGGCTCCCAGCTCCCGGGCGCGCTCCGCCGTCTTCCGCAGCAGTGCGCCGTGGCCCCGGTGCACGCCGTCGAAGAAGCCCAGGGCGATAACTGTCTTTTCCAAGTTGTTCACGCTCCGAAAAAGTTTTTCTCTGATGTCAGAACACCCGCTTCCCAGCGGCTCAGGCACAGAAACGCCCCATCCGGGCTGTACACCCGGTACAGCCCCGGCTGCAAGCCCTCCGCCGCCAGCGGATTGCCGCACAGGCACCGTCTGTGGTCCCGTTCACCGGCGATGTGATAGGCCGGGTACTGCCGGAACAGCGAGTCGGTAGGGGAGAGCAGGGCCTCGCCCTGCGCCTGTACGTCCTCGATGCTGCGGCTCTCCGCCAGTGTAAACCCGGCGGCCATGGTCCGCCGCAGAGCGCTCATGCATCCGCCGCAGCCCAGCGCCTGCCCGATGTCGTGGCACAGCGCCCGCACATACGTGCCCTTGCTGCACCGTATCCGCAGCCGCCAGTCGCCGTCCTCCGGCTCCAGCAGCGCCAGCTCGTGTATGATCACCCGCCGTGGGGGCCGTTCGATCTCCTGCCCCTTCCGGGCCAGCTGATACAGCTTCTGCCCGTTGATCTTGATAGCCGAGTACATGGGCGGCACCTGGTCGATCTCCCCGGTGAACCGCGCCAGAACGTCCTCCAGCTGCGCCCGCGTCACGGACACAGGGCGCTCCGCCACCACCTCGCCGGTGGTATCCTGGGTGTTGGTCGTCAGCCCCAGCCGCAGCCCCGCGACGTACTCCTTGTCCCCGCCCTCGGCGTAGGACACCGCCCGCGTGGCGTTTCCCACGAACACCGGCAGCACGCCGGTGGCCATGGGGTCCAGCGTTCCGGCGTGGCCCACCTTTTTCGTTTTCAGTATGCCCCGCAGCTTGCCGCACACGTCCATGCTGGTCCATCCCGCGGGCTTGTCGATAATGATGATCCCGTCGGCCATGTTATCCCATGACCTCCGTATAGGCCGCCAGAATGGCCGCCTTCGCCTCGTCCATGGTGCCGTCCACCGTGGCCCCGGCGGCGCCCTTGTGGCCGCCGCCGCCCAGCACGCGGCACACGGCGCTGGCGTCCACCCGCGGTCCCGTCCGCAGGGACAGCTTCACCCGTCCCGGCTTCAGCTCCCGCAGCGTGATGCCGCAGTCGGTGCCCTGCACCAGCGCCGCCAGACTGCTCAGCTCCTCCACGTCGGACTCAGCAGCGCCCAACTCCCGGCACAGCGCCAGAGGGATGGACATCACCACCACCCGGCCGTTGTCATACAGCTCCATGTCCGCCACCATCCGGGCCTCCATGGCCAGCCGCACCGGCGACTTCGTGCGGAACAGTGCCTTGTTCACCGGCCCCACGTCGATGCCCCGCTCCATCAGCGCGGCGGCGATGCGGTGCGTCCGCGCCGTGGTGTTGGCATAGACGAAGCACCCGCAGTCTGTGGAGACCGCCACATACAGCGCCATGGCTATCTCCGGCGTGATGTCCGTCAGCCTGCCCACGATCTCATACACGATCTCGCCGCAGGCGGCGGCCTCCGCGTCCAGGCACGTCCGTTCCGCGAAGAACTCCTGGGATCCGTGGTGGTCGATGGCCAGGCAGATGTCGTTTTTATACGGCACCGCGTTCTCCGGCAGCAGATTGGGCGCGGCGATGTCCACCGACACCACGCGCTGCGGCACAAAGCCCTTCGGTGCCCACAGCCCCTCGGCGTAGGGCGTGTACGTCTCCGTGATCTCCGGGTTTTCCAGCAGATACGCCGTCCGGCCCAGCGCCCGCAGGGCGCGGCACAGTGCGGCGGCGCAGCCCACCGTGTCCCCATCCGGGCGCACATGGGTCAGGATCAGCACGCCGTCCAGCGTCCGCAGAAAGTCCGCCGTCTCCTGCACCGTCAGCCGCGCGCTCATTCCCGGTCCTCCGGTAGCACGATGTCCGCGTTGGCGGGGTTGGCGGGCTTCACATGGTTCAGCAGGTCCAGAATGTGCGCGCCGTGGGCGATGGAGTCGTCCATGAAGAACTGCAGCTCCGGCGTGTAGCGCAGGTCGATGGCCTGGCCCAGCTCGTGCCGCAGATATCCGGCCGCAGACTTCAGCCCCTTCATCAGGCCCTTTTCATCCGCGCAGTTCAGCGCGCTGATATACACCCGCGCGTACCGCAGGTCGCTGGTGGTGTCTACCCGCGTGATGGTCAGCATCCCCTCGGATACCCGCGGGTCCTTTACGGTGCGGAGCAGGGCGCTCAGCTCCTTGCGTATCTCCTCATTGATGCGCCCGATACGGTTTCCTGCCATAGACCGTTCCTCCTCTCAAGAAAAAGAGGGGTGGGCTTTGCCCACCCCTCGGCTGTTTGTTATACCTCGATCTGCTCCATGGTGAAGGCCTCCACGATGTCGCCTTCCTTGATGTCGTTGAACTTCTCGATGCTCAGACCGCACTCGTAGCCGGATTGGACCTCCTTCACGGAGTCCTTGAACCGCTGCAGGGAGGCCAGCACGCCCTCGTGGATGACGATGCCGTCGCGGACCAGCCGCACCTGGCAGTCCTTGCGCTGCAGCTTGCCGTCCTGCACGTAGCAGCCGGCAACCGTGCCCACGCCGGACACCTTGTACGTCTGGCGCACCTCGGCGTGGCCCAGCAGCACCTCGCGGAACTTGGGGGCCAGCATACCCTTCATGGCGGCTTCGATCTCGTTGATGGCATCGTAGATCACGCGGTACATCCGCATATCCACGTTGGCCCGGGCGGCACTGTCGCGGGCGGCGGCGTCCGGCCGGACGTTAAAGCCCACGATGATGGCCTGAGAGGTGGACGCCAGCATGACGTCGCTCTCGTTGATGGCGCCCACGCCGCCGTGGATCACGCGGACGCGGACCTCCTCGTTGCTCAGCTTCTCCAGCGAGGACTTCACCGCCTCCACGCTGCCCTGCACGTCCGCCTTGACGATCAGGTTCAGGTTCTTCATCTCACCGGCCTGGATCTGGCTGAACAGATCCTCCAGCGACACCTTGGTCACAGGGGCGTTGGCCTTGGCCTTCTCCTCGGCCTTGCGCTGCTCCACCAGCTCGCGGGCCAGCTTTTCGTCGGCCACGGCGTTGAAGGTAGCGCCGGCGGAGGGTGCCTCGCTCAGACCCGTGATCTCCACAGGCACGCTGGGTCCGGCCTCGGTGATGCGCTGGCCCTTGTCACTGACCATGGCGCGCACGCGGCCCACAGAGGTACCGGCGATGATGATGTCGCCCTGATGGAGGGTGCCGTTCTGTACCAGCAGCGTGGCCACGGGGCCGCGGCCCTTGTCCAGACGGGCCTCGATCACGGTGCCCTGCGCCGCGCGGTTGGGGTTGGCCTTCAGCTCGCCCACCTCGGCGGTCAGCGTCAGCATCTCCAGCAGATTATCCACGCCCATGCCGGTCTTGGCGGAGATGGGGCACACGATGGTGTCGCCGCCCCACTCCTCGCACACCAGGCCGTACTCGGTCAGCTGCTGCTTGATGCGCTCGGGGTTGGCCTCGGGCTTATCCATCTTGTTGATGGCCACGATAATGGGGATACCGGCGGCCTTGGCGTGGTTGATGGACTCCACCGTCTGGGGCATGATGCCGTCCTCGGCGGCCACCACCAGAATGGCGATATCCGTCACCATGGCGCCGCGGGCGCGCATGGAGGTAAAGGCCTCATGGCCGGGGGTATCCAGAAATGTGATGGGCTTGCCATTGATCTGCACCTGATAGGCGCCGATGTGCTGGGTGATGCCGCCGGCCTCGCCGCTGGCCACATGGGCGTTGCGGATATAGTCCAGCAGGCTGGTCTTGCCGTGGTCTACGTGGCCCATGACCACCACCACGGGTGCCCGGGGCACCAGGTCCTCATCCTTGTCCTGATGGTCGTCGATCAGGCGCTCCTCGATGGTGACGACGACTTCCTTCTCTACCTTGCAGCCCATCTCCTCGGCGATGATGGCGGCGGTGTCGAAGTCGATCATCTGGCTCAGGGAGGCCATCACGCCGTTCTTCATCAGGCACTTGACCACCTCCGCGCCGGTCTTCTTCATCCGGCTGGCCAGCTCGCCCACGCTGATCTCGTCGGGGATCTGCACGGTCACAGGGGTCTTCTTGATGACCTCCAGCCGCAGCTTCCGCAGCCGGTCGGCCTCCTCCTGCTTGCGCTTGTTGCTGGCGAAGTTATTGTCCCGCCGCTGCTTATTGCTGCGGAACTTCTCCTTGCCCTGTGGGGCCTGCTGGTCCCGTTTGCCGCTGCTGCGGGCGTCGGCCATATCCTGCAATTTCTCGTCGTACTTGTCCAGATTGACGTTGGTGGCCTTGCGGGTGTCCACCACCTGCCGCTGGGGCACGCGGGACATGGGCTGTTTGGGCTGCTCCGCCTTGGGTGCGCCGCCCTGCTGGGACTTGCCGCTCTGGCCCTGACCCTGTACCGGCGCGGATGCGTTCTGCGCCGGCTTGGCGGCGGGCTTCTCCGCCTTCTTCTCCTCCGGCTTGGCGCCCTCGGCAAAGATCACCGCGATGCTGCTCACCGGGTTGTGCTGGGTCAGATACTCAAAGATCAGGCTCAGCTCCCGGTCCTCCAGCACCTGCATATGATTTTTGGGCGTTTCGGCGTACTTGGTCAGGATCTCCGTGATCTCCTTCGTGGACACGCCGAAGTCCTTGGCCACCTCATGCACTCTGTATTTGTTAGCGATACTACCCAAATAAAGCCACCTCCATCTCAGTTGCTCGCGCCGCGCTCACGGCGCGCTGTGTTCCTGTTATCTGCCGGTCGTTTTCCGGCTTCCCTTGCCCTTCTTTACCGGCCGCGCGTTTTCATACCGTGCGCCGGGGGCCTCCTTCTTCGCCGGCCGTTTATCCCTGGGCGGGCGGCCGCTCCGTTCCTTATAGACCCGGTCGGGGCGTCCCTCCGGATACTCCCGCCGCGGCGGACGCCGGTGTTCCGGCGCGGGGGGCCTGTGCTCCGGTGCCGGAGGCTCCGGAGAAGCGTGGGGCGGTTCCGGCGGCTTGCCGCCGTGAACGCGGTGCCTGCCCTGCCGCAGGTTCTTCTCGTGCTGTAATTGCTCTTCCTTCCGTTCCCTTGCCCGCTTGGCCTTCAGGTCCAGCGCCTCCGCCTCCGCCGCCGCGCCGTAGATCTCCGGCTCCGCCGCCGCCAGCTTTTTCACCAGCGACTGGGCGAACCCGATGTCCGTCACCGCGCACATGGCCACGCTGGTCCGGCCCAGCGCCCGGCCGAAGGTCTCCTTGTCCGCCGGGAAGGGCAGGCACAGGCAGCTGCCTTCCCGGCCGAAGCTGTACGCCCGCCGCACCGAGGATGCCGCCGCGTCCCGCGCCGTAAAGATGACCCTGGCCTTCTTGGCCCGTGCCGCCGCGCCCACGGGCTCCTCGCCCACGGCCACCGCACCGGCGCGCAGCGCCAGACCCAAAGTGGATAACAAATGCTCTGTCACAGTGCCACCATCTGCCCTTCCAGCGCGTCGTATACCTCCGCCGGTATGGCGGTGTCGAAGGCGCGCTCCAGCGCACGGCTTTTCCGTGCTTTTTTCAGGCACTCCGGGTCCGGGCACACGTACGCGCCCCGGCCGGATTTCTTCCCGGTGCTGTCCAGCAGTATCTCCCCCTCCGGGGTCTTCACGATACGCAGCAGCGCCTTTTTGTCTTTCATTTCCCGGCAGCCCACACATTGCCGCTGGGGTATCTTACGGGTCTTCTGCATCGCTGCCGTTCCTTTCCGCAGCCGCCGCTTACTCCGCGTTGGCCGCCTTGATGTCGATCTTATAGCCGGTCAGCCGCGCGGCCAGACGGGCGTTCTGCCCCTCCTTGCCGATGGCCAGACTCAGCTGGTCGGCGGGCACCGTCACGCGGCAGGCCTTGCCCTCGTCGGCCAGCTGTACGCTGACCACATCCGCCGGCGCCAGCGCCGCGGCGATAAACTCCGCCGGGTCCTCGCTGTACTTCACGATGTCGATCTTCTCGCCCCGCAGCTCGTCCACGATGGCGTTCACGCGCTGCCCCCTGGGGCCCACGCACGCGCCGATGGCGTCCACGTTGGGGTCCTCGGACCACACGGCGATCTTCGTGCGGTTGCCCGCCTCCCGGGCGATGGACCGCACCTCCACGGTGCCGTCGTAGATCTCCGGCACCTCCAGCTCAAACAGCCGCTTCACCAGACCGGGGTGGGTGCGGGAGATCATCACCTGCGGCCCGCGTGTGCTGCGGCGCACCTCCACCAGATACACCTTCACCATCTGCCCCTCGTGCAGCTCCTCGCCGGGCACCTGCTCGTTCATGGTCAGCACAGCCTCCGTGGCCTCGCTGCCGCTGCCGATCCGCAGGATCACGTTGCCGTTCCGGGGGTCGATCCGGCTGACGGTGCCGGTGAGGATCTCATGCTGCTTGCTGCCCCACTCGTCATAGATCATGCCGTGCTCGGCCTCCCGCAGGCCCTGGATGATGACCTGCTTGCCGTTGCCGGCGGCGATGCGGCCGAATTCCACGGACTCCACCGGGAAGTTCACCATGCCGCCCAGCTCGTTTTTGGCGGAGATGCGCTTGGCCTCCTCCAGCGAGATCTGGCTGGCGGGGTTCTCCACCTCCTCCACGATCTCCTTCTGGACGTACATTTTCAGGTCCTTCTTCTCCTCATCCACATCCACCACCACATACTCCACGCCCTCGTGGTCGCGCTTATAGGCGGTGGTCAGCGCCTGGATGATCTTGCCCATCATAAAGCTCTGGGGAATGCCCCGTTCCTTTTCCAGCATAGCCAGTGCCGCGAAGATCTCGTCACATTTCATGGTCGTTTCTCCTTCTATCTCAAGTCGTGTTGTCTCAGAATTCCACCCGCAGGCGCACCAGCGCCGTCTCGTTCTTCTCAAAGCGCACCGTCTCGCCGCCCATGTCCAGCAGCACCGCGCCGTTGTCATAGCCCGCCAGGGTCCCGGCGAACTCCTTGCGCCCGTCCTTGGGCTGGTACGTTTTCACCAGCACGGGGCTGCCCATGAACTGCTCAAAATCCCCCGGCCGCTTCAGCTGGCGCTCCAGCCCCGCCGAGCCCACCTCGAACACGTAGCTGCTCTCGATGGGGTCCGCCTCGTCCAGCAGATCGCTGACCGTGCGGCTGATGGCCTCGCAGTCCAGAATATCCACGCCGCCGTCCTTGTCCAGATACAGCCGCAGGTACCACTGTCCCGCCTCCCGGACGTACTCTACATCCCAGATGCGGCAGCCCTGCGCCTGCACCGCCGGCTCCGCCAGCGCCCATACGACCTCGGTGATCTTTTTCACAGCAAGCCCTCCAACAGAACGTCCCGGTCATCATGGAACGATGACCATTAAAAAAAGCGGACGATCTCGTCCACTCCAGTCAATACCTTAACCTTACATACGCATATAGCATACCATATAAGCACACGAAACGCAAGTGTTTTTCCGCAAAAAGCACCCGCAAAATAGGTCGAAAAGCTGAAAAGAACGCCCTTAGGACGCTCTTTTCAGCTTCATAACGCCTCTCGACAGCAAAAACGCCGCCAAATTTACCAGCACCACCGTGGCGCCCACCGGCGTGCCCCACAGGTACGACCCGGTCAGCCCCACGCAGAAGCACACCACGCTCAGCCCCGCGGCGCAGAGCACCACGCCCCGGAAGCTCCGCAGCAGCGTCATGGCCGTCAGCGCCGGGAAGATGACCAGACTGGAGATCAGCATCGCGCCCATCATCCGCATGCCCAGCACGATGGTCAGGGCCGTCAGCACCGACAGGATGGTGTTGTACAGCCCCACCTTCACCCCGGTGGCCCGGGCGAAGCTCTCGTCGAAGGTGATGGCGAAAAGGCGGTGATAGAACAGCACATACAGCACCAGCACCGCCGCGCACAGTCCCACGCTCAGCGCCACATCCGCCCGGTCCATGGCCAGGATGGAGCCGAACATAAAGCTGTCCACATCCGTGGTCATGCCGGTGGTCAGGCTTGTCACCACCACGCCGATGGCCAGCGCCGACGCGCTGACCACCGCGATGGCCGCGTCCGCGCCCATCCGGCTTCTCTCCGTCATCCGCAGCAGCCCCAGTGCCGCCAGCACCACCACCGGGATAGACACCGGCAGCGGCCCCCAGCCGCAGGCCAGTGCGATGCTCAGTGCGCCGAAGGACACATGGCTCAGCCCGTCGCCGATCATGGAGTACCGCTTCAGCACCAGCGGCACACCCAGCAGCGCCGCGCACAGCGCCACCAGGATACCCACCACGAACGCCCGCAGGATGAACGGGTACGTGAACATTTCCAGCAGTAAGCTCATGCCTCGTCACCTCCGAACCGTTTGCCCCAGGGGGACGTTAGATAGTCCGCCGCCGTGCCGAAGAAGTACGTTCCATGGCCGGCGTGCAGAATATGGTCGGCGTAGCGTAGGGCACTGCGTATATCGTGTGTCACCGCCACGATGGCGATGCCCTCCTGCTTGTTCAGGTATTCCAGCGTGCGGTACAGCTCCTGGGCTGCCGCCGGGTCCAGCCCCGTCACCGGCTCGTCCAGGATCAGCAGCTCACCGGCGGCGCACAGGGCACGCGCCAGCCCGCTGCTGCTGCCCGCCGGACAGCTCCCGGTAGCACCGGTCCTTCAGCTCCAGCACGCCCAGCTTGCCCATGTGCATCAGCGCGGTGGACTTCTCCTTCGGCGTGTAGAAAAACCGCATGCCCCGGCTGCTGAGAAAGCCGCTGCGTACCACCTCCGTCACCGTGGCGGGAAAGTCCTTCTGCGCCTTTGTCTGCTGGGGCAGATAGCCGATGGCGCCGGAGCGCAGGGAGGGCGAACGTACGATCTCGCCCGCCATGGGGTGCAGCAGCCCCAGCAGGCTCTTCACCAGTGTGGACTTGCCGCTGCCGTTTTCACCCACGATGCACACATAGTCGCCGCTGTGCACCTGAAAGTTCAGGTGCTCCCACACCGGCTTGCCCTCATAGCCCAGCGCCGCATCCCGGCAGTCCAGCAATATGCGCTTCTCCTGTTCCATCAGGACAGTCCCTCCTTCAGTGCCGCCGCGTTGGCGGTCATCAGACTGATATAGGTGGCTCCGCCGTCGAATTCCGCCCGGCTCACCGTCTGGCAGGAGTGGAATGTCCGCACCTGCGCCCCGGTGGTCTCGGCGATGGCCTGCGCCACCTTCCGGCTGCTCAGCTCGATGGTGTATACCACCGGTATCTCCTGCTCCTCCACTACGTCGATCAGGTATTTCAGCGTGGCGAGGGACGGCTCCGTATCTCCCGCGCAGCCGTGGAACGCCGCCCGGTAATCCAGATCATATTCCCTGCAGAAATACAGCAGCGGGAACCGATCGCCGAACACCAGCAGCCGCCGTGCCGCATGGTCCGTGATGTCCCGGAATGTCTCGTCCAGCGCCTGCAATTCGTCCAGATAGTCCGCCAGCCGAGCCCGATAGCCGTCGGCATTGTCCGGATCGGCCTCACACAGCGTATCGCAGATGGCCCGGCACAGGGCCATGGCGTTCACCGGCGATGTCCAGATGTGCTCGTCATACTCTATTTCCTCTTCGTGGCCGTCGTGCAGATGCCCGTCATGCGCCTCATGGTCATTGTGCTCGCCATGTTCGTCATGTGCGTGGTCATGGCCGCCCTGCATCCCCTCGGCGTACTCCTCCCGGTATGTCTCCACGCAGTCCATCATAGCCAGCCGGTAGGGGATAGCCTCGCCTGCCGCGTCCAGAATGTCCTCCACCCACAGCTCGCTTTCCCCGCCGTTGTAGATGAACACCTCCGCCTCGCTGACGGCGATCACGTCCAGCGGCGTGGGCTCAAAGCTGTGTGTCTCCCGCCCGGCGGGCACCAGCAGCTGTACGTCCACCGCGTCCCCGCCGATCTGCCGCACAAAGTCGTAGTAGGGGAACAGCGTGCACACCACGTTCAGTTTCCCGCTTTGCGGACGGTCCTGCCGCCCGCAGCCCGCCAGCGTCAGCGCCAATACCGCCGCCAGCACCGCTGCGCCTGCTCGTCTCACGTGTCCCGCCTCCTTTGCGTGTCTTGTCTCATAAAACCATAGTATACCACACAATTCGCAAAAAGGGAAGTGCCCGCCTTTTGCGTCCAGACACCGTCTCCCTGCGTATAATTAACGCACTCTTAACACGACGATGAAAAAGTTTCCTAATATGAAAGTTAAGATATTTGCGCCGGAAAACATGGAAAACATCTGCGCTTTGTGTGTATTTGAACGCGGAACAGTTGAAAAATACCGCAAAAACCACGTTGCAAACGTTAAGATAATGTTAAAACAGAAAAAGACGTTAAAATTGCTGATCGAACCATTCGACGCGTTTCTGTATACTTTTCCATAGTCCGCAGCGTTTTTCTGCGGATGTGTTTTCAGTTGTTCCCGGGACCGCCATCCGGTCAACCTCTCTCCTGACAGATCGAAAAGACCGCCGTCCGGCGGTCTTTTTTGTTCCCTCTCCCACCTGTTAATAAAGCCACAATCGGTTTCCTCAAAAGAAAATCATTCGCCGTCCGTTGCAAAAATCCCGGAACCCCGCCAAAAATTGAATGGTTCAATGTAAAAAAGAAGCAAAAGCCATATAAAATATGTGGAAAAATCCGTTCATAGAATGTTAAAAATGTACAATATGGCGCTCAATTTTTATAAAAACTGCTAATTGCGGGCGGAAAGAGTTTCCTGTATACTTTTTTCAGGTAGCCTTGAAGGGGTTTTATCCCATGAGGAAATACCTGCGGGGCATGGCGGTGCCCCGTGCCGTTTCCTGTCAATAGACGGGTGCGGTAAAGTTTATCAGCTTCTGCGGCGACGTAGGGGCAAAAATCTGTTAAGGAGAGAAAACAATGGAAGAAAGAAAAGGCTTTGGATCCAATTTCGGGTTCCTGATGGCCGCGGTCGGCTCTGCAGTCGGCCTGGGCAACATCTGGGGCTTCCCCAATAAGATGGGCGCCTGCGGCGGCT
>ENA-ORRA01002044-ORRA01002044.1-human-gut-metagenome-genome-assembly--contig:-NODE-2044-length-11837-cov-5.291037_pt1 | contig 11837 bp, 11 predicted proteins | sample MGYA00242169_ERZ509122 | MGnify/ENA primary metagenome ERZ509122 (study PRJEB26280, sample SAMEA2338650) | human gut metagenome | biome: human gut; feature: human-associated habitat; material: faeces...
GCCAAAAATCAAAGTGATAATAAAAGCCTGGGATCTGGTCGTATTCCGCCAGCCAGAAGGGCCACTGGTCTAGCTGGGTCAGGTCGTAGGTGAGATAGCCCTGGTCCTGGTTGAAGTAGACCATGGGCTGATACCCACCCTCCTGGATGGTCCGACAGAAGGAGACGGCGCACTGGGTCAGAGTCTGACCGTCCAGCCCGTCGGTGCGGGCGCCGTTGCCGGGAGTGATGGGCTCCCAGTCAAAGACCACGGGGTAGGTGATGTCGCAGTCAGCCAGGGCGTCCAGCACGAACTGGGCCTCCTCCATCCCCTCCTGGGGGGTGATGGCCTGGGAGAAGAAGTAGACGCCCACCTCCAGTCCAGACTCCAGGGCCCCCTGGATGTTGGCCTCGTAGGAGGAATCCAGGAACAGCCCTCCCTCGGTGTAGCCGCGGTAGCCTAGACGAATGAGGGCGAAGTCCACGCCGTCCGCCGCTACGGCCTGCCAATCGATCTCCCCCTGGTAAAAGGACACATCAATACCCGCCTTGGCCAGAAGGCCATCCCGCTCATAGGACACCCGGCCCAGTGGATCGGTGGAGAAGCCTTCGGTCCCGTAGCGGTTCACAGCCAGACCATCTATCGCGGTCAATATCTGGTCCCGGTAGGAAAAGGTGACAGGAGGCGGGGGCTGCTTGCCGCCCAGGAACAGGGTGAGCAGCATGGCACCGCCCCGCAGGGCAGGCGGCATGGGCAGGGCACACAGCACTCCGTTTTCTATCCGGTAGGCCGCGTTGGCGATGGGCAGCTGTGCGCCGCAGGCCATCTGGCGAAGCGGCGGTGCGGCGGCGATCATCAGCTGCATAGGCGTACCCCCTTGCGAGACCACGATGTCCGTGGTACAATACTGCTGTACTTTATGAGAGGAGTCGGATACCTATGCCCATTTCCATGACGCCCTACCGGGTGTTTGACAGCTACCGCAGCATCACGCCCGCGTTTTTTATGCGGCACGGCATCCGGCTGCTGCTGTGCGATCTGGACTATACCCTGGCACCCAAGTCCCAGCCGGAGCCGGACGCGGACCTGCGCCGCTGGCTCTCCGATGTGCGGGCGGCGGGTGTGGAGGTCATGATCCTGTCCAACAACCGCAGCCCCGTGCGAGTGGAGCGATTCTGCCGCGATCTGGGGATCACCTACGAGGGCCATGCGGGCAAGCCGTCCGTAAAGGGCTTTCGCCGGGCCATGGTGCGCTGCGGCGTCACCCCGCGGGAGACGGCCATGCTGGGCGACAAACTGCTGACGGATATGCTGGGTGCCAACCGGGCTGGCGTGCTGCCGCTGATGGTGGAGCCGCTGGGCGGGCCGCGCGGCGCGTGGAATAAGGTGCTGCATGGCCTGCAGAGGCCGTGGAAGGCCGCCAGTTTGAAAAAACATCCGGAACGGTGACTTTTTTACGCGGAAACACTTGCCAAAAAGCAGGTTATCATGTAAAATATATAAGGCCGATTTTGGCTGGTATTATTTATTCAGAGGGAATGGAGATATTCCCTCATACACAATGGGAGGAATATCAATATGGCAACTATTACCGCCGGTGATTTCAGAAACGGCAAGACCTTCGAGATGGACGGCAAGGTCATGCAGGTCGTGGAGTTCCAGCACGTCAAGCCCGGCAAGGGCGCGGCTTTCGTCCGCACCAAGATGCGTAACGTGGTGACCGGTGCTGTGACCGAGACGTCCTTCAACCCCACCGCCAAGTTTGAAGAGGCCTTTGTGGACCGCCGCGATATGGCCTACAGCTACAACGACGGTGATTTGTACTACTTCATGGATCAGGAGACCTTTGACATGGTACCCCTGAACAAGGAGTTGCTGGGCGATGCGTTCCGCTTCATCACTGAGAACACCGTGTGCAAGGTGCTGAGCTATAAGGGCAGCGTCTTTGGCCTGGAGTGCCCCAACTTCATGGATCTGGAGGTCACCGAGACTGAGCCCGGTCTGGCCGGCAATACCGCCACCAACACCCTGAAGCCCGCCACCGTGGAGACCGGTGCCGAGGTGAAGGTGCCCCTGTTCATCAACATCGGCGACAAGATCACTATTGACACTCGTACCGGTGAGTATCTGAGCCGCTGCAAGTAATTTGACAACCAACCGACCGTACAGAAAGGAGCCGAACATGGAGATTTCTGAAAAGGTAGCGTATCTGAAGGGTCTGGCCGAGGGCCTGAACCTGGACACCGACAGCAAGGAAGGCAAGCTGATCGCCGCCATCATCGATGTGCTGGACGACATGGCCGAGAAGTTCGCGGAAGTGGACGACGAGCTGTGCGATGTGGAGGACGGCCTGGATGCCGTCAGCGACGACCTGAGCGATGTGGAGGAGACGCTGTACTTTGCTCTGGACGACGATGAGGATGACGACGAAGACGACGAGGAAGAGGAGTGCTTTGTGACCACCTGCCCCGAGTGCGAGGAGGAGGTCTACTTCGACGAGACTGTTCTGGAGGACGGCGAGGTCGTCTGCCCCAACTGCGGCGCCAAGCTGGAGTTTGATCTGAGCGACCTGGCGGCCGCCGCTGAGGATGACGAGGACGAGGAGTAATTCCCATATATAAGCATATCCCCCGGCATTGCCGGGGGATATTTCTTTCTATTTACGCATTTGCTCAAAAATGCCGGGAAATGGCGGCGGGGCTTGCCTTAACGGGAGAAAAGCGGTATAATAAAGATACTACACTTTGCGCCACGCGCAAAGACCGATTTGAGGTATACGAATGAAAACTCAGGAAAAGCTGAACATGACCATGCTCTGTGACTTCTATGAGCTGACCATGGGCAACGGCTACTTTGAGGCCGGCTGCAAGGAGCGCATCACCTATTTCGACGTGTTTTTCCGCAAGGTGCCCGATGGCGGCGGCTTCGCCATCGCGGCAGGTCTGGAGCAGCTGATCGACTACATCGAGAACCTGCACTTCACCGAGGAGGACATCGCCTATCTCCGCGGGCGAAACCTGTTCTGCGAGGAGTTTCTGGACTATCTGCGGAACTTCCGCTTCACCGGCGATATCTACGCCATTCCGGAGGGTACGCCTGTGTTCCCCAAGGAGCCGCTGGTGGTGGTCCGCGCACCGGCCATCGAGGCGCAGCTGATCGAGACGTTCACCCTGCTGACCATCAACCACCAAAGTCTGATCGCCACCAAGGCCAACCGTATCGTCCGGGCCGCCAAGGGCCGCACGGTGCTGGAGTTCGGCTCCCGCCGTGCCCAGGGGGCCGACGCGGCCATTGTCGGTGCGCGGGCGGCCTATATCGGCGGCTGTGCCGGTACGGCCTGCACCATCTCTGACGAGGTGTACGGCGTGCCCGCCGGCGGCACCATGGCCCACGCCTGGGTACAGATGTTCGACAACGAGTACGAGGCATTCAAGACCTACTGCCAGACCTATCCCACCAACGCGACCCTGCTGGTGGACACCTATAACACGCTGAAGTCCGGTATCCCCAACGCCATCAAAGCGTTCAACGAGGTGCTCAAGCCTCTGGGCATCACCAAATGCGGTATCCGCCTGGATTCCGGCGACTTGGCGTACCTGACCCGCAAGGCGCGCCAGATGCTGGATGAGGCCGGCTGGACCGAGTGCAAGATCTCCGTGTCCAACTCGCTGGACGAGTACCTCATTCAGGATATGCTGCTGCAGGGCGCGCAGATCGACCTGTTCGGTGTGGGCGAGCGCATGATCACCGCCAAGTCCGAGCCGGTGTTTGGCGGCGTGTACAAACTGGTGGCCATCGAGGAGCCGGACGGCACCGTTATCCCCAAGATCAAGGTCAGCGAGAATGTGGAGAAGATCACTATTCCCCACTTCAAGAAGGTCTATCGCCTTTTCGGACGGGACACCGGCAAGGCCATCGCGGACTACATCACCGTGCATGACGAGACGGTGGACGACACGAAGGGCCTGACCATCTTTGACCCCATGGCCACCTGGAAGCGAAAGGACGTGTATAACTTCGAGGCCCGGGAGCTGCTGGTGCCGATCTTCAAGAACGGCAAGCGGGTGTACGATTGCCCGCCGCTGGAGGAGATCAAGGCATACTGCGCCCAGCAGGTGGATACCCTGTGGGACGAGGTCAAGCGCTTTGACTATCCCCACAAGTACTATGTGGATCTGTCCGACAAGCTGTGGGACATCCAGCAGTGCCTGCTGCGGACCTCGCAGCTGTGATGACCATCTGAAATAAAAGAAAAGGGAGGAGGATCAACAGTGAAAAAGCCGAGAGTCCAGCAGCGGACAGAGCGACGGATATCCGCTGCGCTGCGGCTGGTGATGGTGGCGGTATTGCTGTTGGCGCAGATCGCGCTGGTGGTCGGCCTCAGCGACCTTCTGAAGCAGCGCATGGCGCTGGCCTACACCGCGCTGCAGCTGCTGGCCGGTGTGGTGGCCATGCGTATCTGGTCCCGCCCCGGGGCCACCAGCTATAAGATGGGCTGGATCATTCTGGTGCTGTTCGTGCCGGTGGTGGGGCTGATCCTCTATCTGCTGTGGAACGGCGCCCGGCCGCCCAAGCGCCTGAGCCTGAAGAAGCCGGTGCCCATCGAGGAGCCGCTGGCGCAGCAGGAGCTCGCCCGCACCAATCTGGAAAAGCTGCGCCAGACCGCGCCCCAGTGGTATCCGCTGGCAGCGTATCTCAGCGGCAAGGGCTTTGACCTGTACCGCAACACGGCGCTGCGCTATCTGCCCACCGGCGAGGCGTATCTGGAGGATATGCTCACCACACTGGATACGGCCCAGCGGTTCATCTTCCTGGAGTACTTTATCATGGCCGAAGGCGAGATATGGGATCGGTTGTCTGATATCCTCTGCCGCAAGAGCCGTCAGGGCGTAGAGGTCAAGCTGATCTTTGACGATTTCGGCAGCATGATGCGTATGCCCAACGAAAAAATAGACGAGCTGCAGGACGCCGGGGTGGAGGTCAGGGTATTCAACCCCGTGCACCACTACGTCAACCGGCTGTACTTCAACTACCGCGACCACCGGAAGATCACCTGCGTGGATGGAGATATTGCCTACACCGGCGGCGCCAATATCGCCGACGAGTACGCCAACCTGATCGAACGCTTCGGCTATTGGAAGGACTGCGGTCTCCGGCTGGAGGGCGAGGGCGCCTGGGGCCTGACCCGGGAGTTCCTGCAGATGTGGCAGCGGATGGACGGTCAGCTGTACCATGAGTACGACTATTATCGCCCCCTGCACCACCCCCTGGAGCAGGGCTTCTGCCAGACTGTGGTGGACGGCCCCGACGACAACCCTAACAACGCGGCGGAGGATCTGTTCCTCCAGATGATCAGCCGCGCTCGGCGGGAGGTGTATATCACCACACCCTACCTGGCTATCGACGAGCCCATGCTCAAGGCGCTGTGTCTGGCCGCGGAAAGCGGTGTGGATGTCCGCCTCATCATGCCCGGCATCCCGGACCACAAGTTTGCCTATCTGGTGGCGGAGAGCTACTTCGACCAGCTCATGGCGCATGATGTTAAGATATATACCTTTACACCTGGCCTTGTCCATGGAAAAACCGTCCTGACTGACCGCGAGACGGCCTTTGTAGGCTCCGTCAATATGGACTACCGCAGCTTCCAGCTGCACTTCGAATGCGGCGAGGTGTTCTATGGCACGCCCGCCATCGAGACGCTGCTGGAGGATATGGACACCACCATGGCCCGCTGTGCGCCCATGACGCCGGAGCGTATGGCGGAGCGCCCGTTTTGGCGGCGGGCGATGGGGACGGTATTACGGCTCTTCGCCATGTGGATGTAACCCCCGTCTGGTATATTTCCGCCCCGGCTGCGTCGAATATCCAAGAAAGGAATTACCCATGGCCTGCTTTATCATCGGCGCGGGCAGCTTTTACGGCCTGCCTGTGTCTGTTCAAAGGACCGATATGGTCATCGCCGCCGACGGCGGCTGGCATACCTGTCGGGAAAATGGCATAACACCCACGCTGCTGGTGGCGGATTTCGACTCGCTGGACGCCGCGCCGGCGTTTGACCACATCCTCCGCTTGCCGGTGGAGAAGGATGACACCGACATGATCCGGGCAGTCAAGGAGGGCTTCGACCGTGGTGAGAGGGAGTTCCATCTCCTGGGCGGCATGGGCGGCCACCGGACAGACCACACGGTGGCCAATATGCAGACGCTGGCCTACATTGCCCGCCGGGGCGGGCAGGGCTGGCTGTACGGAAACGGTGAGCGCTTCACCGCCATCTGCGACGGGGGCGAGATCACACTCACCGCAGGGCAGAACAGCGTTTTCTCCGTGTTCTGCCTGGGCGCAGACGCGGAGGGCGTTACCATCGAGAACGCCAAGTATCCGCTGACCGACGCCGTGCTGACGGCGGATTTCCCTCTGGGGGTCAGCAATCATTTTATAGGACAGGCGGTGCGCGTCGCGGTGCGGCGTGGCTGCCTGCTTATAGGGATAACAGATAAGGAGTAACGAAACATGAAAAACACCATGAAAAAGCTGCTGGCGCTGTTGTTGGCACTGGTGCTGACCCTGGCCCTGGCGGCCTGCGGCCAGAAGGAGGAAAACAAAACTGATGGCCAGACCAACGACCCCGCGATCACCGATCAGGACAACGCCGCTGATGAAAAGGTGACGCTGCCTGTGGCGGACGGCGCGGTCATCGGTCAGGGTGCCGTGGCCTTCACTGTGGAGGTGCAGGGTGCGGACGGCAAGACCGTCACCTTTACCGTCAACACCGATGAGGAGACGGTGGGCGCGGCTCTGCTGAAGCTGGGCGTTATCGCCGGCGATGACTCCGAGTACGGCCTGTACGTCAAGACCGTCAACGGCGAGACTGCCGACTACGATGCCGATGGCACCTACTGGGGCCTCTACATCAACGGCGAGTACGCCATGACCGGTGTGGACGCCACTACGCTGGAGGCTGGCACGACCTACGCTTTCCGTGTGGAGAAGGTCGAGGGCTGACAGGTATAAAAAAGAGACGGCGCAGCCGTCTCTTTTTTATACCTTTTCCAGTGACTGCACCACATCGCCCAGCAGATACAGGGAGCCGCAGCAGACGGCTGTGCCATCGGGCGGCGTGTCCGCCAGCATTCGGGACACACCCTCCCGGATGGTGCCGCAGGCCGTTACCGGCTTGCCATATCGCCGCAGGAAGGCCGCCAGCTCTCCGGCGTCCAGCGCACGGGGATTGTGGGGGGTTACAGTGATAAACCGCGCGGCCAGCGGAGCCAGCTGGTCGTACATTTTTCCATAGTCCTTGTCCGCCAGCACACCGGTCAGCACCGTTACCGGCTGGCCCGGCAGATACTCCCGGATGGCCGCCGCCAGCGAGACCATGCACTGGGGGTTGTGCCCTCCGTCCAGAATGATCGTGGGCTGCCGCCGCACCACCTGAAACCGTCCCGGCCACGCGGTCTGGGCCAAGCCCTGACGGACGGCACTTTCATCAATGTGCCAGCCACGCTGCCGCAGAACATCAATGGTCGTCAGCGCCACGGCGGCGTTTCGCAGCTGGTGGCCGCCCAGCAGGGGCAGCCGCAGGCCCTTATATGGGCCGTAGTTGAATATCTGCCCCTCCAGCGTGTCGCAGACTGAGGAGAGGGCATCGAAGTCCGCCACAGTCAGCGGTGCGCCTGCCGCGCGGCAGCGCGCGGCCACCACCTCCTGCACGGAGGGGGCACAGGGGTACAGGACGGCATGACAGCCGGGCTTGATGATGCCCGCCTTGGTGGCGGCGATGGCCTCCACCGTATTCCCCAGCACGCTGGTGTGGTCCAGACCGATGTTGGTGAGCACGGCGGCCTCCGGCGCGGGGATCACATTGGTGGCATCGAATTCACCGCCCATGCCCACCTCGCATACCACAATATCGCACGCCTCCCGGGCAAACCAGGTCAGACCGATGGCCGTTACCAGCTCAAACTCCGTGGGCGGATCCGCCATGTGGCCGGCCAGCGGGCGCAGCTCCTCCACCAAGGCGCACAGGGTATCGTCCGGGATAGGTGCGCCGTTGATCTGCATACGCTCATTGAAGCGGAAGATGTACGGCGAAGTGTACAGCCCCGTTTTATACCCGGCGGCGCGCAGCACGGAGGCCAGCATGGCGCAGGTGCTGCCCTTGCCGTTGGTGCCGGTGACGTGGACATACTTTACGTGCCGTTCCGGATGGCCAAGCAGGCCCAGCAGCGTATCGATACGGCTGAGCCCGGGCACACTGCCCCGCCAGTCCACCTTGTGGATGTACGCCAGCACCTCATCCAGCGTCATGGCCGTCACCGCCCTTCGTCTTTATCCGCCGCAGTACCGGGGAGAGTGCGTTCCGCCGCATCAGCAGCCACACCAGCAGCGCGTCGATACAGCCGGTGATGGCGAACTGAACGCTGCGGGCCGCCAGCCGGGTGAGGAAATAGGGCCATTTGGCCGCACCACCGTACACCAGCGCCAGAGCCATGCTCTGCCAGAGCACGGAGCCGCATACCGCCGCAGGAAATACCGCCAGCGCCGCCCGCCAGAGGGTAGGCCTGCGCCAGACATACCGGCGCACCAGCCCCGCCCACAGGCCGTACAGAATGGGCGGCAGGCAAAAGATCGGGTTGTAGCCAAAGGGGGAAAACAGGCAGCCGATAAAGTCGGCGGCAAAGCCCACTGCCGCGCCGGGCAGCGGCCCGAACAGCAGTCCGGCCAGCAGGATAGGCACCGCCTCCAAAGAAAATCGGCTTACTTCGCTGGGAATGATGGTCAGCAATCGGGCCAGCACCACGCTCAGCGCGGTCAGCAGAGCGCAGACCGTCAGGGCATAGGTGTCGAGGACCGGTACGGGGACGACGTAAAGTTCTTTTTTCTGCATAAAAAAATACCTCCTTATCCTTGGGATGGGAGGTATCACCATATAGATAACGACACAAACTGCCCGTGGAAGCTGGAATGGTATCGCGGCGCAGATGCACCTTCGTCCGGCGGCAGCCTCCCATCCGTCCGGCACTTAACGCACCATCCCTACACCGAACTGCTCACAGTATATACGCATTCCCACGAAAATGCAAGAAAAATAATCCCACAAGATATAGACCCGACAGTTGACTACATTCCACAGGATGATGTATAATAGTCGTGAATACATACCGAGATGCGGCAAGGAGGGCACAGCATGGCTTTTGACTTTGAAAACGGTTCCTACACCGACGCTGCCGGGCGCACGGTCCTTGATCCTGCTGTTTACAAGGACTGGCAGATCGGTGCGGCGGCGGAGCAGGCCCTGCCCCCGGTGGACTGGTTCCGCCAGAAGCTGGGTCTGCTGCCAGAGGAGCTGCTGCCCTATGGCAAGACCCCCAAGCTGGACTTTCTGCGGATCATGGAGCGCCTGAAGGACCGGCCGGACGGCAAGTATATTGAGGTAACGGCCATTACCCCAACGCCCCTTGGCGAGGGGAAGTCTACTACGTCTTTGGGCCTGATCGAAGGACTGGGACGTCTGGGCGCCAACGTGGGCGGCTGTCTGCGCCAGCCTTCCGGCGGCCCCACCATGAACGTAAAGGGCACCGCCGCCGGCGGCGGGAACGCCCTGCTCATTCCCATGACGGAGTTCTCCCTGGGCCTGACCGGCGATATCAACGACATCATGAACGCCCACAATCTGGCTATGACCGCCCTGAATGCCCGTATGCAGCATGAGCGCAATTATGACGACGAGACGTTGGCCAAACGCGGCCTGCGGCGGCTGGATATCGATCCGGAGCGCGTGCAGTGGAGCTTTGTGCTGGATTTCTGCTGCCAGGCCCTGCGAAAGATGCGTATCGGCCTTGGCGAGGGGAAGATGGACGGCTATCCCATGGACACCTGCGCCAACATCGCGGTCAGCTCTGAGCTGATGGCTATCCTCTCCGTGGCCCGGGATCTGGAGGACCTGCGTCGGCGCATCGGCAGCATCGTGCTGGCCTATGACAAGCAGGGAAGACCCGTTACCACCGAGGACCTGGAGGTGGCCGGGGCCATGACCGCCTGGATGCGGAACACCATCAACCCCACGCTGTGCTACACGGTGGAGCATCAGCCGGTGCTGGTCCACGCGGGGCCCTTTGCCAACATCGCCATCGGCCAGTCCTCGGTCATCGGCGATCGTCTGGGGCTGAAGCTGTTTGATTACCATGTCACCGAGTCCGGTTTCGCCGCCGACATCGGCTTCGAAAAGTTCTGGAATGTCAAGTGCCGTTTGTCCGGACTGAAGCCGGACGTGTCGGTGCTGGTGGCCACCGTCCGCGCCCTGAAGATGCACGGCGGCGGCCCGGAGGTCATCCCTGGACGACCTCTGCCGGAGGCGTATACACGGGAGGATCTCGCCCTGCTGGAGGCAGGCTGCGCCAATCTGCTGCACCACGCGGCCACCATCCGCAAATCCGGTGTCACCCCTGTGGTGTGCATCAACAAGTTCTATACCGATACCGACGCGGAGCTGGAGCTGGTGCGCCGTATCTGCGCGGAGAACGGCCTGCGCTGTGCTGTGTCCGATCACTGGAGCTATGGCGGTGCTGGCGCCGAAGAGCTGGCCCGCGCGGTCATGGAAGCCTGCGACGAGCCTTCAACACTGAAATTCCTCTACCCGGACGATATGCCTCTGCGTGAGAGGGTGGAGATTATCGCCCGGGAGGTCTATGGCGCCGACGGGGTGGACTGGTCGCCGCTGGCGCTGGAAAAGGTGCAGCGGTTCGAGTCCGACCCCAGGTACGCCGACTACTGCACCATGATGGTCAAGACGCACCTGTCCCTGTCCCACGACCCGGCCCGAAAGGGCGTGCCTACCGGATGGCGTCTGCCGGTGCGGGATGTGCTGGAGTACAGCGGCGCACGGTTTTTGTGCCCCGTGGCCGGCAGCATCTCTATGATGCCCGGCACAGGGTCCGACCCGGCCTACCGCCGCATCGACGTGGACACCGCCACCGGCGCGGTCCGCGGCCTGTTTTAAGGAGGGCACTATGGACGACACCAACAAGACCTGCCGCGAATTTGTGTCGGCACTGGCCTCATCAGCACCGACGCCCGGCGGCGGCGGTGCCGCCGCGCTGTGCGGCGCTGTCGGCGCGGCTCTGTGCGGCATGGTGGCCAGCCTGACCACAGGAAAAAAGAAGTACGCCGACGTGGAAAGCGAGATACAGCAATTGCTGAAAAGCACAAACACTTTACATGACAAACTGCTGGACCAGGTCCGCGCGGACGCGGAGGGCTTTCAGCCTCTCAGCCGCGCCTACGCCATTCCCAGGGAGGATCCCACCCGTGCGGCGGTGCTGCAAAGCGCTGCTGAGACGGCCTGCACCGCGCCGCTGGAGATCATGGCTCTGTGTGCCGCGGCCCTGTCCGCCGCCGGACGTCTGGCGGAGATCGGATCCCGGCTGTGCCGCTGCCATACTGCGCGGTGCGCTGGAGGCTGCGGCCCTGAACGTGCTGGTCAATACAAAGACTATGGCTGATCGGTCGGCGGCCGACCATCTGAACGCTCGGTGCTTCGCTCTGCTGGATCAGGGCAGGACCGACGGCGAACGTATTTTCTGCGCGGTGCGCGATCAACTTGTCTGATAAGGAGGGACGTGCATGGCCGTTCTGCTGACCGGAAAGCCTGTGGCGGATGCGCTGTCCGCCGACACCCGCACCCGGGCCGAGGCGCTGCTGTCAAAGGGTGTCCAGCCCCGTTTGGTCCTCCTGCGCTGCGGCGATAACGAGGCCGACGGTGCGTACATACGCGGCGCCGTGAAGCGCGCTGCGCTTTGCGGTGTGGCCGCGGAGCTACGCACCCTGCCCGCGGATGCCTCCGCCGATGTGGTGGCGGG
>ENA-ORRA01002050-ORRA01002050.1-human-gut-metagenome-genome-assembly--contig:-NODE-2050-length-11805-cov-8.680426_pt1 | contig 11805 bp, 9 predicted proteins | sample MGYA00242169_ERZ509122 | MGnify/ENA primary metagenome ERZ509122 (study PRJEB26280, sample SAMEA2338650) | human gut metagenome | biome: human gut; feature: human-associated habitat; material: faeces...
CAACGGCTACCTTTCAGGGAGCAGAGGTGGACTGGTACATCAAGGCTGATGATATTGTTCTGAAAAAAGGTGCTGCCATGAATCCGCAATCACCAAAGAAAGAACCGCCAACAGAAAAATAAGTATGGACGCAATTACTGGATATGAAGAATACGAACAGGACTTCCGGCTGGTTTCTCTGCCGGAATACTGCTGGATGGCAGGTCAGCTTCTTATCGAAGCCCTAGAAGATTATCAGCCGCCGGAAAATCTGGCAGTTTATATGCCGGAATGTCTGTGCAGGGAGTTGTCCGGCTATACTTTTTTATTTCAAGCCCATATGGAAGACAACAAGAAAGGATATTCGCTGCTTTATATGGGCTATTTTTAATCACGGAAAGGAGGATTGTTCCCATGAAACAGCTTTTCCCCCGTGGAAAACGTATCCGCCCCACGGATAAAGACCTTGTGTTCCATACTGCCCTTGCCGCCCTGTTCCCTGTCTTCCTGCTGGTTGTCCTGCTGTTTCATATCCGGCAGATTGCCGGAACCAACTGGCAGGAAGTGTCCCTTTCCCAGATAGCACAGGACATAAATATCCCTTACCTGTTATTCAGCATGGGCGTGGCAGGGCTGGTGTGTCTTACAGCCGTTCTTCTGTTCTGGCGATACCGCAGGGATGAAGTAAAGCAGCTCATCCACCGCCAAAAGCTAGCAAGGATGGTATTGGAAAACAAGTGGTATGAATCGGAACAGAGAAAGGAAGACGCTTTTTTCAAGGACTTGTCTTCCAGCCGTTCCAAAGAAACCATCACTTACTTTCCCAAAATCTACTACCGGATGAAACAGGGCTTGCTCCATATCCGTGTGGAAATCACCTTGGGGAAATATCAGGAGCAGCTCTTACACTTGGAGAAAAAGCTGGAAAGCGGCTTGTACTGTGAGCTGACGGATAAGGAATTAAAGGATTCCTATGTGGAGTACACCCTGCTCTATGATACCATTGCCAACCGTATCTCCATTGAGGATGTACAGGCAAAGGACGGCAGGCTCCGGCTTATGGAAAATGTCTGGTGGGAGTATGACAAGCTCCCCCATATGCTCATTGCCGGAGGAACCGGCGGCGGAAAGACCTACTTTATCCTGACCCTCATTGAAGCCCTGCTCCGCACCAACGCCGTCCTGTTCGTGTTAGACCCGAAGAACGCCGACCTTGCGGACTTACAGGCGGTTATGCCGGATGTGTACTACAAAAAGGAAGATATGCTCGCCTGCATTGACCGTTTCTATGAAGAAATGATGAAACGCAGCGAAGACATGAAGCTCATGGAGAATTACCGGACAGGGGAAAACTACGCTTACTTGGGACTTCCGGCACATTTCCTTATCTTTGATGAATATGTGGCATTTATGGAAATGCTCGGCACAAAGGAAAACGCTGCTGTCCTCAACAAATTAAAACAAATCGTTATGCTTGGGCGGCAGGCTGGCTTCTTCCTGATTCTCGCCTGCCAGCGTCCGGACGCAAAGTATCTGGGGGATGGAATCCGTGACCAGTTCAATTTCCGTGTGGCTCTGGGGCGGATGTCGGAAATGGGCTATGGGATGATGTTCGGGGAAACCACAAAGGACTTCTTCCTAAAGCAGATAAAAGGGCGTGGCTATGTGGATGTGGGAACCAGCGTTATCTCGGAGTTTTACACGCCCCTTGTGCCAAAAGGACACGATTTCCTCAAAGAAATAAAAAAGCTCATAGACAGCAGGCAGGGAGTGCAGGCGGCGTGCGAAGCGAAAGCCGCAGAAACGGACTGACCTGCTGTGGCTGGTGTGCCGCAAGGCACGCCAGCATGAACCCCTCGTATCTAACAGAGGGGTACAAATCGACAGGCAACAACCAAACAACAGGGCAGAATCCCACGGTACACAAGGGATTTTCCCCATATCCGGCGTGTGTCAACAAGGCTCTGAAAGTTGACATACGCTTTTTTAGACAGGAGGGATTTTCACTGAATGAAGAAACATGGGTACGGGATAGCAAAGAGAAACGGGAAGTTTACGGTATCTCACAACAGAAACTTGCCTTAGCTGCCGGAATCACCCGTCCGTACCTGAGCGATATTGAAACGGGCAAGGCTCACCCATCCGAAGCATTACAGGAAGCCATCACGGAAGCTCTGGAACGCTTCAATCCAGACAATCCCCTTGAAATGCTCTTTGACTATGTGCGGATTCGCTTCCCCACTACGGATGTGAAGCATATCGTGGAAGACGTGCTGCGGCTAAAGCTATCTTACTTTATCTATGAAGACTACGGCTTCTACTCGTACACAGAGCATTACTATCTGGGTGATATTTTCGTTCTGGTATCGCCGGAACTGGAAAAAGGGGTGCTGCTGGAACTGAAAGGGCGTGGCTGCCGCCAGTTTGAAAGCTATCTGCTGGCACAGGAACGGAGCTGGTATGAATTTTTCATGGACGTTCTCATGGAGGACGGCGTGATGAAGCGGCTTGACCTCGCTATCAATGACAAAACGGGAATCCTGAACATTCCCCATCTGACAGAGAAGTGCCGGAATGAGGAATGTATCTCGGTCTTCCGCAGCTTCAAAAGCTACCGCAGCGGCGAACTGGTACGGCGTGAGGAAAAAGAATGTATGGGGAACACCCTGTATATCGGTTCCCTCCAAAGTGAGGTGTACTTCTGCATTTACGAAAAGGACTATGAGCAGTACAAAAAGCATGATATTCCCATTGCGGACGCAGAGGTAAAGAACCGCTTTGAAATCCGGCTGAAAAATGAGCGTGCCTTTTACGCCATCCGTGACCTGTTAGAACATGACAATCCAGAACGGACAGCCTTTCAAATCATCAACCGTTATGTCCGGTTCGTGGACAGGGACGATACGAAGCCCCGTTCTGACTGGCGTATCAATGAGGAATGGGCGTGGTTTATAGGGGAACACAGGGGAAGTCTGAAACTGACAACCAAACCGGAACCCTATTCCTTTGAACGCACCCTGCACTGGCTCTCCCATCAGGTAGCCCCCACGTTAAAGCTGGCTCTCCGTCTGGATAAGATGAACCACACCCAGATTGTCCATGACATCATCACCCATGCAAAGCTGACGGAGAAGCACGAAAAAATCCTGAAGCAGCAAGCCGCCGCTGCAAAGGAGGTGGTGCTTTAACGGTGGCAATTTTGGAACCTAAGAACTCTTACAGGAAAGAAAGGAGCTTTTATGAATTTCGGACAGAATCTTTACAACTGGTTTTTATCCAACGCCCAGTCCCTTGTGCTGCTGGCAATCGTGGTGATTGGACTGTACCTCGGATTTAAGAGGGAATTTTCCAAACTTATCGGTTTTCTGGTGGTGTCCCTTGTAGCGGTCGGTCTGGTCTTCAATGCGGACGGTGTAAAGGACATCTTGCTGGAACTGTTCAATAAGATTATCGGTGCATAGGAAACCCTTGTTACACTTCCGTTATGGAGCAAGCTCTGATTGCTTCATGGCGGAAGTCCACTAGGGGCTTGGGGAGCGTAACTCCCCAAACAACCTGACAGAGAAAGGACGTGATACTGATTGAGGAAATGAAAATCTACATCCTGAACACCACAAGGTTTTACCATGAGGATTTTGAGGAATATCCGGGGGCATGGTTTTCCTGCCCCGTGGATTTTGAAGAAATCAGGGAACGTCTTGGGGTTCAGAGTGAGGAAGAAATCGAAATTGAAGACTATGAGCTGCCGTTTCCATTGGAGGGCAACACAAGGCTCTGGGAAATCAACGCCCTTTGCCGGATGGTACAGGAAATGCAGGGAACGCCCCTCTATTATGAAATGGATGTGGTACAAAAGCGGTGGTTTTCCAGCTTTACGGAATTTATCGACCACAAAGACCAGATACGCTGCTATCCGGTGCAGGACGGAGAATCCCTCGCCCATTATCTGGTGCAGGAGATTCAGGTATTCGGAGAAATACACCCAGACTTAATGAACCATATCGACTACGCTGCCATTGGTCGGGAACTGGAAACCAGTGAAAACTACCTGTTTACGGACAATGGTATCTTTTCTTACCGCTAAAAGGAGGTGGAGGAACTTGGAGGAAATGCGGATTTACATTGCCAACTTAGGCAAATACAATGAGGGCGAACTGGTAGGGGCATGGTTCACGCCGCCTGTAGACTTTGAGGAAGTCAAGGAACGTATCGGCTTGAATGATGAATATGAGGAATACGCCATCCATGATTATGAGCTGCCCTTTGCGATTGACGAATATACCCCCATTGAGGAAGTCAACCGCCTGTGTGAGATGGTGGAGGACTTACCGGAGTACATTCAGGAGGAACTATCAGAGCTGCAATCCTACTTTGGCAGTATCGAAGAACTCTGTGAGCATGAAGACGATATTATCTGCCATTCCGGCTGTGACGATATGGCGGATGTGGCTCGCTGCTATCTGGAAGAAAGCGGACAACTTGGAGAACTTCCGGCACACTTACAAAACTATATCGACTATGCCGCCTATGGGCGTGACATGGAATTGGAGGGAACCTTTGTTGTCACGAACCACGGCGTATATGAAATCATACGGTAGACCCGTCTGTATCTCCTTTGGGAAGTGCAGGCGGATTTTTTGATTCAGGGGTAGCTCGTTTGCTGCCCCATCTTTTAGAAAGGACGGACAACATGAAGAAAATACGAAGCTATACCAGTATCTGGTCGGTGGAAAAGGTACTCTATTCCATCAATGATTTTAAGCTGCCATTCCCCATCACGTTCACACAGATGGCGTGGTTCGTGGTATCGGTGTTTGCAGTTATGCTCTTGGGGAACTTCCCTCCCCTTTCATTCATTGACGGGGCATTTTTAAAATATTTCGGCGTACCTTTTGCCCTCACTTGGTTCATGTGCCAGAAGACCTTTGACGGGAAGAAGCCTTACGGCTTCCTGAAATCCGTACTGGCATATCTGGTACGCCCGAAACTGACCTATGCAGGAAAGCCCGTGAAGCTGGAAAAGGAATATCCAGCACAGCCCATCACGGCAGTAAGGAGTGATATTTATGGCATATCCGATTAAATATATCGAAAATAACCTTGTGTTCAACCATGACGGGGAGTGCTTCGCTTACTATGAGCTGCTTCCTTACAACTATTCCTTTTTAAGCCCTGAACAGAAATATCAGGTACACGATTCCTTCCGGCAGCTTATCGCCCAGAACAGGGACGGGAAGATTCACGCCCTGCAAATCAGCACCGAATCCAGCATACGGGCGGCACAGGAACGCTCCAAACAGGAAGTGACAGGCAGGTTAAAGGACGTTGCCTGTGCAAAGATTGACGCACAGACCGAAGCATTGATTTCCATGATAGGGGAAAATCAGGTGGACTACCGCTTTTTTATCGGCTTCAAGCTGCTTGTCAATGAGCAGGAAGTCACCATGAAACAGTTTGGCAGGGAAGCAAAGACCGCCGTTTCCGACTTCCTCCATGAAGTCAACCACAAACTCATGGGGGATTTTGTTTCCATGAGCAATGAGGAAATCTGGCGGTTTCAGAAGATGGAAAAACTGTTGGAGAGTAAAATCTCACGCCGTTTCAAAGTCCGGCGGCTTAACAAGGACGATTTTGGCTATCTGATTGAGCATTTATACGGGCAGACCGGAACCGCCTACGAAGATTATGAGTATTATCTTCCGAAGAAACGGTTTCAGGAGGAAACGCTGGTGAAATACTATGACCTCATCAAACCCACCCGTTGTCTGATAGAGGAAAACCAGCGGTATCTGAAAATCGAACAGGAAGACGGGACGGTCTATGCCGCCTACTTCACCATCAACAGCATTGTGGGGGAACTGGACTTCCCATCCTCGGAAATCTTTTACTATCAGCAGCAGCAATTCACTTTTCCCATTGATACCTCTATGAATGTGGAGATTGTGACAAACCGGAAAGCCCTCTCTACGGTACGGAACAAGAAAAAAGAACTGAAAGATTTGGACAACCACGCGTGGCAGAATGACAGTGAAACCAGTACAAACGTGGTGGACGCTCTGGACAGCGTGAATGAGCTGGAATCCACCTTAGACCAGAGCAAGGAATCCATGTATAAGCTGTCCTATGTGGTGCGTGTGACGGCTCCCGACTTGGAAGAACTGAAACGCCGCTGCAATGAGGTGAAAGATTTTTATGACGATTTGAACGTGAAGCTGGTTCGCCCCTTTGGGGATATGCTGGGGCTGCATGGGGAATTTCTCCCTGCCAGCAAACGGTATCTGAACGATTACATCCAGTATGTCACCAGCGACTTCCTCGCTGGTCTTGGATTTGGGGCAACCCAGATGTTAGGGGAACCGGAGGGTATTTATATCGGGTACAGCCTTGATACAGGAAGAAACGTGTACTTAAAGCCTGCCCTTGCCAGTCAAGGGGTAAAAGGCTCTGTTACCAACGCCCTTGCTGCCGCTTTTGTCGGCTCCCTCGGCGGTGGAAAATCATTCAGCAACAACATGATTGTCTATTATTCCGTACTATTTGGAGCACAGGCTCTCATTGTTGACCCGAAAGCGGGTGCGAAACGTTCCTACTTGAAAAGAGTAGGCACAGCACTTCATTAAATCAATATTTAATGTGTGTTGGAGAACTAAACACACGAATAGTCGAATGACGGGGTAACGCCCTGAAAGGCTACTTTAATACTCCGACTGGCAGAAACTTGAGTAAACAAGGCTCTGTCAGAAGCTCGGTGAAGTCGGCAGACAGACACCGTAACAGATAATGCTGACGAAAGATTCCCAGAGGTGGGCGTTGTGTCCTATATGCCGGAAGTCTATAAAATATCTATGGTTAGAATGTAGATGAGAGGTCTACTGACGAATCCTTGAATGTACAGGTCTATATCGGGGCTGGATAGAAATGTCCAGTGACACAAACAGTGTCGCTACTGTGGGTGAGTAAGACTCCGCATTTATGAAAATCCATATAACGTTAAAGGCGTTATCAAGGTAGCAGGCTTATAGAGGAAACCTAAGGATATATGTACAGATAGTGTGTTTGGAACGTTGAAAGCTGACAACATGGAGATTTTACTGTCTGTGAAGTGTTCACATCAGAAAGTTATTGTGAGATTAGCAATGATATAAGGTGTGTTAATGTCAGTGAGAGTGGTGGCACAGTACCTATGAAACCGTGATAACAAGCGGTGGAGGGATAGCCACTAGTCATATGAAGAATAGAATTACTAAGAAAAATGGTATGGGTTCGAGTAAGACTAAGAGATGTACTTGCTCCTGCAAACAAGGAGGGTACAGACCATGCTAAAGAAAAACAAGCTCCGCTATAACGAGTATTATGATATGCAACATATTTATGACGAGTTATACGCACAGAGCAAGAACGGTAATAACTTTTATAAGTTACTTGAAATTATTGGTTCGGAACAAAATATTTGTTTAGCTTACCGTAATCTGAAATCAAACAGTGGCAGTAAAACGGCTGGAACGGATGGAATGACGATAGACGATATAAAACAACTCAGCAATGCTGAGATTGTTGCTACCGTTCGGGAAAGCCTTAGCAACTACCGCCCCAAATCAGTCAGACGGGTTTTCATTCCAAAAGCTGGGAGCGATAAAATGCGTCCATTGGGGATTCCGTGTATCTGGGACAGGCTGGTACAACAATGTATCCTGCAAGTCCTAGAGCCGATATGCGAACCAAAGTTCCATAATCATTCCTATGGATTCCGTGCGAATCGAAGTGCCCACCATGCAGTCAGCAGAGTAACGACACTGATAAATTTATCAAAATATCATTACTGTGTTGACGTAGACATTAAAGGATTTTTCGATAATGTCAATCATGGAAAACTATTAAAACAAATCTGGACACTTGGTATTCGGGATAAAAGATTGATTTGCATTATCAGCAAAATGCTGAAAGCTGAAATTGACGGCGAGGGTGTCCCAGAAAAAGGAACACCACAAGGCGGTCTGTTAAGTCCACTGCTCTCCCTCATAGTCCTTAATGAATTAGACTGGTGGGTAAGCAGTCAGTGGGAAACATTCCAGCCGAAGAACCGCAGTAAAAATGGGTGGTTTCAATACGCAAAGAAATATACCAAACTGAAAAGCGGTTTTATTGTACGTTACGCTGATGATTTTAAAATCATGTGTTCAACCTATGGAGAAGCACAAAGATTTTACCACAGTACCGTAGATTTTCTTAATAAAAGACTGAAATTAGAAATCAGTCCAGAGAAATCAAAGGTAGTAAATCTGAAGAAAAATTCATCAGATTTTCTGGGTTTCAAAATCAAAGTCATCCCAAAAGGAAGAACGAAACACGGTTATGTTGCCAAAACAGATATGAACCAAAAAGCATTAAAGAAAGCGAAAACAAATTTAAAGTTAAAGGTAAAAGATATAGCCAGACATACGACTGGCTTCAATATCAGCAGATATAATCTGACAGTTATCGGTATGCAGAATTACTACTGCATAGCAACTAACGTATATAACAACCTGACAGAAGTAAGTTACGCTCTCTTACCGACCATACGAATCCGTTTAAGGAACATTGCAAAATCAGTTCCATTTGAAAGTACAAGTTCAGAATTTCAGAGCAGGACAAAAGGAATCAGACCAAAAACAAAAATAGTGATGATTGCGGATAATCCGCTATTGCCGATTCAAGGAGTACAACACAAAAATCCTATGAATTTCTCGCAAGATATTTGTAATTTTACAAAGCAAGGAAGAAACAAGGTGCATGATGACGTTGTAGTTGTGACAAAGGAAGAAATCCGGGAATTGTTGGAAAATGAAAACCCTGCCGATAGTGTAGAATTTAACGACAATCGTATTTCAGCATATATCGCACAGCAAGGCAACTGCTATGTAATGAATCGTCGAGGAACTCCGTCCACTCTGATATGTATTCACAAATCAGACAAAGGAGATAACCTTGACAGATATTCTAATCTGGCATTTGTGGAAATTCCCATTGCAAAGGCAATCCTAACAGAATCAGCAGACAAAGCAAAATCACTGTTAAAAGGTTATGTTCTTAATAGTCAGCAGAAGAAAAAACTGAACAGAATACGGACGAATTACGGATACCAGACAATAACTGGGAAATAACTTATAAATCTATTTGGATATGATGGAACGCCGTATGAAGCGAAAGTTTCATGTACGGTGTGAAGCGGGGGAAAACTCGGAGATAACATCAAAGAGTTACCTATCGCTATAACGGGGACGCTGGAAAGAAACCCTGCCGGAAATCGCCCATGAAATCAATATCGTAAACCTGACCTCGGAGGAACAGAACAGGGGCTTACTTGACCCCTATGTGATTATGGAGAACCCAAAGGATTCCGAATCACTGGCAATCGACATCCTGACCTTTTTAACCGGCATTTCCAGCCGTGACGGGGAAAAGTTCCCTGTTCTTCGGAAAGCCATCCGTGCAGTGACAAACAGTGAGGAACGGGGACTTTTCAAAGTGATTGAGGAACTTCGGGCGGAGGGAACCACCATCAGCACCAGCATAGCCGACCATATCGAATCCTTTACGGACTATGACTTTGCACACCTGCTCTTTTCGGATGGGGATGTCACACAGTCCATCAGCCTTGAAAAGCAGCTCAACATCATTCAGGTGGCGGATTTGGTGCTGCCGGATAAAGAAACCTCGTTTGAAGAATACACCACAATGGAGCTGCTTTCCGTGGCAATGCTCATTGTAATCAGCACCTTTGCCCTCGACTTCATCCACACCGACCGCAGCGTGTTTAAGATTGTGGATTTGGATGAAGCATGGAGCTTCTTACAGGTGGCACAGGGCAAGACCCTCTCTATGAAGCTGGTTCGTGCCGGACGTGCCATGAACGCAGGCGTTTACTTTGTCACCCAGAACACGGACGATTTGCTGGATGAAAAGCTGAAAAACAATCTGGGCTTGAAGTTTGCGTTCCGTTCCACGGACATCAACGAAATCAAAAAGACCCTCGCCTTTTTCGGGGTGGATTCCGAAGATGAAAACAACCAGAAGCGGCTCCGTGACTTGGAAAACGGACAGTGCCTTATCAGTGATTTGTACGGGCGTGTGGGAGTGATACAGTTCCATCCTATCTTTGAAGACCTGTTCCATGCCTTTGATACCAGACCGCCCATGAGAAAAGAGGTGGATTGATGGTGATACATAGAACTTCCAACGGGCAGCAACTCCCTGTTCCCTATTCAGCAAAAAAGGGCTTGTCTTGGAAAATAGCAGGAAAATTGATTGGCAGGGTGCTTCTGGCACTCCTGCTCATCCTCCTGCTGCTTGCAGTCTTCGGCACAGCCGCCCACGCTGCCGGACTGGTGGATGATACGGTGGACGCTGCCAACGAATACAGCAAATACCCTCTGGACAACTACCAGCTTGATTTTTATGTGGACAGCGGATGGGACTGGCTCCCGTGGAACTGGCTGGACGGTATCGGAAAACAGGTGATGTACGGGCTGTATGCCATCACAAATTTTATCTGGACAATCAGCCTGTACCTTTCCAACGCCACAGGGTATCTGATTCAGGAAGCCTACTCGTTGGACTTCATTTCCTCTACGGCGGATTCCATTGGGAAAAATATGCAGACCCTTGCAGGCGTTACCACAGGCGGCTTGTCCTCGGAGGGATTTTATATCGGGTTCCTGCTGATTCTCATTCTGGTGGTGGGGATTTACGTTGCCTACACAGGGCTTATCAAACGGGAAACCACAAAAGCCATCCATGCCGTTGTGAATTTCGTGGTGGTGTTCGTGCTGTCCGCTGCCTTTATCGCCTATGCTCCTGATTATATCGGGAAAATCAATGAATTTTCCGCAGACATCAGCAATGCCAGCCTGACCCTTGGCACAAAGATTGTGCTGCCAAACTCGGAAAGCCAGGGAAAAGACAGTGTGGATTTGATACGGGACAGCCTGTTTTCCATTCAGGTCAAGCAGCCGTGGCTCCTGCTGCAATACGGCAACTCGGATGTGGAAAGCATTGGGGCTGACCGTGTGGAAAGCCTGCTCTCAACCAGCCCAGACGAAAACAACGGGCAGGACAGGGAAGAAATCGTGGTGGAGGAAATCGAAGACAGGGAAAATACCAACCTTACCATCACAAAGACCATCAACCGCTTGGGAACCGTCTTCTTCCTGTTCATGTTCAATATCGGTATCTCCGTTTTTGTATTCCTGCTCACGGGGATAATGATTTTTTCACAGGTGCTTTTTATCATCTACGCCATGTTCCTGCCTGTGAGCTTTCTCCTTAGCATGGTTCCCTCTTTTGAGGGGATGTCAAAACGTGCCATTACGAAACTGTTCAATACCATCCTTACCAGAGCCGGAATCACCCTGATTATCACGGTAGCGTTCAGCATTTCCACCATGCTCTACAACCTGTCTGGGGAATATCCGTTCTTCCTGACGGCGTTCTTGCAGATAGTGACCTTTGCCGGAATTTATTTCAAGCTGGGGGATTTGATGGGGATGTTCTCCTTACAGAGCGGCGATTCCCAAAGCATGGGGAGCCGTATCATGCGAAGACCCCGTATGCTCATGCACGCCCATATGCACCGTTTACAGCATAAGTTAGGACGTTCCGTGGCAGCTCTTGGGGCTGGAACGGCTGCATACCACGCAGGAAAACAGGCTGGCTCAGACCAGAGAACTGCTTCCCACTCCGGCGCTTCCAAACAGACACAGGCAGACCACAGCAGACCAGACGGACAGGCAGCACCGGAAAAGGAATCCGCATGGAAACGGGCTGGCTCTGCGGTAGGTGCGGCGG
>ENA-ORRA01002052-ORRA01002052.1-human-gut-metagenome-genome-assembly--contig:-NODE-2052-length-11804-cov-3.287939_pt1 | contig 11804 bp, 9 predicted proteins | sample MGYA00242169_ERZ509122 | MGnify/ENA primary metagenome ERZ509122 (study PRJEB26280, sample SAMEA2338650) | human gut metagenome | biome: human gut; feature: human-associated habitat; material: faeces...
GCAGGAAGGCCAGCGGCTCGTCCGTATAGGTGCTGCCCTCCACCCGGTCGATCATGGAGAAGTGGGCGGAAACAAAGTTCCACAGCCCCGTGCGGGCCTCCTCATGATTGAAGATCATGTCCTTGATATAGAAGACTTCATTTTCGATCCAGTAGATGATATACCCGTCCGGCTCCTCATTCTCGTTATAGTAGATTGCCGCCATGATATCGTCCCGGTCCCAGAGCCAGTATTCGTTCCAGGCCAGCTCATCCCGGAGGATGGCTCCGTGGGTATGCTCGGCAAAGCGGGCGTAGGTCTCCTTCAGTTCCTCGCCGTCCGCCTTCACCCGGCGCACGCTGCCGGCGACCTGGTGGTTTTTCGGAAGCTGATAGTCCTTGATCTCATACGAAATCTTGTCCGAAATCAGTTCCCAGCCCTTTCGCCGGTAATAGGGGATCGAATAGGGGTAGAGATAGCAGATATACTGCTTTTTCTCCCTCATGTTTTTCAGGGCCTGCTCCAGCAACTTGTGCATCAGGCCCATATTGGAGTATTCCGGGTAGGTCCCCACTCCCGTCAGGCCGCCCATGGAATAGGTCTTCCCAAAAACCTTGACGCGCATCGGATAGACCGCCACCTGGGAAACCAGGGTGTCGCCGTCAAACCAGCCGATCACGTCCGCTTTCTGCATGGTTGGAAATTTCGCCCGGATGATCTCCTTCTCCTGCCAGCCCACGGAACTGAGCTCCTGATCCGTCACCTGGAATACATAGCGCAGCAGGGCGTTATATTGTTCCAGATACTCATTGCCTACCGGCCGCATTTTCAAATCTTTTTTATTCATCAAGAATCACCAAATTCTCCGTTTCATACAAAATATATCCATCGTTATAGTATAGGGGAAGTTCAAATAAAAGGCAAGCCGCCCCGCGGCCCAACACAATCCCAGTTGTCTCAAAGCAGGATTACGCCCCAACAAGACAGCGCCGCCAGAAATCCGGAAGCGGCCGCCTTGTTGGGGCTGTCCACAGTCGCTATTCTCATTGAGCCAAAGGGACCGGACCCTCTGCCGCAATCAGCAGGCCGCATCATTGCCTTTCCGCCGGGATAGGCGCTTCAGGATGGCCGCTTCGATCTGATCCCCATATTTCATCCCCAGAAGAAACAGGACTAACCCCGCTACACCGATCAAAACCATCGCCCACGGAGAGACATGAAAGGCGGCGCCGCCCAGGGCGCTGGCAAAGAGCAGTCCCCAGGGGCGGGCAAGCAGGACGATCACCGCAAAGCGGCGGAATGAGAGCGAGGACAGGCCGGCCAGGATGCACAGAAGATCGTCTGGGAAAAAGGGGAAAAGGAACGCCAGAGTGAGGAACACCGGAGCCTTGGTCTGGAGGATCTGCTGATATTTTTCAGACAGCCTCCGGCTGACAAAACGCCCGGCAAAGTCCCGGCCCAGCACCCGGGCCAACCAGAACAACAGCAGGGAACCGGCGACTACTGCGGCGAAGGTGAGGAAAAAGGAAGGCCATGTTCCAAAGAGAACACCGCCCGCGGCAGCGGTAATATTGCTGGGGATCGGAGCCAGCACGACAGAGAGAAATTGGAGCAGGAAAAAACACAGGTGGGAGTATGGCGCAAAGTCGTCAATGTAGGCCCGCAGGGATTCCTGAGAAGACGCCGCCTGGAAAAAGCCGGTGGAGTATAGGAACCATCCACCTCCGACAATCAGAAGCCCCGCTGCGGTCAGGAAGAGAATACGCTGTCTGGATTTCGTAAAAGACACCTCTTTATCGTTGAGCCGTGAAAGGCATTTTATCACACGTGAAGGGGAAAACGACAGAAACTGTCTTAACATTCTATGAAGGAATCGTAAATAAACATGGTCAGGGTCCCGGATTTTCCCTTTGCCGCAAAGGTGTGGACGCGCTCCCCGCGGCGCTCCATGCCCCGGCGCTCATAAAACGGGTAATTGCAGGTGGTGTCTGTGAACAGGAAGAAATTGCGGATCCGCCGGTTCCTCATGTAATCCCGCGCGGCATCAAACAGCTTCTTCCCCAGGCCGATGCCCCGGTATCTGGAATTGACCGCAAAGAAGGCAATCTCTCCCTGGTACTCGGTCTGGGTGTCCTGGAGGAGCTGCCGGTCGATCTCTTCCACGCCGGAAAAGAACCTGGTGACCATACGCCCCTCTTTGGACAGGAACAGCGACGCCACGGAGAGGAGCATCCGCAGTCTGAGGCGGAACGGGCATCTCTTCTCCCTGCGGTCTTTGACCATGATAATCCCCACCGGGACTTCATCCACCAGCGCGACCTGGGTAAAGGTCTGATTGGTGAGGCAGCTGTCCAGATAGGCCCGCGCCAGCTTCTGCGCCGTCTTGGGGGAGGCAAACTTGTCATACTGCCACGTCTCCCGGATGATCCCGATCAAAGCCGGGCGGTCTGATGTCTGGTATTCTCTCAATACGATCTGTCCATCCATTTTGTTTTCTCCATTTCTTCTTTCCAAAATCGTCTGCGGGATCTCCTGATACCGCTTCAGCACATAGTCCCGCTTTTTTGTGAACCACCGGTACTCTGTAATCAAGGCTCCGACCACAAACAGCGCACCTGCGATCAAAAGACTGTGCTGGAAGCCCGCCCATTTCAGGACACAATAGCTGATGCCGGACGAGAGCAGCGCGGCGGCCAGATAAATACCAATCGCATACTGCTCCACCTTTTGCGGCGGCAGGGTGAGAAAGAAATCGTCCCATTTTTCGCTATTACCCCTGAACTGCTTCCCTTTCAGCCAAAAGAGCAGGAAAACCAGGCCCAGGCCGCTCCACAGGCACAGAAGCCATTTTCCCGCGATTACGGCCAGCAGAATCACCAGCTTCAAAATACTCCCCCCTGGAATCAATAGCAGTAGCGCCGCCGGTATTTCAGGAGCATGACGGCGGACAGGACGACTGCCGCCAGCTCCGCGGCCGGTGTCGCCAGCCAGATCCCGGTGACGCCCAGAAGGGCCGGGAGGGCCAGCATGGCGATCACCGTAAAGACAAAGGTGCGGGAAAACGCCAGCACTGCCGAAATGAGCCCATTGGAAAGCGCGGTGAACATCCCGCTTGCAAAAATGTTGAAGCCCACAAAGAGCAGGGCCAGGGAACAGATCCGGTTTCCTGCCACAGCCAGGTCATAGACAGGTGTTCCGGGCCGGGCGAAGATGGACACCAGCGGCTCTGTGACAGCCAGAGAGACGAGCAGGGTGGCCGCCGCGATCGCGCCGATGATTTTCAGGCTGGTGCGGACCAGCTTCCTGAGCTTCTCATGGTTCTGTTCCCCGTAATAAAAGCTGAGCATGGGGGCCACCCCGTAGGCATAACCGGCATACAGGGACCCAGCAAAGGCCAGCACATAGGAGATGATGGTGATTGCGGCAACGCCGTCCTCCCCTACATATTTGAGCATCGTCCAGTTGAACATCAGCGTGATGATGCCGTTGACCAGCGCGGTGGCCATTTCAGAGCAGCCGTTCGTGACGGCTCTCCCGAGCGTTTGGGGCCGGCAGACCGGCCTGACAAAATGGAGCAGACTGTTCCGGTTGGAGAACACCAGCAGGCCCACGATGGCTGTGATGGAGTACCCCAGGCCGGTGGCAACCGCCGCCCCGCCGATCCCCCAGCGGAAAACGGCGATAAACAGGTAGTCCAGCACGATATTGGTCACGCCGCCGGCGACGGAGCAGAGCAGGGAAAGGGACGCCTTGCCTGCTGCGATCATATAGAGGGTGAAGTTATTCATCAGAAGAATAGGGACGGTGAACAGCAGGTAACGGCTCAGATATTCCCAGCAATAGGCGGAGACCTCCGGGGACAGGGACATGGAGCCGAAGATCTTCCCCATGAACAGATAGCCCAGCCCGCACATCACAAGGCCGGTCAGGACATTGACCAGGATCAGAAACGTAAAGTCCTGCTTTGCTTCATCGGGCTTTCCCTCTCCCATCTTTCTCATGATAGCCGCGCTGCCGCCGGTTGCGAGCATGGTGGAGATGGCCGTCACCAGCGCGATGACGGGATAGACCAGATTGAGGGCAGACAGGGCGCTGGTCCCGATCAGGTTTGAGACGAACAGCCCGTCCACCATCGTATAGAAGGACATGAATACGCTCATGGCGATGGTGGGGACTGCAAATCTAAGAATGTTTGTCAGGGTGACGGGTCTGCTGTATGCAATTTCATTCTGCACGGAAATTCCTCCTGCTTCTTGTGGTAGTTACCGGCATGGAGTATCATAATCCCTACAGTTACTGTACGGTCAAGGGGGTTTTTGAAAATGCTGCGGGAAAAACCGAAGCTGTTTACCATCGGCCAGTTTGCCGCTCTGCATGGGATCAACAAAAAGACACTCATGTGGTATGATGAGATCGGGCTGTTCAAGCCTGCGTTTATCCACGAAGAAAATGGGTACCGGCTATACAGCTATTACCAGAGTACGGAGCTGGAGGTGATCCTGCTGCTCCGGGACATGAACGTGCCCATCCGGGATATTCAGGAATTTATGAAAAACAGGTCCGCTGGGAGCATGGCGGACCTGCTTCGGGATAAAATCTCAGAACTGGACCGGACGATCCAGGGGCTGAAGGCCGTCCGGTCAAAACTGTGCAGCCGCCGCCAGGAGATGACCGAACTTTTGGACCTGGACCTCTCCGAGATCTCCCTCATTGAGCGGGAACCGCAGTATCTGGCGACGGTGCAAACATCACCGGAAAAGTCCCTGGAGGAGGAGATTGAGCTGATTCTTGAGCAGGCCAAGAAATATCAGCTTCCGCGTATGTACCAGACTCCCTACGGCTCCATGCTCCCGGTGGAAAATCTCCTGGCCCGGAGGTTTGAGGACTACTCCAAACTGTTTATCGAACTGCCGGACACGCAGAACAGGATGGGACTCCACAGGCGCCCCGGCGGGGTCTATTTGCGGGCATTCTGCATTGGGAATTGGGACAGGCTGCCTGCCCGCTATGAAGCGATCCTCCGCTACGCAGAGCAGCACCATTTACAGTTCTCCGGCTATGCCTATGAGATTGGGATCAATGAACTGGTGATCGACAGAATCGAGGACTATATTACAAAAATTGAAATCCCGGTTTTGAATTTCAATTGACAACAAAAAGCCAGGGTGCAGCAATCTGAAAAGATCACCGTTCCCTGGCTTCTTCATACTCTATTCGCTGGACTATGCGTTTTAATGCCGCAATTTCATACCCGGTTTTAAACAGAATGAGGCCGCAAGCACTCTGCGGCCCATAGGGTTCAATCGTAAACCAGGATTTGATTGAGGGCTACGCTACGTCGTCAGTAACATGAAATGTAACTTTACATGCCGTCGCATCAATCTCGCAAATCATCGCATAATAAGTTCTTTCTGTGCAAATATTCCCGTCAGGAGTAAGACTGACAAGCACCAGAGCGGTTCGCTCATCATCAATGTCAACAGCTGTAACGGCATCCTGAACAATTCCTGTATTTTTTCGTAAATTCCGATCTCCACGGACCAAGGTTATAGGAAAGCAAAGGCGCTGTCTTCACAAATTCTGTTCTATCTTGCGCGTATATATGCAGCCCCTTTATCACTGCGTCTTAAAAATTATTTTATCGCAAACGCTGAACTGCCCAGCGGCGGCAATGTCCCTTACTAAAACAGAGCAACGGCAGCGGATAACCTGATCTTCCAGCTGTTCCTGGGCGTGTTCGATCGTCTCCCGCGCAGTCACCCCCTGACCCGTCAAATGACAGCAAATAGAATGGGCCACTGTTTTGACGGAATCCACATACAATATCTCAGAAACCGGCAGCCGTACCGTTTCATCGATCCCGATGGGCAGTTCGACGGTGTCCCCGTCCGCGCTGTTTTGCTGCTCCGGCACCGCCATTTTCAAATATCGAATATACTCCCGAACCATCTCATTCTGATCCACACATTTTGCTGGCAGTAGTCGGCGGCCTGCTCTCTGTATGGCTGGGTGAGCTGACCCACATCAACTACGCCATCCTGGGACTGGTGTTGGGCGTGATCTTCACCCAGCTGGGTGTGGTGCCCAAGAACCTCCTCCAGAAAGCCCAAGCCAGCGGTTTTATCAACATGGTGGTGTTCGCTGCCATCATTCCCGCCCTGGCCAACATCTCCATATCCGACCTCATCGACCTGATCCTCCCGCTGGTGGTTGTGTTCGCGGTGTCGGTACTTTCCATCTTTGTTATGATGAAAGTCCTGCCGGTGTGGAAGATTCTGGGGGATAAGTCCATGGCCTTCGGCGTAGGCTTCTGCCAGATGCTGGGGTTCCCCTCCACTTACCTAATCTCTGTGGAGGTATGCAATGCTGTGGCGGAGGATGAGGATGAAAAGGCCTTTCTGATGAGCCGGGTCATGCCTCGCCTGGTAGTGGGCGGTATGGCCGCAATGGTCTCTATTTTGGTGGCCGGTGTGATGGCCGGTATGCTGTAAATTGCAGCCGATCAGATCCTAAAAACTCGGATTCCCTTTAAGATGTTTTCGGGTGAGGACATGGCGGATCACTTCTAAACTCGAAAAGCGACTCATTCCCGCTTGATTGAAGTCCTCAAAATTCGTGACACCTCCCTGAAATTTGTTATAGCAATATAAGTGTCAAACAGGAAACCGCCAAGCATCAAAAGAGGCTTGACGGTTTCTTGTTTGCTGCTCACTCTAAAGGGCCGGAAAGCCAAAAACTTCTAAAGCCCCGCCCGGCAGAGCCGAAAAGCAAATCACAGCAGAAATCTTTTAAGAGAATAAACAGAAGATCTGCCAGCGTGCCGGTCAGGAGACGTTCCAATCGGCTCTTGCGAAATGCAGTCTGTTTTATGGGGGAGATGGCACCTTCTCGACGCCATGCATTTACATAAAGGAACAGGAAAGATTGCTTCATGCAAGCTTTAGCGCAACTGCTTAAAAAACCGAAGAAGATGTCTTTGAGCCAATTCGCCGTAGTTCTCCCCCAGCTATGCACTACGGGTCAGCTTTGGTTTATTCATTGTCAGTCAAAACAAGATATCCACCATCATGCGGTTTATCAATAGAATATTCACTGTGGAGAAAGGGAACGGATCACAGCCCGTTCCCTTTCCTCACATAACGATATCGTCAAATATTAGTTTACGATTGCAGGAATCCAATCATTTGTTGCCAAAGAGCTGCCCAAAACCGCGTTCCGCTCTGTAGCGGATAAAGTTAGCGTACCATCGTCTGCAACATATACATTTGCGCCATAACGGAAATGAACTCCCATCATACCAGCCATTCCACCAACACTGACCATGTGAATCTGCTGAAGTGCTTCTCCAATGGTCCATGTTTCCGTATTCAACTGGTACAGGTATGCATAATCCGCAAATGTCACACCCTCGCTTGGTGACCAAAGCCCTATCATATAAATATCATTTGTCCCATCCTCAGTAATCAAGCCAAAACCTTGAAAGTCCTTATCAGATTCAAAACTTCCAACTTCGGAGAACCGGGCGTTTTCAATGCCATTTGATGCCAATGCACGATAGACATGGTACACAGTATTCTCGCCATCTAAATGGGCAACTATCATCACGTAATACTCAATGCCGTTTTTATCCTCATAAGAAGTAATCCCCAAAGCACCAGCCTTATGGCTTACAGCTAAGTCAAATGTCTCAACTCTTCTTAGTTCTTTTACGGCCAATGAGCGCAAATCATATAAAGCTATATGCGCGGAAGCATCTTGTTCAGAGGGAACCAACAGATAATCTCCCATTACTTGAACGCCACCAGGATGTCTCCAATTCTGAAGGTATGTTTTGAACCCCCACTTGTCACTGCCCGTTTTGGGGCCGGCGACAATATGCGCATAGGGCGCAGTTCCTACACTATGCGTCAGAATAGAATATCGAGTATGATCGCAACTATCATACTGCGCATATCCCTGGATATGATTTACGGTAGGGTCATAGCTGCCGGGGAAACCTTCCAAATTGCTTTGAACACCATCAATCGGAAGCGCAGCAAATTTATTTTTAACATCGACAACTTTATTCGCACTATCCGCAGCAGCTTCTACCACGTGAATGGCTTCCAGAGAAATCTCATTAACCTCGTTGCCGCCTCTCAAAAACGATGCATAAACTGTTCTTCCCTCTGTCGTACTTCCAATTGCCAATACAGTGTCGGGGCCGTCACTATCTCTTGTATGCTGGCCAGAGCGTTGACCAAACCACCAATTATTTCTAAACAAGGTGCTCCCCTGAGCAATAACAACATCAGGAAATGTAACACTTAGACCCTGCGGATCATCGGCAGTATCCACAACCAAATTCAAATCACCGACAAAGGCAAAATTCAAATCATCAGCAGTCTGGTCAAATGTTGTTCTATCTCCGTTCACAGAAGGATCATTATATCCTGAGATCTTTGAATTGAACCATGATGCAACGCTTTCAGAGGCACTGCGCCCAACGCTGAATGTAAATTCCCCATTTTCAAGTGTATGCACCTGTCCAACATAGTTGCGACCATCAGGATCTTGCCCGTTTGTAATACTGAGATCCTTTATTACGAATGTTCCACTTACGATGCCAAGTCCGTCAGCTGCTGATATTGTAACGGCATTTGACCGGTAAGCCATATAAGTGGAGGTTCCTTCTGCCCCCGCAGTACTCATTAACATCACAACAGCGATAGCCAAGCAGAAAAGCCTTTTCAAAATTTTCTTCATCTCAAACACCGTCGCTCTTCAAATTGTATGAATTTGGCAATGCTCAAATAAGGAGATGTCTCAGTACTTGCGCAGATCTGTATTATTTCTGTGTGGTTTTTACCTTTGCCTTGTGATTTTTCCAGGCAAACAGCAAAATAGAACCTACAGCAATCAAGATAAAGGCACAGCTGATAGGACGGGTAAAGAAAATGTCCAGACTCCCGTCAGACAGCACCAGTGCCCGGCGGAAGTTTTTCTCGGCCAAAGGCCCCAGCACAATGCCGAGCAGAATGGGAACCAACTGAAAATCCATCCGGCGCAGGAAATACGCTACAATGCCGAAGATCAGGATGATGTAGATATCATACATCCGGTTATTGGTGGAATACGCACCCGCAATGCAAAAGGTCAATACAATAGCCGCCAAAATCTCGTAGGGAATACGGGTGATATGCGCGTAAAAACGGGTAAAGCCACTGCCCAGAATATACATAAACACATTGACCACGATCAGGCCCAGCATAATGGCATATAGAATATTGCCCTGCTCTTCGAACAGCGTGGGGCCGGGGATCATGCCGTGGATCATGAATGCACCCATCAAGATAGCGGTGGCGCCGTCCCCTGGGACCCCCAGCGTCAGCATGGGGATCATCGTTGCGCCGCAGGCGCCATTGTTGGCGGACTCGGAGGCGGCCACACCCTCGATCTCGCCGTGGCCAAAAGTCTCGGGATGGCTGGAGGATTGCTTCACCTGGTTATAAGAGATGAACGCCGCCAAACCACCGCCAGTTCCAGGGGTTGCGCCGATAATGACACCGATCAGGGAGCCAATGCCGATTGGTTTGCGGCATCGCCGATACTCGTCCTTCGTGATTTTATCTCTGGTGATGGCTGAAGAACTGATAGTCTTGTGGTCGGTCCTTGGATCATACTGGGACTTCATCATAATCTCAGAGATAGCAAACAGTCCAATGAGGGCGATGATCAGGTCGATACCACTCATGAGCCGATTGCTTCCAAAGGTAAAGCGGGCGGTGCCGCTGATATTGTCCATGCCGATGGTAGCCATGAACAAGCCGATGCAAGCGCCGATCAGTCCCTTGAAAATACTGTTGTTAGAGACGCCCGCAATCACGGATAGTCCAAAAACTGCCAAAGCAAAATATTCGGCAGGGCCAAACAGCAGTGTGATTTTTGCGATCTGGGGAGCCAGAAACAGTAGGGCAAATGCGCTTATAAGGCCACCGATGGTTGATGCGTACAGTGCCATTTGCAGTGCCTTGAACGCTTGTCCTCTTTGGGTCATGGGATAACCGTCAAACAGCGTTGCCGCATTGGCCGAGGTACCCGGGGTGTTGATGAGAATCGCAGTGATGGAACCGCCGTAGGTACCGCCGCAGTAGATGGCCAGCAGCATTAAAATAGCCATCGTGGGATCCATGCCATAGGTCAAGGGTATACAAAGGATGAGACCTAAATCGGAGGTCAGTCCGGGGATAGCACCCACAATAATACCGATTGCCAGCCCCACCGGAATAATCAAAAAGTTCTGCCACTGCAGCAGAACTTGCAGTCCGCCTAAAAATTGTTCCATAAGTATTCTCCTTTTCGATCAGGGCAGGGAAATATGAAGAAGCACCTTGAATACGTAGTACACGATGCCCACCATCCCCAGAGGAATCGCATAGTAGTACCACTTTCTGGCTTTATAGAACATCATGACCGCCAGTACCAGCAGGATTGTGGAGACAATATAGCCCAGATGTCCAATCAGGAAACAGTAGGCGATCAAAAGCAATGCGAACACTACGGAACGCATTTCTTTTTTAAAGGCATTGGAGCGAAAACTCTCTTTCGTCACATACAACTCCTGCTTCTCCCGGACGAAGATCCCCTCCAGCAGCAGACCGACAGAGCAGAGGAACATACCACCAATGGCGATACGGGGGAAGGTCTGTGCGTTGATTGGCGTTTTCTCCAGCGTCTGGACCTGTACGGGAATCAGGAACCACAGCACTGCGCTCAGAACCACAAAAATAGCGCCCGATATTATTTCTCTGTTATATCTGATTTTCATAATTCAATACCTCTTTTTAAAATGGGTGCCCCATATCTCGGCGATATGGGGCACCGCAGAGTGTCACTGCACCAGAGGAATATACTCGGTCATCGCCTCGGTCTGAGCTTCTACCATATCAACGATCTCGCTCTCAGTGGCCTCCCAGGCTTCCATGCCCATGCCTTTCATAAATTCCTGGAACTCGGGATCAGCATAAACCTCCGCGATGAAGTTGGTCAAAACTTCCTTCTTGCTGTCATCCACAGAGGAGCGGACCGCAAAGTAGTCCATGCCGGTGAAGTCCACGTCGACTCCCTGATCCCTAAAGGAACTGATGTGGCCAATGCCTTCCACGTCCAGCCCCTCGGGAATGAAGGTTCCCAGGCAGTTCAATTCGCCGTTGATCACATAATCGCGGTAAGTCGGGGGAGAACCGATAGCCACGTCAACATGGCCGCCCACCAACGCATTGATGGCCTCCTGGCCGCCGTCGTAGGGAACAGGCTCAGCGGGGATGTCCAATAACTTGAACAGGACGGAAATCATAGTATAGCTGTCGTTGCCAGGGCCGCCTGTGGTAGCGTACTTGATTGTGTTCCCCTCTGCGGCATAGGCTTTCAGCTCGTCGATATTGGTGATGCCGCTCTTAGAGTTAGTCAGAACAACGAACTCCGTGATACGCATACCAATCAGAGGCGTAATATCATCCAGTGTGTAGTTGACATTAATGAAGCTGGGAGTCAGTGAGAACAAGGGGCCGTTGGCAACCACCATGGTATAACCGTCATCCTCCGCCTGCAATGCATCGTTCATAGCGATAGTTCCGGAACCACCGGTATGGTTTTCCACAATCACGGGCACACCCAGATACTTCTCACCATAGGAGGCAACCTGGCGGGCAATGGTATCGGGTCCGCCGCCAAGGCTCCAGGGCATAATAATAGTGACCTGCTTTTCAGGGAAAGCGCCGTCCGAAGTCGCGGGAGTTTCCTGCTGGGAATCGCCTGCGCTGTCAGGTGACGTTCCCGTGGTTTTG
>ENA-ORRA01002061-ORRA01002061.1-human-gut-metagenome-genome-assembly--contig:-NODE-2061-length-11757-cov-2.253034_pt1 | contig 11757 bp, 23 predicted proteins | sample MGYA00242169_ERZ509122 | MGnify/ENA primary metagenome ERZ509122 (study PRJEB26280, sample SAMEA2338650) | human gut metagenome | biome: human gut; feature: human-associated habitat; material: faeces...
AAGATGCAGGGAGACGGCAGATAAATATTTGCCGTCTTCTTGTATTCAATTCAATTTTATTGTAACATAACGATAGAAAGTCAGAAGGGAATGTACATTTAGAATGAGTAAAGAAAAAGTAGTTTTAGCCTATTCCGGTGGTCTTGATACTACCGCAATTATCCCTTGGTTAAAAGAAACATATAATTATGATGTAATCTGCTGCTGTGTTGACTGTGGACAGGGCGAAGAACTTGACGGATTAGAAGAACGTGCTCTCTATTCCGGTGCTTCTAAGTTATATATAGAAGATATTACAGACGATTTCTGCGAAAACTACATTATGCCATGCGTACAGGCAGATGCAGTATATGAGAACAAATACCTTCTCGGTACTTCTATGGCACGTCCTGGAATTGCAGCGAAATTAGTTGAGATTGCACGTAAAGAGAATGCCGTTGCAATCTGTCATGGTGCTACCGGTAAAGGTAATGACCAGATTCGTTTTGAACTTGGTATCAAAGCTTTAGCTCCTGACTTAAAGATCATCGCTCCATGGCGTGATGACAAGTGGCAGATGGATTCTCGTGATGCAGAGATTGAATACTGTAAAGCACATGACATTCACCTTCCATTCTCTGTAGATAACAGCTACAGCCGCGACCGTAACTTATGGCATATCAGCCACGAAGGCCTTGAACTTGAAGATCCTGCCTGCGAACCAAACTATGATCACTTATTAGTATTAGGCGTTTCTCCAGAAAAAGCTCCAGATGAACCAGAATATCTTACAATGACTTTTGAAGCCGGCGTTCCTAAAACAATCAATGGCGAAGAAATGAAAGTTGCTGATATCATTCGTAAGTTAAACGAATTAGGTGGAAAGCATGGTATCGGTATCGTTGATATCGTAGAGAACCGCGTTGTTGGTATGAAGTCACGTGGTGTTTATGAAACTCCAGGCGGAACAATCCTTATGGAAGCACACAGACAGTTAGAAGAACTCGTACTTGACCGAGACACTATGGCAGTAAAGAAAGATATGGGTAATAAGCTTGCTCAGGTTGTATACGAAGGAAAATGGTTCACACCACTTCGTGAGGCAATCCAGGCATTCGTAGAATCCACACAGAAATATGTAACTGGTGAAGTTAAATTCAAGCTTTATAAAGGTAACATCATCAAAGCCGGAACAACTTCTCCATACAGCCTTTACAGCGAAACACTTGCATCCTTTACAACAGGCGATCAGTACGATCATCACGATGCTGAAGGATTCATCACATTATTCGGACTTCCATTAAAAGTTCGTGCAATGAGAATGCAGGAATTGGAGAAGAACCATAGTAAATAATTCTGAGTTGCTGCAGGCAGGGTAGACGCTCCCTAAAAGAAATAATAACCTATATTGGTGACTCTATCACTGTGGGTTGAATGTTCGCTTATAGGCTCACATTCAATCCTCGCTCTAAGGCCACAAATATAGGTTATTATTTCTTTTGGGGAGCTGTCTTTGGCTGTAACTGCAGAAACAAAATCAGAATTAATGTTGGAGGATTTGAGGATTCGCCAGCAGGTTGTGGCTTTCCAAAAAACTAAAGTTCTGAAGCTTGCCGCTTAAATTATTGATAGAAAGCATTTTAATAAAGCATATTTGTGGCCTAGGGGCAAAGGTTGGATACGAGCGGTTAAGCGAACATTCAACCTGCAGCGACTAAAGTCACAAATATGCTTTATTTATCTTTAGGAGTTCGTCTGTCTTGCAACCTCACAAGTTATTTTTCTCGATGTAGATATCTATATATTTCATCGCATCTCTTCCATGATCAGCTGTTAAAAATTCCATTCCCTGTGAGCGAACATATTTATAGAACTTAATTAAAAGCTCTTCATTGATCGTAATGTTATTCAGCCCATAACACATCACTACATCTAACTCTTTTTTCTCTATCGCTTCCATAATACGGCGGAAACTTGGTCTGTCTGTATTTTCTGAATCATATTGTCCAAAATCTGTATAATGAAGGAACTCACAATTTTCTTTTCCATAGATTTTCTCCATCTCCTCCGCGCTCAGAATCGGCGCGCGGGTGTTCCATATCTTCCGTGCTTCTTCCAAGTCGTACCCCGCCGCCATAAACCCACATGGGCATTCAATCATTACACATGCCATCACGGCCCTGTGCTTCGCGTCCTCACCTCTGCACCCTGGACACGGCACCAGCACCCCCGCATCCGTCAGCCGTCTGGCCGCCTCGTGGTCGCCCAACAGGGCGGCCTTCTCATCCTTCACGATATCTCCTCCTATGGTTTTTCTCCTGGTTCCTCGATCTCGATCTCTATCCTTGGCTTTCCCTTGTCCACAGCGAAGCTGTCAGAAAATCCTTCGATATTCTCCCAGCCGTCATTCCTCAGAACACCCATCTTCACTAAGGCGTCCTGGATAACCTTCCGGCCAAAGCTGGAGATGTTGTCCTTGTCCCGCCTCCGGTTTTTTTCCACCCAGAGGTATCGCATGAACACAGGCTCCCGTAAAGGCATTCTGATCTGACGTCTAAGGGCTAAGATTACCGATGTCTGGCAATCCCGTTTCAGTTTTGCCCCCTTCTGCCGGTGGCCCCGTTCCGTTTCTATGTACTCGTTGAGACCAGGCAGAGAAAACGGGATGATCAGCCGCATGGTCCATCCTCCCGGTTCATGTTCGAGCATTCTACGCATCCGCTCCATGTTCGCCTGTGTCCGCTCCTCAGCCGAAGTCTCCGCCTGCCGGTCCGAATCCGTTACCTTGCGCCGCTTACCATTGACCCACTTGTATTCCGGCTCCTCCCCAGTCTTCCGCTTCTCTTCCTCAAGCCGGTCCACGCACCAGGACAGGATGGCCCTGTAATCGCTGGTGTAGGTCTTACCTGTACTGCCCTTGTAGTTGTCCAGGATCTCAATCAGCCTGGCGGTGTCGGCAGATCCATGAGTGTCAAGCAGCCTCTGGTGCTCGGCATTGGTCATGGTCACAAATTCTGCCCATTGGACCTTCGGCTCGATATCGCTCCCGTCCTTCTTCTTGCGCACCTTACTACCCCCGTCAGGGGGTACAGATTCAGATACAGATACAGACTCAGATACAGATACAGCTTTTTTTGCTTTTTCTTCAAAACCTAAAAAAGCATTTGGTTTTTTTGCTTTATCTGATAAACCATTTGCTTTCTTTGGCCTTCCGCCCTTTTTCCCAGCCTCCTGCCTCGCCTGAACCGTTGCTGCCCAGCGGCTTGCACACTCTTCAAAATATGACCGGTTGAAGGAGAAAGCCATCATTACCACTGGATCATGGACATCAACAGACTCATCCATGTGATACCTGAACCACGCTTTTAAAAGCTGGCCAGCCTGCTCATCTGTGAGAAGGTCGATCTGCTCCGCCCACTCTGTCCTTACGACAAAGCTTTCCTTCAAGAGTCTCTCCTCCCATCAAAACGGGAGCTTTCCATCATCGTCTGGTAACTCCTGAAAGTCATCATTATTTGGATAGCTCATACCCCCAAAGGTCGTTGGCGCATCATCTTTTTTCCCAGCGTCGCCAAAATAGACCTGGTCTGCCACCACCTCGGCGGAGCGGCGCTTATTGCCGTCCTTATCCGTCCAGTCACGGATCTGCAAACGGCCTTCCACCACGGCCATACGGCCCTTGGTGAAGTAGCGGCTGACGAACTCGCCAGTCTGACGCCAGGCCACCACGTCGATAAAGTCAGTGGTCCGCTCGCCGGTGGACTTGTCCTTGAAATCCCGGTCTACGGCCAGGGAAAAGGAGGCCACGGGTGTGCCTGTCTGGGTACGCCTGAGTTCTGGATCGCGGGTCAGACGTCCCATGATGAATACTTTATTGAGCATTGTTATCCTCCAATCTGTACTCGGCGTAGCTCACCGCCTTGCCGTATCGGTTTTTTGCGCTGACAGTTGTTTTCCTGATTGAATACCCATGCTTGTGCCTGAGATCATATATCCTCGCTCCCAGTCGGTAGCAACCCAAGTCCAAAAATGCCTGTGCCGGGTTGATAGAACCAAAATCCTTTATGTACTGGAGGACTTGCTCACACTGTCCCATTTGTGATACCTCACTTTCTCCTCGGTCCAGTCAGGATAAAAGCCTCTGAGATAGTTGATGATGTATGCCCTGATGTCCGCCTGGGAATGGAATCCCAGAGGCCGCAGCCGATCCATAAACAGCCCCTCGTCGAAAGCGTAGTGGCAGGGGCCGCACAGGGTAACGATGTTCTCCACCACCCCCATGCCGCCCTGGGAGCGGCGCACCACATGACAGTGGGGGCCTCCCGGAGCACCGCAGAGGATGCAGGTGGCAGGGCCGTGGGTGCAGTCCCGCGCGGCCACAGCGGCCTTGACACTGGCCGGGATGTCCGTCATTTTAGTCTGCCGGTGCATGGCCCCACTCCCTTTCTATCTGTGCGTCCAGAATGCGAATCTGGAGCTTATATCCGTTTACAGCCTCCAAAGCTGATTTATAGACTACATCCGCAACGTCCCGGTTGAATTTAAGACCGGCGATGGTACGGTCTCCCCGACATACGTCAGAGATGATAGTTACAGGTGTTCCCTTCTCCCGCTCCAGCAGGATGCATTTTGCCAGCTCTACCCGATAGTCCTGCTCCGCCTGGGCATAGGCGGAGCCTCGGCTCCTTAACTCCTTAATGGCGGCATCCAGCATCTTGAACTTCTGCCACAGCTCGTCCATCAGATTCTCTGCCATACAAAGCACCTCTTCCCGTTACACAGGATGGACAGACCTGCAATCTCCTCCCGCTCGTTGTAGACGATCTTCTCCACGGTAAAGTCGTCATAACACTTGAATTTGCCATTGTACTCCTTGATGTTGCACTTCCCGGCGGGGATACTGATTTTAGGAGCGGTATAAAGCTCTGTGCCGATGCCCCAAACAAATCCGGCCCGTTTGAGGCCATCGCTGGCCTCACCCTTCTCCGCTTCCATGTTGGACTCTGTGCCCACATTCCATTTCCAAACCCATACACCTGTGGAGTCCCGGACGGCGATGCCGCAGTACATCTTGCCACCAATTTCCTTGTAGTCGTTGCACCAGTTCTCCGCACCGTATTTCTCATCCAGCAAGGCCAGGTCTATCCGAGCGGTCTTGTATAACAGCAGTTTGAGGTACTGCCCTTTCTTGTCAATCTCCGAGATGCGGCACTCGATTTCGTTCTCCGTCAGCAGTCGAAAACTCCTCATGCTCTCACCTTACCTGCATATTGGTCCGTTCCACAAGCACAGCCCCTGGGATATCAGCTCCTCCTTTAAGCAGGTCAGTAACAGCCCGCTTGTCCACCGAGGGAGCCGCATATACCACCATGTCAGGGTGTCCATTACTGTCCAGCCATTCCGCCAACGAGGTGGTATCCTCTACTTCCAGGGCAGTAGACTTCCGGTAGCTGATGGAACACCGGGCAGTCTGAAACTTCTCGCCACAAAGAGCCTCACGCAAATAGTCTTTCAGTCTGGCCGCCTTTGCCTCTGTCCGCTGCCGACGCTCCTTCAGAACTACTTCTTCCTCCTTGATGGCCTTTGCGTCAGCAGTCAGGTTTTTGATCCACAGGGCCATATTCTCCAACTTTACTTCCCGCTCCATTTGGAGGGCGGCGAACGCATCATAGTCCATCAATTCCCCACTTTCAGGGTCTACTAGCGCCTGGATGGCGCTGTCGATTTCATACAGTGTCATCTGATTACCTCCTCAAAACATAAATCCTGCCAGCAGGGAGCACATAAAGATCATGCTAGACACCACCAGGCACCGCCTCACAATGCGGTTCATGCGTGCCTCACGCTCCCGGCGGCACTGATAGCAATATTCTCTAGCGTCGTGGTTTCGCTCCACCAGAGAGCGTCCGTCCTCAATGTACTTCATTCTTTTCCTCCACAATCCTGGCCTTTGCCATCTCAATAGCAAGCATATAAACTCGTCCATGTTCGTTGTCTCCGTGGGTCTGTTTTACCTTGTCGGAAAACTCCTCCAGATCCCCCAAAAAGCACCCACAGGAAACATAGATCTTTCCGTCTTTACATCGAAAAAAGGTTGTGGTTCTGTTGCGAGAGCCAATAGCTCCGATCCAAAAGACAGCACCTATCTTACACACCTCGGCGTTGCCGTACACCCTGGCGTTGCCGTACACCTCGGCGTCGCCGTACACCCTGGCGTCGCCGGACACCCTGGCGTTGCCGTACACCCTGGCGTCGCCGGACACCTCGGCGTTGCCGTACACCCAGGCGTTGCCGGACACCTCGGCGTTGCCGTACACCCAGGCGTTTCCGTACACCCAGGCGTTGCCGGACTGACTCAAATTTTCCTCCTTCTCAATCCAGCCACCTAGATCGCCAGCATTTACATTTCCAAACTGAACCAGAGCTTTGATGCGGTATAAGGTTTTCCCAAGGAAGACCTTCGTTTCAGATGTCAACTCATACTTTTTCACTTCTTCCGCCTCCTATCCCATATATCCCAAATGACTAGAACCATTGCCACAATGATACAGGCGTATGCGCCCATAAACAGGAAGGTATTCAAGGCTTGTCCTCCCTCCCTTGCTTCCAAATAACCGCAGCCTCAACCTACCTCAAAGGACTCTAATAGCTCAAAAGATTCAGATATTTTTGTCCTTCCCTTCTATCACCGCAGCCACATCCTCCGGTGTGATACCGTGGTATTCCACACCCCACATTTCACAAAGTTGCCGGTCGTTTAAAAACTTGGGGATATAAAATAGTCCCTCTTCAAAGGTACAGGTCCTTGGTATCCTGACTCGGCGATATGTAGTTGACCGGGCCTTCGGCGCCCGCTTTGCCAAGTCGTCAATCGTTTCCGCCCTGCGCTCCAGGCCGTAGAATACTGCGGCTCTGAACACCCGCTCCATCCGTTGGACCGGGGTTTCTTTCAATTTCGGCATAAAGGCCCCTCCTCTCTATCTCGGAAATCTCAAAACTCTGTTTGTTCTAGCAGGATGGGACGAGCTGGAACAATGGTAGAAATGGCGTGCTTGTAGATGATCTGCTGTTTTCCATCACTGTCCAGGACTACGGTGAAGGCATCGAAGGCAGAAACGGTTCCCTGCATCTGGTAGCCATTCATCAAAAACACGGTGACGGGTTGCCGCTCCCGGCGGAGCTTGGTCAGCAAAATTTCCTGCAAGTTGTTTTTCTCTCTCATAGCAATCGTCCTTTCAAAGATGGATGTAAAAAAGTCGGGATAACTTCCTGACGGTTTCGGCCTCCCGCCGTTCTACAAGCTGTCGGGGCTTATTCCCTGGCAGGCCTCACTCCCGCCCTCACGGGCGGTTTTCTTATGCTCCTTGGTCGTCGGTGATGCGCTGGTCGGGGTGCTTTTTATTGCCCTTCCCGCTAGAATATGGTAGTCTGTGGTCGAAAGGGGATGATCCATTTGATGGAGTGGATAACATTCGGTATTGCAGTTGCAGGTTTTTTGATGTCTCTAGCAACATGGATTCTCACATTTTTATCTCAAAGAAAAAATATAGGAATCAGAATTATAGAATGTAAATCGGATGACGAAATTACGCTTTGCTTTGTCCATATTGAAAATAAATCTCGACTTCCGATTGCTATCACACGAATTGTTTTGCTGTCTGGAGAAAATGAAGTAGATTGCGTCCCCTTCCCGACTTGGGTTTTGGATGATACCCGAAGAAGCGGAAAAGAAATCATATCAAGGAAAAGTTATTACTCAATGCAAATGCCAATCGCTATATCTGCCCTTGGAGCTGTGAGCGGATACGTTCTTTTTCAATCAGATCAACGTATGCTTCCAGATGATGCCAAGCTTCTGAACTTGAAAGTCTATACCAATCGGGGCCTGACAAAAATATGGTCAATTCCACTTTGATTGGAGAATTAACACCGCCATACATCTCTCGGATTTGATATGTTATCGCCCTCCCCTCCTTTTCATGTTCCCTGGTCGTCGGACCATTTGAATAGCGTTTCCTGATCCATGTCAGGGAAGAATTTTCCAGTTTCGGAACTTTTCTTCCTGTATATTGTATAGAACAAATTTTCTATACAATATATTGATTTTTGTCGTTGGATATGGTACAATTATCCAAGAAGGGCAACTGTCTTTTGCCCTGATTTCGATGGAAAGAAGGTGCAATCATGTCTAAATTCAAGGTTAAAGGGCTTGATGAATTGCAAAAGCAACTCAAGCAAATGGAGCGTGCGGCCAAGAAGCTAAATGGAAGGCAAGAAATTCCTTTTTCGGATCTATTCACGCCTTCATTTATGCGAAAATACACTTCTTTTTCTTCTTTCGACGAGTTAATGGAAGCGGGCGGCTTCCACGCTGAAACCTCAGAAGAATTTGAATCTATTCCGGATGCTCCGTTCAACGCCCATGTTGCAGCTACAACAAAATTCTCTTCTTGGAAAGAAATGCTTGGAGAGGCAACCGAACAATATGTAGCAAAGCAGTTAGGATTCTGATGTCTTCCCCGACAGCGAATCGGCAATAGTTGATGCTTCCTGCAAAAGCTCAACAAGTCGGTTCGCTTTTTTGATGGCCTCATCGATCTCCGTCGTGTCGATCTTGGCTGTCAGCTTTATTTCTTGCATGGGAATCGCCTCCTTTCAGTCATCTAAGAACAGCTCGTATGGAACGCCAATACACTTACAAAGGGCTTTGTAATCCTCCACTGTCAGTGGAGATTTTCCGTTCAGGACGTTACTCAATCGTTGGGCTATCCATCCGCACTTCTTAGCAACAAAAATCTGCTTAATACCGTGAGCTTCCATATACGCCTTGATAACAGGTCCGACTTCCATCCCTCTCACCCCCTCCCCTATTTACCGTCCCGTTTTATTGGACAAATTCTTTACTTTCCTGATTGTGACTTCGTTTCGTTGATTCCTATGGTTAACTTTGGTACAATTAAAATGAGGTGATTGTATGATCAGGAATCAAACAGATTATCGGAAAGCTATGTGTAAAATGATTCGAAAAATTCAAAATGCTAGTAGTGCAGAAGAAATTAATGATTTAAACATGAGCATTGAAGATGCGGAAATATTGAATGACTGTATAGAAAACGGATTTGTTCGAGGCAGAACTTCATATCGAAATCATAAGGGAGAAGAGATCGAACTTCGTACTATGGACGGAAAAGCACATTCGGAGATTTTTAACACAGTAATTACGCTTAAAGGTCTGGAGTTTCTAAAGCCAGATAGGACAAAAACGAAGGCCAATTTGGCTATTATCATTTCTGCTATAGCCGGAGCGGTTTCTCTCGGCTCTCTCTTGGTTTCTGTTCTGGCGAACCTGGATAAAATTATTAGAAACCTGGAGATTCTGAACGACCTACTTTTTTAACTTCTACATTCTTTCCAATGTCCATTTCAACCCGCTCGCACAAAAGGGAAATAGTTGCTTTTGGGCGATATGGGCCCTCTATTTTGACTTCACATGACAGACATTTATCGTTAATGCAGACTCCATTAAGATAGATGTCTGTTTTCCCATCTATAGAGCGAATTATTAAACCGGATTTCTCTTCTGGTCTTAACATCTTACTCACCCCCTCCCCTATTCACCGTTTACCTCCATCCCACTCCGTGATATACTGGCGGAGAAGGGAGGCCAAAATATGATAACTAAGAATCAGTACGCCCTTCTCGTAAAAGTAAAGAATGGGCCTATTGAACTTCCATACCCACTTCCGAAGGAGTGGGAAGAAGTAAAGGAATATCTATATGTGGTAAAAACATTAGATACGCTGTGTACTACGGGGACAAAAGCAATCCCATGGATATGGGCAATCAACGTTTATGGGCTTGACGAACTCGCTTTATATGAGAAGTCCTGCGAGAAACGTTCCAATAAGTGCCCCAAGGAAAGAGCCAAGAAACATAAAAAAGTATCTCAGACTGCGGCTCGTATCATCGAGGGCATTGTCATTGCCTTTATCGCAACTGTAATCTCCAGAATCTTTGGATTTCTTTAAGATCATTGATATCACCCCCTCCCCTATTCACCGTCGATTCGTAGTCGGGCTGAAACTTTCGTTTTACCAACCGCCCCAAAACGCAATATCTTGTATGAAACGAAAATTTTATCCTACTTTATATTGTATTTTTCTTCCTGATGTGGTAAAATAATTCTTACAGAGATTCTGTCATATCGCCTCCGAGTATGGTTGAAGGCTTGCCAGAGAGGAGGTGATTAAATGGCTCGAAACTCTGTCCGGACATCCCGCGGTAAAATATCTCAAATAAATATTTATGAAAGGCCCTGATGCTATGGATATTTTTAAACTTATCAGCACCGCAGCTGCTGTTATCAGCGCATATGCGGCCTGGAAAAGCATCCAAACAGAAAAAATGGTTCAAGAACTCCAGCGGGTTAAACTTTCAGCCAAGATACAAAGTGTAACGTACTATACAGGAATTTCCGATGTTGCATATCACAAGTTCAATCTCGTAGTAACGAACAACTCTCAAAGTCCTGTTTCCATCAAAAAGATAGGTCCATTGGCTGGGCATGGTCATGAATACAATATTGGTTTTCCAGATGACATTATCGTTGCTCCTTTTACCCCAACGACCATTACATGTTCAGTATCATGCCACTGGAATGACATTTTGGATGGACGATATCCCGCAGATATTTCAGTTGAAACAGATAGAAGCAAGCATACTTTTCATTTCGATGAATCTGATTTCCGATCAGTTTTTCGTAGCGAACCATACAAGAATTGAATCTTCTTTGCCGTTTCATCGCTTTTTACAATAGAGAACACGCTAAGTACAATTGAAAAAAGAGATAAAGCAAGCGAAATCATCTTATAATCACCTCCATCCCGCCGGAACATCTTGAACCATCCATAGCTTATGCGAATTTTCAATTGCCATATTTCATTTTTTGCCTCCCTATAGAAGGTACATAAAGTAAACAAATTTGGGCAAAGGCCGACGGGAATGACGCTCCCGTCGGTTTTGGTTATGCCCCCTGGTCGTCGGACCGTTTGAATAGCGTTTCCTGATCCATGTCAGGGAAAAAGCAATCCTTAATCATACAAACCTCTTCCCACGAAAAAGATGTTTCCCCGCCAAGCTTGCTATACAGGGTCCGGTTTGATACGCCAATTCTCTCTGCAATCGATGTTTTCTTGATCCCACGCTTTGCAATCTCAGCAACGAGATTTGGAAATATAACAGTCAATGTCCTCACCTCCAAAACTTCAATTAACTGCTGTCCGCATTTTTAGTATAGCATTTAATTGAAGTTTGTCAAGCCCTTTTATTTTGTTTTTTTCAGTTAAATGCAGTTTTCTTCTTGACTGTCGCTTTTTCTTTGATATAATAGAGGGCGATAGGAGGCGAAAATATGGGCTTTGAAATTATCAACGCCATAAAAAAGGAAAAGGGGCTAACGAACGCCCAAATTTCCTCCATGTCAGGTGTTACCCTTAGTACGCTTGATAAAATTACATCTGGCGTGAACAAAAATCCAAAGTTGGATACTCTAAAAGCCATTTGTCGTGTTTTGGGCTGTACACTCAACGATTTTGCCGACACTTCTCAAGAAATAAAAAACGCCCCCTCCGATCTCTCGGAGGAGGCTAAGAAGATAGCGAAGGATTATGATAGGTTGACTGACCATGGAAAAGGAGCTGTCAGGCTTATTATGGAGTATGAGGGGAAGGCCGAGATCACAGCAACACCAAAGCAACCTGTCGGCCACCCTAAAGTCAT
>ENA-ORRA01002080-ORRA01002080.1-human-gut-metagenome-genome-assembly--contig:-NODE-2080-length-11682-cov-3.562312_pt1 | contig 11682 bp, 20 predicted proteins | sample MGYA00242169_ERZ509122 | MGnify/ENA primary metagenome ERZ509122 (study PRJEB26280, sample SAMEA2338650) | human gut metagenome | biome: human gut; feature: human-associated habitat; material: faeces...
TCCTTAACGCGCTCTGCGGCGGGTGGCCGGATGAAACCCTGTCTTCTCGCTGTTGGCGCATGAGCCTCGCCGGGCGGGACTGGCCTCGGTGCGTGGTGGATGCCCTGTTTTTCTGGGAAGCCCGACATTGTCAGAAGAGCTATGAATCAGAGCGCCTGGGACGACAACTGCCACCTGAGTTACGCTCTTACAAAGTCAAGGAGATTTGATCGTATATGACCCAACCCTGCCCCCATGCGGGCGATCTTTCCAGCCTGACCGCCACGGTCAATGAAATCAAAATCACACTGCGCCGCTTGGGCGATATCCTCGCTTCCAACGCGGTCTTGGAAGAAAAATCCACACAGTTCCGTAAGGACATCAACGACATCTACCGCAGACTGCATGTGGTTGAGATCACCGTCGCCACATATTCAGGCTCCAGCCATTGGGTGGAGCGGGTGATCTGGCTTCTCATCAGCACAGCCCTTGGGGGGATGTTGGTGGCCACAAAGAGCTGATCAAAAGATTCCAAGAATCAGGTAGTTACGCCTGATATGTGTAAAATTGACACGGAAAGTTGCAACTTTCGGAAAAAGGTCTTAGACTTTTTCCACAAAGGCGGGAAGTGTTGGTAGCACTCCCCGCCCCGGCAGAGATTGTGTGGTATACCCTTCCACTACGGAAGCCGCTCCTCTGTCAGCTAAGCGTTCTTAACCAACATGGTCTAGCCCCTGATAGCGTGCCCCGCCGTCAGGGGCTTTCCGTTTCCACACCAATTCAGATGCACATGACGGCTACAAACCGTGCATGAGCAGATAACCGAAGATAAGCACCGTCAGCCCTGCAAGGACTTGGACAGCGTAATCTCTGAGGAACTGCTTCATGGGCATCCCCTCCTTTTAGTTATGTGTCTCTGCCTTTTGCACACGACAAAGGAGCGGCTGATACCGTCAATGATTCTACACCTAAATCCCGACAATACCAAGGAGGTTTTCACACTGTGTCTTCCACAGGCCATGACCCCACATCCTCCCGCGCTCCTGAACAGGAACTCGCAGCCTTGCACGGTGCGCTCGCCAAGCACATGGCGGACATGCTCAAATCCAAAGAGCCGGTTCCCCCGGCCACCCTCAACGCCATCCGGCAGTTCCTCAAGGACAACGGGATTGACTGTCACGGACAGGAGAACCAGGATATCAATGACCTTACCCGGTCTTTGCCGGACTTTGAGACGGAAGAGCACGGAGAGTTCAGCCAACCCAACTAACGGGCTGGCGTACTGACCAATCTCTAATTCCCACACACGATTCAGCCCCGGAAACGGACGCACCCGACCTTAGTGTCGGGTTTTCTGTTTTCGGGGCTGTTTTTGTTCACCTCAACATGTTTTGGAGAAGAAAATGCCGCCTAAAGCAAACCCTGATTTCGCAGAAACCCCTTCCCGTGATCTTACTCCCCTCCGCGCGATTCGCCTCAAATGCCTGGACTGTAATGGAGAGAGCAGCCTGGAAGTCCGCTTATGTCCTGTAAGTCGTTGTCCCCTGTGGCCTTACAGGCTGGGAAAGAAGCCGGACTTCACAAAGTATGAGGCCATTGACCTACAGAGAAAGCCTTATACCGCAAAAGTCATCCCCACAGCGGCGCGGGCCATCAAGGCTAAATGTAAGGATTGCAATGGTCCTGACTTCTCCTCCTGCGAACCTGGTGATGGATACGAATGGTGTCCTCTCTTCCAATACACCCAGGCGCACAAAAAGAAGCGTCCCAAACTTTCGGAAGAGGAGCGGGCCAAACGGGCAGCGAGGATGCGGGAATTACACGCTCAAAACAAATTGAGGTTGGATGATTCCCAGCCGAAAATGAAAAACACAGATAAGTAGTCAGCCCCATCCATCATGTTCCTCTATCGTTCAGCCTCAACATGGATTTAAAAATCAGCCAAGGAGGCCCATGCCTAACATCATCCTCCCCCCGCTGCTTGAAAAGCTGCGGGACTTTCGTGTGTTCCTCACGTTGGTCTGGCGGCACCTCGGCCTGCCCGATCCAACTCCGGTCCAGCTTTCCATCGCCTACTATCTGCAACACGGCCCGCGCCGGAAAATCATCGAAGCCTTCCGAGGAGTTGGCAAGTCCTGGATCACCTCCGCTTATGTGGTCTGGAAACTGCGCCTGGACCCCAATCGAAAGTTCATGGTGCTCTCGGCCAGCAAAGACCGGGCCGACAACTTCACCACCTTCTGCCTGCGACTGATCCAGGAAATCCCGGTGCTGCAATGCCTCATCCCCCAGGACAGCCAACGCTGCTCCAAGCTCTCCTTTGACGTGGCCCCGGCTAAACCGGATCAGGCCCCCAGCGTAACCAGCAAGGGTATCTTCTCACAAATCACAGGCAGCCGCGCAGATGAAATATTCGCTGATGACGTCGAAGTGGCGAACAACTCCTTCACTCAGTCAATGAGGGACAAGCTGAGTGAAGCGGTGAAGGAGCTCGACGCTATCCTCAAGCCCGGCGGCATCGTCACCTACCTGGGAACCCCGCAGACCGAACAAAGTCTGTACAACACCCTGCCTGACCGTGGCTATGCCGTGCGCATCTGGCCCGCCCGTTATCCGGATGAAAGTCAGCTTGCCAACTATGGAGAAGGCCGCCTGGCCCCCTTCATCCTCGACAGGTTGCGCAAAGGGGCCCCCATCGGCACCTCCACCGACCCGGACCGCTTCACCAACGATGATCTGCTGGAACGTGAGCTGTCCTATGGCCGGGCCGGGTTCCAGCTCCAGTTCATGCTCGACACCCGGCTCTCGGATGCCGAACGCTATCCCCTGAAACTCCGCGACCTCATCATCATGGGCCTCTCGCCCACCGACGCTCCGGAGAAACCTATCTGGGCCGGGGGAACGACCAACATCATCAACGATCTGCCCTGCGTGGGCTTGAATGGGGACCGCTACTTCTCACCGGCGTTCCTGCATGGAGCCTGGATTCCCTACACCGGCTCGGTCATGGCTATTGATCCCTCCGGCAGAGGCTCTGATGAAACAGCGGTGTGTGTGCTCAAGATGCTCAACGGCTATCTCTACCTCACAGCCATGAGGGCATTCAGGGACGGCTATGGTGCCCAAACTATCAAGGATATCGTGAACCTTGCCAAACAGGAACAGGTCAACCACATCATTGTGGAAGCGAACTTTGGCGATGGTATGTTTACAAAGCTCATTGAACCTTACTTTGCCAAGGACTATCCCTGCGCCATTGAAGAAGTAAAACACTCCCGGCAGAAAGAACTGAGGATCATTGACACCCTGGAGCCGGTGATGAGCCAGCACAGGCTTATCGTCAACAGGTCCGTGGTGGAATGGGATTATAACTCCACCAAGAATCTGCCGCCTGAAAAGGCTCTTAAGTACCAGCTCTTCTACCAACTGTCCCGCATCACACGGGATAAGGGCGCTCTGGCCCATGACGACCGCCTGGATTGCCTCTCTATGGCCGTAAGCTACTGGATTGAGCAGATGAACCAGGATGTGGACAAACGAATGGCCCAGCGCCAGGAACGACTGCTGGAGGAAGAACTGAAAACCTGGACCGATGATGCGGGAGGAAGACTGCTGATCGGAAAAGACGGAGGTATGCTCTTTGGCTTCACCGGCCTTGAGGCTGGCTATGGAAAGACCAGTGATATGAAAAGCTCTATAACTATGAGAAATAACAGGGTTAACAAAAGGATAGGAGTAGGAATAGGAAGGAAGACCTGTGTATTCAGGTGATTAAGGGAACCAAGGGGGAGGGAGAGGATGAAGACCTCCCCCTTGGGAAGACCTGTGTATATGGTTCCTCCGGTCATTTGCTAAGTTGTCGATTTTATTACATTTTTATTATGCTGATTTTTCTGATCAAAATCCCATTTTTATTCAAGTAAATCAGGTTGTTATTTAATTAAGTTGCACTCTATGAAGGGAAACCTAAAGGGGCCTTAAGGTATTCTTAGGGGGGATATAAGGGGGTATATTAAGAAGTAACTTAAGGGGATATTAACAACAATCTGAACAACCTTTAATAAAGGTGTCTAGTAGTTATCACATGTTTCTACTCATTGATTCTACTCCTTCTGATTGTTATAATACCCCGGAGATTTTGGCCGAAAAATGTGAGCACCCTACCGCTATCGTATTATTTCGATTTACCCCCGTGCCCCCTTCGCCGCTTTCTTACCACTGACCGGCAAGAGGCGAGAGGGAGAAAGCCCGGCCTTGGCCTTATATAAGGGATACAGCGCAACCCACGGCGCAACCTGACGCCGCAAAGCCTTATAACGCGCGGAATTGCAAGGGATAAAATATCTGTGAGTATCCGGCGGCTATCGTTTTTGGAATGAAGGAGAGGAAGAGGCCGTAGCACTGAATTAATAATTTGTGCTATCGTTTATCTGTCAATTTTTTGACGTGTCAATGTTTTGACATTATCGGTTCGGAAGGAGGAGAGATTTTATGAGCGAAAAGACTCCACTTGAAGTTATGAATGGCGATCAAGATTTTACAAATAATCAACTAAATATACTGCGGATTCTACAAAGTGAAATAGGGAAAGACATTTCTATGCTTACCTCACAAGTGGAAACCTTAGATTTCAAAATAGTAGGGGAAGGGGAATTGACACGAAAAGCCTTAGTAGACATTAGAGATAAAACAGAATCCATAAAAGAATTATTTGATGCAAAGCTAAATACCAGATTTGAAACTCTAGAAGAAAAGCTAAACGCTAAATTTGAAGCCCAATCAGCAAAGATAGAGGAGAGAATCAACGCACAAACATGGAAGATACTTTCTTTATTTGCCGCCATCTTTCTTGCAGCTTGTGGTTTTATGTGGTTTCTCACAACAAATATAGTAACAACAGGGATAAAAGAAGCCCTTATCAACATTCCTAAATAGCCAATGAAAACCTTTATCACCAGATTCTTTTGTCTGGCCTTTGTCCTTATCTCAGCCCTTACCGTGCCTAATGGTGCGGTAGGGGCTGGGAAATTTAGCAGATTCAATCTAGATGCTTCATACCAAGATACAATAGACGATAGAATACTTTTCTATTTAGAAACAAAGCAACACAACCTATGCCCCTCCCTCTCTTTATATCGCCTTGGAAACAAATGTGAAGAACAGACTAGTGCCTATGTTCAAAAAATAAGAGCACAATATGAATTAGAAAAGGTTAGCAATGAATCAATAGATATATGGTGGCTTGGCTATTTAGATGGAAGATTTAATTTAAGCGACTCTTATGGTTATTTGTGGCTATCATCTAAAGCATATAAGCAAGGCGCTAAAATCGGGCGAACGATTGAACGCCGCTTTGTGGTCAGATTCGGCACACAACCTATAATAAAACTTGGAATCCCTTACGAAGTTTTTAACGATGAAAAAGTAACAGAATATATTAATGCTCTTTATAATCAAAGCATGGATAAAATAAAAAGCAATGAATCAAACGATAAAGATAATGAAGTTGATTTATATGAAGAATCTGTAAAAGCACTTTTAAATTAATAGTTTAAAAATGAAACATAAAATAAGCTATATATAAATATAGGACTAGAATATGCCTGCCCTACCGGGATACTATACAACAAAAGAAGCTGCCGAAAAGCTAGGATATGCTGATACAAGCTCATTACGCTATGCGTGCATCTCTGGCCGTGTTGTTGGTGCTGTAAAAGTTGGGAAAACTTGGTTTATCCCTGAAAGCTGGGTTATGGAGCAAGAAAATATCCTGCCAAAAGGGCAAGGAGGGCGAGGGGTTACAAGAAAATAAGCACCGTCTAAAAATAACTCTTGACTTTTTTCACGTTATCGTGAATAAAGGACTTGCAAAGGGGAATACCCCGAGGACGCAAGTCCTTTTTTTTAAAATTCATATTCACGATAACGTGAAAATATCTTTGACAATCCTTTCCAGCCCATAAGAACCCGCATGGCGGCTGCAAGCTGGAATCAATAGAGAATCTACGGAAACCCAATTCAAGGCCTTTTAAACCATCATAGGCCCCGCAATCCTCATACCTCATGCCTCACAGCTCACACTATCTCACCATTACCACCACCGCGCACACTTGCCGACTGAGCGGCCTTGTTGCCGCCCTAAACTGCCTACTGTGTGGCCCGGCCTGCGCTCTACGGAGCAATGAACATCCGGGCGTGACTTTGCATAGCATCCGGCGCGGTGACGGTGATGATGATTGCGGTGAGGTATTACGGGGCCACTTGATGGCTTAAGAAAAGATGGTTAATGTCAAATCAAGGAGTAAGGCCAGACTATGAGAAAAAGACGGCTTGCCACCTACGCCGCTACGTTTTTAGGTAATTTTGCGGTGATAGGCTTTGGGTTATGGCTCTTTGAGGGAAAACCCGGAACGGCAGTATTGAGCCTCTTAGCTCTTGTGGCTGGGGGTATAATTACTTGGAGGGCGCAAGAATGACACAGTATGTCATCATGGGAATCGTAATTGTAGCCGTGGGTCTTGTTGGTTTTTGGGCCGCAACGCCAAAAAAGAAGACTGAAAACAGGTAAGATTTAACTCTACTAAATAAACAGAAAGCCGCTTGGAAAATAATCTGAGCGGCTTTTTCATATCCAAAGCGTGAGCCCTGACGTTTCCCCAAAAGAACGCCGGGGCTTTTCTATTTCTAATCTAATAGTAGCGATAGGGGAAAGAAAATGGAAAAGATCAGAATAGAATTAAGTCTAACAGTAGAACAAATAAGAGAACTAAGAAACGCAGCTTATGCGCTGGAAAGCTCCGCATATCGCGACTTCATCAAGACACTAAATGAAGATGACACGCATGTACCTTTTGATACGCCACTAATGGAGTATCTCAAGGAAAAAGCAGATCAAGCAAAAGAATGGGGGAAAATAGCCGAGAATCTGGCTAGATATGTATGAGATTGTTTTAATGGGGAATAGTTATGTCACTAAAGATTGCTGAAATATTCGTCTATTTCATTGCCTCTATCCTTGGCGGATTCGTGGCATGCGAAGTCTATGCACAAGTTACCCAGATCAACACTTACGCCGAAACTGTGGCCGCTCTGGTCATGTAACGAGAGGGGAATAAGTTATGTACACAAGAAGCGAATACGCAGCAGAAAGAAGACGGCAAGAGAACTACATTCACGATCATTTTAAGATGGTGTATTCATCACAGTATTTAGGCCGATGCGTCCGTGATGGCTGGGAATGCTTCGCGTATTCAGTCGCCTTGACCGGCACCATGCATCCGAATCCCGCCAGTTTCACCATGAACTTCTATAATGGCACGGGGCATGTTTTTAAAGATGACGATAATAAGCCTTATGGCCCGCTCCCTTTCAGCGTTTTAAGTTCCGTCTATCTTGATGACACTAGGGGAGCGTCTTTTGAAGACTGGTGCGCTGATCTTGGATACGACACGGACAGCAGAAAGGCTTTAGCCGCCTATCTACAGTGCCAAGAACAGACAAGCAGATTCAAGAAGGCTTTCCCGGATGTTCATTTGGAAGATTACGAAGAAATAACGGAATACTAGAGGCGGGCAACAATGAAAGATTTTCTTACCGCCCTTGCCAACGTCGCCTTGCTGGCCTCAGTGCTCTTCTTGGGCCTGTTCGGCGGCATGTTGTTTAATCTTGATAAATAAAAAGCGGGCTTGTCGTAAAGCGCCAACGATACGACAAGCCCCAAAACAAACAACACGATTACATAATTAGCCAAAAGGCAAAGCCCGTCAAGTTATCCCTGGCGGGCTTTGTTTATGGGGGTAATGCTATGTCTGAAATTGAATTTAGCGAATTCGGCTTCTATATACATCTAACTAAGGGGCGCTTCCTCATTCCCTATACTGCCCCAAAGTCTTTTATCAATGCTTTGTTCCGGCGCACTGATGATAGTGCTTGCTGGCCCATTCGAGGCCGCTTTAATGCCACAGAACGGGCCATTAGGAGACTCAGACGCATGGGGGCATTCGTGGGTAAAGAGTATGATCCTGTATCTTACACATTAGCCCTTGATAATGAAATATCATTCATAGTCAATAACGCCGCATAGAAATTATGATGTTCAAACACCCTCAAAAAGGCGTCCTTTGTGTGTCTTAAAACCACAATAGGACGCCTTTTTCATTGGTGGTTGAAAAGAAAAGGAAAAAGAAAGCTACTCAGGAAGATGCCTTTCTAACCTTTTAACCGTTCCCTTTTCACACTCGATAGCTTCTAACATTTTCTCTAAAGTAGGAGGTTCAAGCCCATGCAACTTAAACAAAAAGGCCGCATTACCACAAACGTAATAGGTAATTCCACGCGGTACCATAGCCCCGGTCAGCCCTTTTGCACGAGCTTCAAACGCCCTCCCATGCTCTTCGATAGCGAGGGCAACAGCCTTTTCGATGATTTTGGTCGCCTTAACAGTGTTACGATTGATGAACCCATTAATGAAAGCAACAACGCCACCGCTAATAAGACCACTAAGCAAAGGATAAAAGAAATTTTCCATAAGATTTCTCCGTCCTATTCACTTTTTTGGGAGGTGGACATTCTATTGATAAGCTGTGTTCTGGTTAGTGTTTTTTGCGCTGGTTTTATGGGCTATCTAGTGGGTTTATCAGCAGCAAAATAAAGGAGATCAATCATGGAACAGAGAGATGAAAAACTGATCAAGGCTTGTATAGAGTACGGAATAAGAGAAGAAATGCATCGTATTGAATTAAGACCCTATGACGAAGAGCGCGTCAAGAGATTGATAAATTCCGCAATAGAGACAGAGCGCCGTCGCATTGAGAGTGAAAAATCCTCTAAAGAACTACAGCGCACTAAATATATTGCTGTAGCTGTAATGACTTCATTTGTTTGGCTCAGCATCGGCGCGGTAGTTATAGCTAAAATTATAATGCATTAATAAAACAAAAGGATATCTATGACAGAACATGAAGAAATTTATATCCCTCCAACACTCCAATACCTAATTTTTATTCTCTACCTTGTTTGTGTTCTTGGTTTTCCAATAATGGGCGGCATTCTTAGCTACCTTGATAATCAAGAGCACAAGGCCAGTGAGAACAATTCCGCCAAAGCTGACACCAATAAAACCACAACCGAGACTAGTAAGGATATTCTCCTTCCATGTTGGAATTGTTGCGCCTGTAGTTGCGGCCAACAGTTCAGGGTTCACCAGCAATAACGTCCCAAGAATGGAAAGAATGACTTGCTTTGCGAAGTCCACGGTAAATATTGGCGTCAGATCAAAGCTCATACGTTCCTCTCAGTTCCGTGCGGAGATGATAACAAATAACAAAATATAAGAAAAGGAGTCTTCACCATGTCCAGCACCATCATTATTGACTCGGTATCAGGCCCCGCATCCTGCGCCCCTTACCCTGGCCTTGAACCGGCATCCGCGCTCAGCTCCCCCGCCTTGTTCACCTTCCCGGAAACCGGTCAGAGGGTAAGGGTGGTGGAAGGCCCGGACGGAGAGCCGTGGTTTGTGGCAAGGGACGTTTGCCGTTGTCTTGGGTTCGAGGATGACCATACGAATATGGCTTTAAAAGGCCTTGACCATGACGAAACCGCTACCCACCTTAAAGTTGCTGGTCGCCATGATTTCAAGGGGTTACGTAAAGACGCTCTCCTCGTTTCCGAACCGGGCCTTTATTCCTTGATCCTTCGCAGTAATAAACCCCAGGCCCGCACGTTCAAGCGCTGGATCACGCACGATGTCTTGCCCACCCTCCGGCGCACCGGTCATTATTCCATGCCCGCACCGGCTTTCGCCCCGGCCGCCGTTGATGCCGACCTTGCCCGCCTCATGCTGGACCGCCTGACCATTATTGAGCAACAGCTCGCGCCCCTCAAGGAAAAGGCGGGCCGCTTTGACGCCTTCCTTTCCGTGGACGGCACGGCGTCGCTCACCGAAGCGGCCAAGATGCTCGGCATGACCGCCATCAGCCTGGCGAAATTATTGCGCGGCGACGCTCTGCGTTGGCTGTTCAAAAAGAACGGAAACGGCGGTCCCAACATCCCCACAGCGGAGGTCATCCGCAATGGCTGGATGGTGCTTAAGGCCGCGCGCAGCCCCTTTGACGGGCGGCTGCACAGCTCAGCCCGCTTCACGGCAAAAGGACTGGATGCGCTGTACGGGATTATTGAGGAGATGAAGGAAAGCCTCACGCCGGTGAATAAGGCGACGTATGAAATTCCCGGTGATGGTACTTTCTGAGCCGGGACCGGCATATGCGGAAAGACTTGTTTACTGAAAGCGTTTCAGAAGATCAGAGGGCGTTGTTTATCCGAGTGTCAGGCGTCAGACGTTGTTGTGGACGTCAAGGCCCTGGTTATTTGCGCTATTACATCTTTATCGGGGTGACGATACGCGCGAAAGGTAAGCAACACAGCGACGCCGAAGGATATGATTGCACATAACCAAGCGTCAATCTTGTCATAATTACCCATAAGCCCTCTCAGATAGCCATGCTTTCAGCTACTTCTCCCGCATATGCCGGTGTCATAACACACGGATAAACATTGAATAGCTTGGGTTCTTACTCATTTTTCACTTCTGCAACTCATCACAACCCAATCAAACCATTCAACGACCCGGCCAATCCAGGCCGCCGCCCGATGATGGGATGATACAACCATAAAGGCCGCTTGGGAATTGGAACCTCCCAGGCGGCCTTTTCCATGAAGGATAACTATGAACACCGCCGCAATATCTGACGATTATTCCCTGGCTCTGCCCTACCCCGTGACGGCCGCCATTATTGACCAGAGCATGACGGACATTCTGGAGCCCTTTGATCAGTGGCAACGGTCTGAACATACGGAGGCCAACACCTATGCCCCGTACTGCTAAGAACAAAAAGGAACTCCTGCCTCGCGGCATCCGGCGTCACAAGTCCGGCGGCTATATTGTGGACGTGACCTTTAACGGCGAACGCCGCACCCAGACCGCGCCCACCTTGGAGCAGGCTATTATTGCCCAGAACAATCTCCGCGCTCAGCTTGTTCAGGCGGTACAAGTTCTGACGAGCTGGACGCTCAAAACCGCCGTGGGGAAAACCATAGATCTGGTTTGGGCCGGAAGGGGCGGTGAAGTGTCCTCACGCCGCAACGCCAAAGCCGCCTTGGATTTCTTTGGGGAAGACTGCCCGTTGCCTCATATCACCACGGATCGCATTGACGAATATGTGCAATTCCTGCTGAAAAAGGGCAATTCCGGGGCCACCATCAACCGCAAGCTGGCCGCCCTGTCCCGCTGCTTGCGCACGGCCCTGGAACGCGGCAAGCTGGCTGCCATCCCTCACATGCCCCGCCGCCCGGAAGGGGAGCACCGCATCCGCTTTCTGACGGAGGATGAAGAGGAAAAGATGCTCTCCATTATTGAGCGGCTGGGCTATGCGCCTTTGCTCAAGGATGTGATACTGGTGATGATCTACACCGGCTTCCGCTGCGGAGAGGTCTGGAACATGCAAGCCAAGGACATTAATCCGGAAACCGGAACCATCACAGCCTGGAAGACCAAGAGCGGCCATCCCCGCACTATCCCCATTGCGGACAAGATACAGCCTATTATTGCGCGGCTGCTTGAATCGTCCGGAGGCGGAAAGCTGTTTCCCGGCTGCAACAACACCTGGCTCCGGCCGCGCTGGGAAAGAGGACGCTTTCATATGGGCA
>ENA-ORRA01002086-ORRA01002086.1-human-gut-metagenome-genome-assembly--contig:-NODE-2086-length-11641-cov-2.795788_pt1 | contig 11641 bp, 6 predicted proteins | sample MGYA00242169_ERZ509122 | MGnify/ENA primary metagenome ERZ509122 (study PRJEB26280, sample SAMEA2338650) | human gut metagenome | biome: human gut; feature: human-associated habitat; material: faeces...
CCCCCCAGCCGGTGTATGGCCTTTACTGTCGCGCCCATCGCCAATTGATGAATTACGAAAAGCGCCTGCGTGAAGGTGGCGTTACCGTCTACGAGGCCGATGTGCGCCCGCCAGAACGCTATCTGATGGAGCGGTTTATCACCTCACCGGTGTGGGTCGAGGGTGATATGCACAATGGCACTATCGTTAATGCCCGTCTGAAACCGCATCCCGACTATCGTCCGCCGCTCAAGTGGGTTTCTATAGATATTGAAACCACCCGCCACGGTGAGCTGTACTGCATCGGCCTGGAAGGCTGCGGGCAGCGCATCGTTTATATGCTGGGGCCGGAGAATGGCGACGCCTCCTCGCTTGATTTCGAACTGGAATACGTCGCCAGCCGCCCGCTGCTGCTGGAAAAACTCAACGCCTGGTTTGCAAACCACGATCCCGATGTGATCATCGGCTGGAACGTGGTGCAGTTCGATCTGCGAATGCTGCAAAAACATGCCGAGCGTTACCGTCTTCCGCTGCGTCTTGGGCGCGATAATAGCGAGCTGGAGTGGCGCGAGCACGGCTTTAAAAACGGCGTCTTTTTTGCCCAGGCTAAAGGTCGGCTAATTATCGACGGTATCGAGGCGCTGAAATCCGCGTTCTGGAATTTCTCTTCATTCTCGCTGGAAACTGTCGCTCAGGAGCTATTAGGCGAAGGAAAATCTATCGATAACCCGTGGGATCGAATGGACGAAATTGACCGCCGTTTCGCCGAAGATAAACCTGCGCTGGCAACTTATAACCTGAAAGATTGCGAGCTGGTGACGCAGATCTTCCACAAAACTGAAATCATGCCATTTTTACTCGAACGAGCAACGGTGAACGGCCTGCCGGTGGATCGGCACGGCGGTTCGGTGGCAGGGGTTGGTCATCTCTATTTTCCGCGAATGCATCGCGCTGGTTATGTCGCGCCTAATCTCGGCGAAGTGCCACCGCACGCCAGCCCTGGCGGCTACGTGATGGATTCACGGCCAGGGCTTTATGATTCAGTGCTGGTGCTGGACTATAAAAGCCTGTACCCGTCGATCATCCGCACCTTTCTGATTGATCCCGTCGGGCTGGTGGAAGGCATGGCGCAGCCTGATCCAGAGCACAGTACCGAAGGTTTTCTCGATGCCTGGTTCTCACGAGAAAAACATTGCCTGCCGGAGATTGTGACTAACATCTGGCACGGGCGCGATGAAGCCAAACGCCAGGGTAACAAACCGCTGTCGCAGGCGCTGAAAATCATCATGAATGCCTTTTATGGCGTGCTCGGCACCACCGCCTGCCGCTTCTTCGATCCGCGGCTGGCATCGTCGATCACCATGCGTGGTCATCAGATCATGCGGCAAACCAAAGCGTTGATTGAAGCACAGGGCTACGACGTTATCTACGGCGATACCGACTCAACGTTTGTCTGGCTGAAAGGCGCACATTCGGAAGAAGAAGCGGCGAAAATCGGTCGTGCACTGGTGCAGCACGTTAACGCCTGGTGGGCGGAAACGCTGCAAAAACAACGGCTGACCAGCGCATTAGAACTGGAGTATGAAACCCATTTCTGCCGTTTTCTGATGCCAACCATTCGCGGAGCCGATACCGGCAGTAAAAAGCGTTATGCCGGACTGATTCAGGAGGGCGACAAGCAGCGGATGGTGTTTAAAGGGCTGGAAACCGTGCGCACCGACTGGACGCCGCTGGCCCAGCAGTTTCAGCAGGAGCTATACCTGCGTATCTTCCGTAACGAGCCATATCAGGAATACATCCGCGAAACCATCGACAAACTGAGGGCGGGTGAACTGGATGCGCGGCTGGTTTACCGTAAACGCCTTCGCCGTCCGCTGAGCGAATATCAGCGTAATGTTCCGCCTCATGTACGCGCCGCTCGCCTTGCCGATGAAGAAAACCAAAAGCGCGGTCGCCCCTTGCAATATCAGAATCGCGGCACCATTAAGTACGTATGGACCACCAACGGCCCGGAGCCGCTGGACTACCAACGTTCACCACTGGATTACGAACACTATCTGACCCGCCAGCTACAACCCGTGGCGGAGGGAATACTCCCTTTTATTGAGGATAATTTTGCTACACTTATGACCGGGCAACTTGGGCTATTTTGAGCAAAAAAAAGAGTTCGCCAGATACCATTTTGATGCGTGACGAATGCTTTGCCATCCAGTACCATAGCGCCCTTTCCATTCCTGGACCTGAATAACGCCACTACCTCATAAGCACGGTAGCGGGTGGTTATTGCCTGCAATTAAAGATATAGAGCCGAACACATATGCCTTTTACACTTGGTCAACGCTGGATCAGCGATACAGAAAGCGAATTGGGACTTGGAACCGTTGTCGCGGTGGATGCGCGAACTGTCACTTTACTTTTCCCATCTACTGGTGAAAACCGTCTGTACGCACGCAGTGATTCCCCCGTGACCCGCGTGATGTTCAACCCTGGTGATACCATTACCAGCCATGACGGCTGGCAGATGCAAGTCGAAGAAGTAAAAGAAGAAAATGGCTTGCTGACCTATATCGGTACTCGCCTGGATACTGAAGAGTCCGGCGTAGCCCTGCGTGAAGTTTTCCTTGATAGCAAACTGGTGTTCAGCAAACCGCAGGACCGTCTGTTTGCCGGGCAGATTGACCGTATGGACCGCTTTGCGCTGCGTTATCGCGCGCGTAAGTATTCCAGCGAACAGTTCCGTATGCCGTACAGCGGCCTGCGCGGTCAGCGTACCAGCCTGATTCCGCATCAGCTCAACATCGCTCATGATGTTGGTCGCCGCCACGCGCCGCGCGTCCTGCTGGCTGACGAAGTGGGTTTAGGGAAAACCATTGAAGCCGGGATGATCCTGCATCAGCAACTGCTCTCTGGCGCTGCTGAACGTGTGCTGATTATCGTCCCGGAAACCTTACAGCATCAGTGGCTGGTAGAAATGCTGCGCCGTTTCAACCTGCGCTTTGCGCTATTTGATGATGAGCGTTATGCCGAAGCTCAGCACGATGCTTACAACCCGTTTGACACCGAACAGCTGGTGATTTGCTCGCTGGATTTTGCCCGTCGTAGCAAACAGCGCCTGGAACATCTCTGTGAAGCCGAATGGGACCTGCTGGTGGTCGATGAAGCGCATCACCTGGTGTGGAGCGAAGATGCGCCAAGCCGTGAATATCAGGCCATTGAACAACTGGCAGAGCACGTGCCGGGCGTTCTGCTGCTGACCGCGACCCCGGAACAGCTGGGGATGGAAAGCCACTTCGCCCGTCTGCGTCTGCTGGACCCGAACCGTTTCCACGATTTTGCGCAGTTCGTTGAAGAGCAGAAAAATTATCGTCCGGTTGCGGACGCCGTTGCCATGCTGCTGGCAGGTAACAAACTGAGCAATGACGAACTGAACATGCTCGGCGAGATGATCGGCGAGCAGGATATCGAGCCGCTGTTGCAGGCAGCAAACAGCGACAGCGAAGATGCCCAGAGCGCCCGTCAGGAGCTGGTTTCGATGCTGATGGATCGCCACGGCACCAGCCGCGTGCTGTTCCGTAACACGCGTAACGGTGTGAAAGGATTCCCGAAACGCGAGCTGCACACCATTAAACTGCCGCTACCGACGCAGTATCAGACGGCTATTAAAGTCTCCGGCATTATGGGCGCACGTAAAAGTGCGGAAGATCGTGCTCGCGATATGCTCTACCCGGAGCGTATTTATCAGGAATTTGAAGGTGATAACGCCACCTGGTGGAACTTCGATCCGCGCGTTGAGTGGCTGATGGGCTACCTGACCAGCCATCGCTCTCAGAAAGTGCTGGTGATCTGCGCCAAAGCTGCCACTGCGCTGCAACTGGAGCAGGTACTGCGCGAACGTGAAGGTATTCGCGCTGCGGTGTTCCACGAAGGTATGTCGATTATCGAACGTGACCGCGCTGCCGCCTGGTTTGCCGAAGAAGACACCGGCGCACAGGTACTGCTGTGCTCAGAAATCGGTTCTGAAGGACGTAACTTCCAGTTCGCCAGCCACATGGTGATGTTTGACCTGCCATTCAACCCGGATCTACTGGAGCAGCGTATTGGTCGTCTGGATCGTATCGGCCAGGCGCACGATATTCAGATCCATGTGCCTTATCTGGAGAAAACCGCTCAGTCGGTGCTGGTGCGCTGGTATCACGAAGGTCTGGATGCATTTGAGCACACCTGCCCGACCGGACGCACTATTTACGATAGCGTATACAACGATCTGATTAACTATCTGGCTTCACCGGATCAAACCGAAGGCTTTGACGATCTGATCAAAAACTGCCGCGAGCAACATGAAGCGCTGAAAGCACAGCTGGAACAGGGTCGTGACCGCCTGCTGGAAATCCACTCCAACGGTGGCGAAAAAGCCCAGGCACTGGCAGAAAGCATTGAAGAGCAGGATGACGATACCAACCTGATCGCCTTCGCCATGAACCTGTTCGATATTATCGGTATCAATCAGGACGATCGCGGCGACAACATGATCGTGCTGACGCCGTCCGATCATATGCTGGTGCCGGACTTCCCTGGCCTGTCGGAAGATGGCATCACCATCACCTTTGATCGTGAAGTGGCGCTGGCGCGTGAAGATGCACAGTTTATTACCTGGGAGCATCCGCTGATCCGCAACGGTCTGGATCTGATTCTTTCTGGCGATACCGGTAGCAGCACGATTTCACTGTTAAAAAACAAAGCGTTGCCGGTAGGTACGCTGTTGGTGGAACTGATTTATGTGGTTGAAGCCCAGGCTCCGAAGCAGTTGCAGCTCAACCGCTTCCTGCCACCGACGCCGGTACGTATGCTGCTGGATAAAAACGGCAACAACCTGGCGGCGCAGGTAGAGTTTGAAACCTTTAACCGCCAGCTTAACGCGGTTAACCGTCACACCGGCAGCAAACTGGTTAACGCCGTGCAGCAGGATGTTCACGCTATCCTTCAACTGGGTGAAGCGCAGATCGAGAAATCTGCCCGTGCATTGATTGATGCAGCGCGTAACGAAGCCGACGAAAAACTGTCTGCCGAGCTGTCTCGTCTGGAAGCTCTGCGTGCAGTGAACCCGAACATTCGTGACGACGAACTGACCGCCATTGAGAGCAACCGTCAGCAGGTAATGGAAAGCCTGGATCAGGCAGGTTGGCGTCTGGATGCCCTGCGTTTGATCGTTGTAACGCATCAGTAACGGAGCCGAAAATGGGGATGGAAAACTACAATCCACCGCAGGAACCCTGGTTGGTTATCCTGTATCAGGATGACCATATTATGGTGGTCAACAAGCCGAGCGGTTTGTTGTCAGTGCCGGGTCGTCTGGAAGAGAGCAAACAAAGACAGCGTGATGACGCGCATTCGGCGTGATTATCCGCAGGCAGAATCGGTGCATCGTCTGGATATGGCTACCAGCGGCGTGATTGTAGTGGCGCTGACCAAAGCCGCGGAGCGGGAGTTAAAACGCCAGTTCCGCGAGCGCGAGCCGAAAAAGCAGTATGTGGCCCGCGTCTGGGGGCATCCATCCCCCGCAGAAGGTCTGGTGGATCTGCCGCTGATTTGCGACTGGCCAAACCGCCCGAAACAGAAAGTCTGTTACGAAACGGGTAAACCTGCGCAGACGGAATATGAAGTGGTGGAGTATGCGGCGGATAACACGGCAAGAGTGGTGTTAAAACCGATTACCGGGCGTTCGCATCAATTGCGTGTGCATATGCTGGCGCTGGGGCATCCGATTCTCGGCGATCGTTTTTATGCATCACCAGAAGCGAGAGCGATGGCACCGCGTTTGTTGCTACATGCAGAGATGTTGACGATTACCCATCCGGCGTATGGCAATAGTATGACGTTTAAAGCGCCAGCGGATTTTTAATCGTCACGCTGGCGCAGTTCGGTAGGCGGATAAGGCGTTCACGCCGCATCCGGCAATTGTGCGCCGATTGCCTGATGCGACGCGGGCCGCGTCTTATCAGGCCTACAGTTTAAAACTTATTTAAACCCTTTCTGCTGCTTTATCAGCTCATATGCCTGCTGAATTTCCTGCGCTTTCTGCTTCGCCATCTCCATCATCTCAGGCGGCAAACCTTTCGCCACCAGCTTATCGGGATGGTGTTCACTCATCAGCTTACGGTAGGCACGTTTGATGGTGGTCGCATCATCCGTCGGCTTCACGCCCAGCACATTACAGGCATCTTCCAGCGTTGGGCCACGCTGCGCTTGCTGCCAGTTACCACCGCCAGTTTGCTGCTGATAACCGCCGCCAAACTGTGCACCGCCCTGCATCATGCGCAAAAACTGGTCAAACTGGGCGCGGGAGATCCCTAATTCTTCAGCAATGACATACAGCACCGCCCGTTCATTCGGGTGCAGTGAACCATCAGCAAACGCCGCCTGAATCTGGATCTCCAGAAACATACGAATTAAGTCAAAACGACCAAAGCAGACACTGCGAAACTGGCGCATCTTTTCGCGCAGCGGGTAATTGTCTGATTTTCCCACCCGGAACGCATTTTGCGCCGCAGTACGGGAAGCGCCATGAAGATTCATTCGGTCCATCAACTGGCTGGCGATATGAATATCAGCCTCCGTGACGCGACCTTTGGATTTGGTTAAATGCCCCATCACTTCAAAAGTGGTGGCAAAAAACAGCGCCTGACGCTCACGCTGGTTGGCGAACCACGCCATTTTACGGCTACGGGCTTTATCAAACATATGGCCAATTAACAGGCCTAACACTACGCCCCAAAAGCCGCCGCCCATCAGTAAGGCCACGGCCACGCCAATGATTTTTCCCCAATACTGCATATATTCCCCAAATCGACACACGGATATCAGGGCTATCTCCCACAATATAAAGGTGCTTTTACCGTTTTCCGGCTGCGGTCAATTGTGGGACATCGCCTATAATTTGCATTATCATACCTGTCATTCAATGCCGTGCCTAACACCACTGACGCTATTCGGACAGGATTAACACTAGCGTAGAGATGACGAGTACGTTAGTCTCTGACCGTTTGTCACGCGCAACGTTACCGATGATGGAACAATAAAATCAACGTATGAAAAAACGTATCCCCACTCTCCTGGCCACCATGATTGCCACCGCCCTTTATAGTCAACAGGGACTGGCAGCCGACCTCGCCTCACAGTGCATGTTGGGCGTGCCAAGCTATGACCGTCCTCTGGTACAGGGCGATACCAATGACTTACCCGTGACTATCAATGCTGACCACGCGAAAGGGGACTACCCGGATGACGCCGTGTTTACTGGCAGCGTGGATATCATGCAGGGTAACAGCCGTCTGCAGGCCGACGAAGTGCAGCTCCATCAAAAAGAGGCACCAGGACAACCGGAGCCGGTACGTACCGTTGATGCGCTCGGTAATGTCCATTACGACGATAACCAGGTGATCCTCAAAGGGCCGAAAGGCTGGGCGAATCTGAACACCAAAGATACCAACGTCTGGGAAGGTGATTACCAGATGGTGGGTCGCCAGGGTCGCGGTAAAGCGGACCTGATGAAACAACGTGGCGAAAACCGCTATACCATTCTGGATAACGGTAGCTTTACCTCCTGTCTGCCGGGTTCTGACACCTGGAGCGTGGTAGGTAGCGAAATTATTCATGACCGCGAAGAACAAGTTGCGGAGATCTGGAACGCCCGCTTTAAGGTGGGTCCGGTACCGATCTTTTATAGCCCCTATTTGCAGTTGCCGGTGGGTGACAAACGTCGCTCTGGTTTCTTGATCCCGAACGCCAAGTACACCACCACCAACTACTTTGAGTTCTACCTGCCATATTACTGGAACATCGCGCCAAATATGGATGCCACCATCACGCCGCATTATATGCATCGTCGTGGCAACATCATGTGGGAGAACGAATTCCGCTACCTCTCCCAGGCGGGCGCTGGCTTGATGGAACTGGACTATCTGCCTTCAGATAAAGTCTATGAAGATGAACACCCGAACGATGACAGTTCACGTCGTTGGTTATTCTACTGGAACCACTCCGGGGTCATGGATCAGGTGTGGCGTTTCAACGTCGACTACACCAAGGTCAGCGATCCTAGCTACTTCAATGATTTCGATAACAAGTACGGTTCCAGTACTGACGGCTACGCAACGCAAAAATTCAGCGTTGGCTATGCGGTGCAAAACTTCAATGCCACCGTTTCAACCAAGCAGTTCCAGGTTTTCAGCGAACAGAACACCAGTAGCTACTCGGCAGAGCCGCAGTTAGACGTTAATTACTACCAGAATGATGTTGGTCCGTTTGATACGCGTATTTACGGCCAGGCAGTGCACTTTGTTAACACCAGAGACGACATGCCTGAAGCAACCCGTGTTCACCTGGAACCGACCATCAATTTGCCGCTCTCTAATAACTGGGGCAGCATCAATACCGAAGCGAAGTTGCTGGCAACCCATTATCAGCAAACTAATCTTGACTGGTATAACTCCAGAAACACGACCAAGCTGGACGAATCCGTTAACCGCGTAATGCCGCAATTCAAAGTTGACGGCAAAATGGTCTTTGAACGCGATATGGAAATGCTGGCTCCGGGTTATACCCAAACGCTGGAACCGCGCGCGCAGTATTTGTACGTGCCGTATCGCGATCAGAGCGACATCTATAACTACGACTCATCTCTGCTGCAATCTGACTACTCTGGCCTGTTCCGGGACCGGACTTACGGCGGTCTTGACCGTATTGCCTCCGCTAACCAGGTGACGACCGGTGTCACATCTCGCATATATGATGATGCTGCCGTTGAACGTTTTAATATTTCCGTTGGTCAAATCTACTATTTCACGGAGTCTCGCACTGGCGATGACAACATAACATGGGAGAATGACGACAAAACGGGCTCACTGGTGTGGGCAGGCGATACTTACTGGCGTATCTCCGAGCGTTGGGGATTGCGTGGCGGGATTCAGTACGATACACGTCTGGATAACGTAGCGACCAGTAACTCCAGCATTGAATACCGTCGGGATGAAGACCGTCTGGTACAGCTGAATTACCGTTACGCCAGCCCGGAATATATTCAGGCTACGCTGCCTAAGTACTATTCCACTGCTGAGCAATATAAGAATGGTATTTCGCAGGTAGGTGCTGTCGCCAGCTGGCCAATTGCCGATCGTTGGTCCATTGTTGGGGCCTACTACTACGACACCAATGCGAACAAGCAAGCCGACTCTATGTTAGGTGTGCAATACAGCTCCTGCTGCTATGCAATTCGCGTCGGTTACGAGCGGAAGCTGAACGGTTGGGATAACGATAAACAACATGCGGTATATGACAACGCAATCGGCTTTAACATCGAACTTCGCGGCCTGAGCTCCAACTACGGTCTGGGTACGCAAGAGATGCTGCGTTCGAACATTCTGCCGTATCAAAACACTTTGTGATTTGTTGATTTACCACGTAATCCGCAGTGCGGTTAATTGAAATGGAAAAAGTATGAAGAACTGGAAAACGCTGCTTCTCGGTATCGCCATGATCGCGAATCCCAGTTTCGCTGCCCCCCAGGTAGTCGATAAAGTCGCAGCCGTCGTCAATAACGGCGTCGTGCTGGAAAGCGACGTTGATGGATTAATGCAGTCGGTAAAACTGAACGCTGCTCAGGCAAGGCAGCAACTTCCTGATGACGCGACGCTGCGCCACCAAATCATGGAACGTTTGATCATGGATCAAATCATCCTGCAGATGGGGCAGAAAATGGGAGTGAAAATCTCCGATGAGCAGCTGGATCAGGCGATTGCTAACATCGCGAAACAGAACAACATGACGCTGGATCAGATGCGCAGCCGTCTGGCTTACGATGGACTGAACTACAACACCTATCGTAACCAGATCCGCAAAGAGATGATTATCTCTGAAGTGCGTAACAACGAGGTGCGTCGTCGCATCACCATCCTGCCGCAGGAAGTCGAATCCCTGGCGCAGCAGGTGGGTAACCAAAACGACGCCAGCACTGAGCTGAACCTGAGCCACATCCTGATCCCGCTGCCGGAAAACCCGACCTCTGATCAGGTGAACGAAGCGGAAAGCCAGGCGCGCGCCATTGTCGATCAGGCGCGTAACGGCGCTGATTTCGGTAAGCTGGCGATTGCTCATTCTGCCGACCAGCAGGCGCTGAACGGCGGCCAGATGGGCTGGGGCCGTATTCAGGAGTTACCCGGGATCTTCGCCCAGGCATTAAGCACCGCGAAGAAAGGCGACATTGTTGGCCCGATTCGTTCCGGCGTTGGCTTCCATATTCTGAAAGTTAACGACCTGCGCGGCGAAAGCAAAAATATCTCGGTGACCGAAGTTCATGCTCGCCATATTCTGCTGAAACCGTCGCCGATCATGACTGACGAACAGGCCCGTGTGAAACTGGAACAGATTGCTGCTGATATCAAGAGTGGTAAAACGACTTTTGCTGCCGCAGCGAAAGAGTTCTCGCAGGATCCAGGTTCTGCTAACCAGGGCGGCGATCTCGGTTGGGCAACAGCGGACATTTTTGATCCGGCTTTCCGTGACGCCCTGACCCGCCTGAACAAAGGTCAAATGAGTGCACCGGTTCACTCTTCATTCGGCTGGCATTTAATCGAACTGCTGGATACCCGTAATGTCGATAAAACCGACGCTGCGCAGAAAGATCGTGCATACCGCATGCTGATGAACCGTAAGTTCTCGGAAGAAGCAGCAAGCTGGATGCAGGAACAACGTGCCAGCGCCTACGTTAAAATCCTGAGCAACTAATGGTTAAAACCCAACGTGTTGTGATCACTCCCGGCGAGCCCGCCGGGATTGGCCCGGACTTAGTTGTCCAGCTTGCACAGCGTGAGTGGCCGGTCGAACTGGTTGTTTGTGCCGATGCCACTCTCCTTACCGACCGGGCAGCGATGCTCGGTTTGCCGCTCACCCTCCGCACTTATTCCCCCAACTCTCCTGCACAACCGCAAACTGCGGGCACATTAACGCTACTTCCTGTCGCGCTACGTGAATCTGTCACTGCGGGGCAGTTAGCGGTTGAAAATGGGCATTATGTGGTGGAAACGCTGGCGCGAGCGTGCGATGGCTGTCTGAACGGTGAATTTGCTGCGCTGATCACAGGCCCCGTGCATAAAGGCGTCATTAACGACGCAGGCATTCCGTTTACCGGTCATACCGAGTTTTTCGAAGAGCGTTCGCAGGCGAAAAAAGTGGTGATGATGCTGGCGACCGAAGAACTTCGCGTGGCGCTGGCAACGACGCATTTACCGCTGCGCGATATCGCAGATGCTATCACCCCTGCGCTTTTGCACGAAGTGATTGCTATTTTGCATCACGATTTGCGGACCAAATTTGGTATTGCCGAACCGCGCATTCTGGTCTGCGGGCTGAATCCACACGCGGGCGAAGGCGGTCATATGGGTACGGAAGAGATAGACACCATTATTCCGCTGCTCGACGAGTTGCGGGCGCAGGGGATGAAACTTAACGGGCCGCTGCCTGCCGATACCCTGTTTCAGCCGAAATATCTCGATAACGCCGACGCCGTGCTGGCGATGTACCACGATCAGGGTCTTCCCGTGCTAAAATACCAGGGCTTCGGGCGCGGTGTGAACATTACGCTGGGCCTGCCCTTTATTCGCACATCAGT
>ENA-ORRA01002103-ORRA01002103.1-human-gut-metagenome-genome-assembly--contig:-NODE-2103-length-11520-cov-3.978282_pt1 | contig 11520 bp, 11 predicted proteins | sample MGYA00242169_ERZ509122 | MGnify/ENA primary metagenome ERZ509122 (study PRJEB26280, sample SAMEA2338650) | human gut metagenome | biome: human gut; feature: human-associated habitat; material: faeces...
GGGTCACGGATGTGACGGAGTTCAGCCTGTTTGGCGAGAAACTGTATCTGTCCCCAATTCTCGATTTGCACAGCAGCGATCTGGTGAGCTACACGATCTCAGAACGTCCGGCGCTGAACATGGTAACCACCATGCTGGACGAGGCGTTTGAGAAAATTCCAGACGGAACAAACCTCATTCTCCATTCCGACCAAGGCTGGCAGTACCAGCACAAACAGTATCAGCGGATGCTCCGGGAGAAAGGCATCCGGCAGAGCATGAGCCGAAAGGGAAATTGTCTGGACAACGCAGTGATAGAAAATTTCTTTGGGCTGCTCAAAAGCGAGCTGCTATATCTGCAAGAATTTCAGTCCATGGAACACTTCAAGCTGGAACTCATTGAATATCTGGATTACTACAACAACCGCAGGATCAAGGCAAAGCTGAAGGGCTTGCCGCCTGCAATTCACAGACGACAAGCCCTTTCAGCTGCTTGAACAATTTTCTCTATAAATATTTGTCTAACTTTTCGGGGTCACTTCAAACTCTGCCGGGGGTTTTTCACGATTTTCAGGTCTCAGCACACCACGTTGATGCAGGCGCCCGCAAGGTACGCGCGGACGTTCTCGATCGCCGTCTGCTGCAGCCGCCGGCGGCATTCGAGCGCCGCCCAGCTGATGTGCGGGGTGATGACGCAGTTTTTGGCTGAGAGCAGCGGGTTGTCCATGGCGATGGGTTCGGTCTCGATGGCGTCGAGCCCGGCGCCCGCGATCTTGCCGCTGTTCAGCGCGTCGGCCAGATCCTGATCGACGACCAGCCCGCCGCGGCTGTTGTTGATGAGGAGCACACCGTCCTTCATCTTTTCGATCGACGCACGGCAGATCATATGCCGGTTTTCCGCGAACAGCGGGCAATGCAGGAAGATCACGTCGGACTGTGCGTAGAGCGTATCGAGGTCGATATAGCGGCAGCTCTCATTTTCCCAGGCCGGATCCTGGTACATGTCGTGCGCCAGGATCTTCATGCCGAACGCACGAAGGATGCGGGCGGTGATCTTCCCGATGCGGCCGAGACCGATGATCCCGGCAGTCTTGCCCTCGAGTTCTATAACGGAGTAGTCCCAGAAGCACCAGTCGCCCGGCCCGCCGCTGCGGCCCTTGCGGACCTCGGCGTCGTGGTGGGCCACGCGGTTCGTCAGCTCCAGCAGCAGGGCGATGGCATTCTGGCTGATGGCCTCGCTGCCGTAGCTCGGCACGTTGCAGACCGTAATGCCAAGCTCGCGGCAGCAGTCCACATCCACGGTATTGTAGCCCGTGGCGATGACGCTGATGAGTTTCAGATTTTTGCACTGCCGAAGCGTCTCGGCAGTCAGCACGGTCTTGTTGAGCAGGACGATCTCGGCGTCCCCGATGCGCGCGGCAGCTTCCTCCGGCTCGGTATGGGCATAGAACACAGTCTCGCCCAGCGCCTGCAGGGGCGACCAGTCCAGCTCGCCGGGATTCTCCCGCGGCTTATCCAGTAAGACGATCTTATGCATGTCCGTCCCCCTCATCCGATCTGCGCCAGGCGCGTGAACGTCTCATTGATGCCCATCTGCAGAAACTGCACGTCCGCGCCGGTCCAGTAGACGTTCGCGCCCATCTTGTGGACGCGCTCGGCGTCGTCCGGTGTGTTGCAGAAGATGCCGCAGGATTTGTGGTAACTGCGGGCAATGTCAAAGACCTGCTGGATGGAGGCGGTCATGACATCGGAATAGATATCCAACGGCGTGCCGACCATGACGGACATATCATACGGGCCGATCATGACGGCGGAGATATGGTCGGCATAGGCGTCGAGCATGGCGGGCAGGTTGGCGATGCCGCGCGGCGATTCGATCTGCGGCATGAGGATGCGGGTGCTGTTGAAGTGCTCGATGCTCTCGCCGGGGTAGAACTGCAGGTTGCCGCCGTTGCCCTTCCGGCCGACGGGATGGAAGCAAAGGCCGTCAATGACGGCTTTCAGCTGCTCCACGGTCTCGGTGCGCGGCACCATGATGCCGTCCGCGCCCATGTCGAGCGGTTTTGCCGCCAGATGATAGAACGCATCCTGAATCCGTACGATGGACGGCAGGCCCATCATCCGGCACATATGCAGCATCGGCACCAGATTTTGCGCGTCATAGCGGCCGTGTTCAGCGTCAAACAGCATAAAATCCATATAGGGATGATCCATTTTCGACAGCAGGATCGGGTCGAGCACCAGTCCGCAGGTCGTGCCGCAGACCGGCTGCCGGGCCGCCAGCTTTTCTTTCAACTGTTCCAGACGAGTCATATATGGTCCTCCCCTCTCAGATCTTCAGAATTTCCAGCGTTTCGCCGCTGGCATAGGCTTTTTCCATGATGCGCTGGACGTGGACCGCGTCGGACGCGGGGACGACGAGCGGCTTGCCGTTCAGGATGGAATCCGAGAAGCTCTCGATCTCGCGGGTGTACATGTTGCCGAAATCGCCCGGGATCTCAATGCCCGCGTCGTCCGCGTGCGTCTGCTCGGCCGAGTAGGCCACGTTTTTGTCAATGAACACGGCGTTCAGCTTGCCGCCATCGATCTGGCCGATCATCGTGTCGCCCAGCAGACGGCCCTTCGTCCCGAAGAACTCCACGCGCCACTTCGACGCCTCGTCCGGGATGTTGAAGTTCGACTGCACGACGCACTGCGCGCCGTTTTCCATCCGCATGAGGATGGTGGACGTGTCCTCCACGTCATACTGCGGCTCCGGGAAGGCGATCTTCTCGTTCATGGACGCGACCTCGGTCACGCGCATGCCGGTGATGTACTCCATCAGGTCGATCGTGTGCACCGACAGGTCCATCATCGCGCCGCCGCCCGCCTTGGCCTTGCACTGCCGCCAGTTGCCGGGCTCATACGGGAGCCAGAGCGTGAACTGCGAATAGCCGGACACGACCGTGCCGATCTTACCCTCGGCGATGGCCTTTTTCATGCTCATCACGTGTGAGCCAAAGCGCATCATGAAGCCGGCCGCGATCTTCACGCCCTTGCTCTCACAATACTCGATGACCTCCTGGCCCTCGTCGGACGTCATGGCCAGCGGCTTTTCGATCAGGATATCCTTGCCGTAGTCGGCGGCCAGCTTCGCCTGCTTCGCGTGCAGGACGATGGGCGTGGCGATATAGACCGCGTCGACCTCCGGGTCGGCCAGCAGGTCCTCTTCCTTCGTGTAGCCGCGCTTGGCGCCGTATTTCTGGCGGATCTTCTCGACCTGCTCAGCGTTGATGTCCATGACGGCGATCAGCTCTGCGTTCTTCGCCAGCATCATCCCCGGGATCGTTCTGCGGTCCGCAATGCCGCCCGCGCCGATGACGCCCCAACGTAATTTTTTCATATCCTTACTCTCCTGTTCGAAATGATTCTGCTTCTTCAGCCAGCATTCGGTCGAGCTTCTGCTCGCAGTCTGCCAGATACAGCGGCCATGCGGACGGGTCGACGAAGGCGTCCGCCTCCCCTGCCCGGATCCGCTCGGATTTGCCGATGGTATCGCACTGGTCCTGATGGTTGCCGATGAAAATATCCACATATTCGCCCTGCAGACGGTGCAGCCCGGCGCGGAACTCCTCCCGCAGCCGCAGCGGCAGACCGTAGGCAAGCAGATAGCTGCGCGCCATGCTGTTCATGCCGACACCGCCGTGTGTCCCGGCGCGCAGCGTGCGGCCGTTTTCGTCCGTGACATCAAAGAAATAGGACATGGTGCCCTCCGTATGCCCGGGGGTGTGCAGGCAGGTGATGCGGGTGCTGCCGAGCGCGATCACATCTCCATCCTGCAGCAGCCGGTCCGGCTCGAAAAAGCCGTCAAAGGTCATGCCGAGCTCTTTGGCGAAGGTCAGCGGGCGCCTGCCGCGCACGGTATCGGCATCGGCCGCACCAATGGCCGTCTTCGCGCCGGTCAGCTCGACCAGCGCGCGTGTGCCGCCGATGTGGTCGATATGCCCGTGCGAGTGCAAAATCAGCGCCAGATCCTCCAGCCGGAAGCCCAGACGGCGGATCGAATCCAGGACCAGATACAAGGTCTCCGGGTAGCCGCTGTCCAGCAGGATGAGCCCCGCGCCCGTATCGATCAGGTGCGCCGAGGCGGGCTCTGTGCCTACAAAATAGAGGTTTCCAAAGACGCGGAAGGGCTCCATACGGCTCTCCCAGACACGATGCAGCATAAAAAACAAGCGCCGTCCTTTCTTTCGGGTGTATCTGACTATAGCATAGGCTCCCGAAGAATGCAATCGGTTGCACCAAATTTCTGAAAATTTGGTGCAACCGACAAAAAGAAGCAGCTTATTTTTGATATAATGGCAAATTGCTTTTCAGCACGATCTGCGGCCGCGCAGTGACGAAGGTGGGGACGGGACGGTTCTCCGCGAGATTGTAATACAGCTTTTCAAACGCGGCGTAGCCCTGCGCAAACGGGTCCTGAAAGATCGTGGCGTTGACGACGCCGCGGCGCAGATACTCGTTCAGCTCGTCAAAAATATCGGAGGCAATGATGGTGACCTGATCGCTCAGGCCGTGTTCATCGACATATCTGCAGATCGGGATGGAGTTGGAGGAGGAAATATAGATCGCATCGATGCGTTCATGCGTCTCAAACGCCTCCTGCACCAGCCGTTCGGCGATCTGCGGCGTGTCGAGCGTGTCATAGTGCTGCAGCAGCTGCAGCCCCAGCGTCATCGCGCAGCGGGAAAACGAGAAGATCAGCCCCTGGTGGATGAGCGACTGCATGCTGCCGGAGAATGCAATGATATTCCGCCGGTCCGGCGGCAGGAAGATATCGAACAGCTGGGCGACCATGCGCCCGGTATACTCGGTGTTCGTCGTTGAGGTGAACAGGCGGGAGCTGGCCGGCAGGTCATTGTGCAGCGTGACGACCTTGATCCCAGCCTCCGCCAGCTCGTTGACCTTGGCGACGATGCCCTCATGGTAGATGCCGTGCAGGATCACGCCGTCATAGCCCGCAGATCGGAACTCCTCCAGGACTGCGCAGGCGTTGTCGGCGCTGAAATCGTCGCGGCTGAGCGTCCGGATGTCGCAGGTGACTTTGTAGTTCTGGAAATCGGCATAAGCGGCCTTGATCCCGTCCAGCATTTTGAGATAATAGGCCTCGATCCGGCCGCGCATCAGCACGCCGATGCGGATCGGCTGCTGCGACAGGCGGGACGCCATCTTATTCTGCACATAACCATACTGCTCCGCAGCCTCCAGAATGATCTTCCGCTTCTCTGCGCTGAGCTTGGAATTGGGGTTGAAGGCGCGGCTGACGGCGGAGACGGACATATTCAGCTTCTCCGCCAGGGTATAGATGGTAACTTTCTGCTCCATAGCACGTTCTGCCTCTCGCGGTGCTGCAATCTGTTGCAGCACCAGTTGATACCTTAATTTTTACATCTCTGTTATTAAACCATAGAACCTGCCGATTGTCAATCCGGCTGTTTTCGCTTATTCACAGTTATTTACCGCATTTTTTGTGGATAACGCCAAAAATCCCCGTTCCACTCGGAAACGGGTTGACGGATTGACGAAGGTATGCTATATTGCAAGTAATGCAACCGATTGCACTCCGGCGGAGGCATTTTGCCTCCTCCCTTTGTCGGTTTCAAACAAAACGAAAAGGAGAACTGAAATGAAAAAGATGATCGCGCTGCTGCTGGCGGCGATGCTGCTTCTCAGCCTTGCTGCCTGCGCATCCACAGCAGATCCGGCGCCCGCGGCCGACGCCGCTCCCGCCGAAACTGCCGAAACCACCTCCGCCGCAGAAGAAGCTCCGGCTGCCGAGACTGACGCCGAAGCCCCCATCACCCTGAGCTACTGGCTGCCCTGCAACGACCTCGAAGACGGTGCTGCTGAGCAGAAGGGCGTTATCGCCACAGCCAGGGCCTTTATGGAAAAATACCCGAACATCACACTCGATCTCGTCCCCATCGGCGGCAACTCCGACGATTACAACGCCAAGTTCCAGATGGGCGCTTCCGCCAACAACCTGCCCGACCTGATGAACACCTCCTACGGCTGGGTCAAGCAGTGGGCCGGCACAGGCGTCATCATGCAGCTGGACGACATCGTCGCTGAGATCGGCGGCAACTACAAGACCGACGCGCTCGACTTTGCCAACGAGGCAGTCGACGGCTACTGGGCGATCCCCTACATGGCGGAGGTCCAGGGCTGGGCATACAACACCGAGATCCTCGGCAAGTACGGCCTTGAGGTTCCCACGACCTTTGACGAGTTCATCAACGTCTGCAACGTTCTGACCGAAAACGGCGAGCGCGCCATCAGCCACGGCGCGACCGATATCTGGGCGATCTGGGGCTACCATGCGCTGTTCTGCCAGTACGGCGTGGACAAGGCGCTGTGCGAAAAGCTGAGCGCGAAGGAAGAGGACTTCTACACCTGCGAGCCCTTCCGCAAGACCCTCGCCCGCATCCAGGAGATCGCCGAGACCGGCGCATACGGTGACGCCGTCTCCTACACCTCCGACGCGGAGGCCAAGGCGGCCTTCATCAACGGCGACGCCGCCATGTACTGCTTCGCTACCTCCTTCGTCTCCGAGCTCGACGCTTCCGAGCACGCGGACAAGTTCGTCTTCAACTTCGGCCCGCAGTTCTCCGATTCCATCCACGATCAGACCGTCGGCCTGCGTACCTACGGCTGGAACTGCTATGTCGGCTCCTGCGTGGAAAATGACCCGGCCAAGCTCGAGGCCGTCAAGCTCTGGCTGAACTTCCTGACCTCCGGCGAGGGCACCGAGGCTCTTTGGAGCGCAGGCACCATCCCCGCGACCGACCTGTCCTACGTCGACCGCAGCACGCTCGATCCGTTCATGGCCACCATCTTTGACGCCATCGCCTCCGACGCCTACAGCGTGCCCGACCTCTGCCAGGCCTGGTTCGACGCTTCCGTCAAGGCGCCTTACCGCAACGCCGTGACCGCCATCATCACCGGCGCGACCGATATCGACGGCGCCATGCAGTTCGTCGCCGACTGGCAGGCGAGCATTGGATAAAAAAACCGGGTGCATTTTGCCCGGATATCCTGTACCATAACATGCAGAGAAAACCATAGGTATGGCCGGGGGGTAGCCAAGCTTGGGTACTGGCCGCCGGCTGTTTTTGAACCGCATCAAGAGGTGATCGTTACGCACAAGATCTATACCAAGCAAAAATTCTGGCTGTTCGCCGCGCCGCTGCTGCTGTTTTACACGGCGTTCATCATCTATCCGCTCATCATGTGCCTCGTCTACAGCTTTACCGGCTACCGCGGCATCGGCGCGCTGGAATGGAACAACTTTGCAAACTATACCCGGCTGATCCATGACCGGTATTTCTGGCTGTCGGTCCGCAATTCGCTGATCTGCGCCGTTTCCCTTTTTCTTTTCGTCATTCCGCTCTCCTTCTTATATGCGCTCTGGCTCAACAAGCAGCGCAAGCGCAATACGGTCTATAAGGTCATCATCTTTGCCTCCTACGTCATCCCGGGCGTCCTGTGCGGTCTGCTCTGGTCGTTCATTCTCAAGCCCAACAACGGCCTGATCAACAGTCTGCTCGCCCTCATCGGCGTCAAGGGGCCCGCGTGGATCGGCGCAAACGGCATTCTGAGCCCCATTTCCTTCTCCATGGTCTGCGCCTGGAGCTCGATGGGCTTTTATATGTCGCTCTGGCAGGCCGGACTCAAGTCCATCCCCGCCGACGTGCTGGAGGCCAGCTCGCTCGACGGCTGTACCGGCACCTCGCAGATCTTCCGCATCATCCTGCCCATGCTGCGCGAGAATGTCACCTCCATCTGCATCTTCGTGCTGACGGCCGCGCTGAAGATCTATGAGGTCGTCTATATCCTCACCGGCGGCGGCCCGGCGCACGCGTCGGAGACGATCGTCTCGTATCTCTACACAACAACGTTCGACGGTATGCTCTATGGCTACGGCATGACGATCGCGGTGGCGGAATTTGTTTTCGCGGCGCTCATCTCGCTGCTGTCCATGCGGCTTTCGCGGCGCAACGCCGATTAAAGGAGGGAATCCCACATGTATCAAACCCTCACAGCCGATTCGCAGCGGCAGAAAACGAAAAACACCTGCGGAAAAATTCTTGGAAACATCGGGCTGTTCCTGCTGGTCTTTCTGGCGGCGGTGCCGGTCTTGTGGCTGATCTATCTGTCTTTGAAGTCCAACACCGATATTCTGACGAACCCGCTCGCCCTGCCGGATACCCTGCACTGGGAAAACTACGTCAACGCCTACAAGACCATCCCGTTCTACTCGATGGTGAAAAACACCGGCATCGTCATCCTGATCTCCGTACCGGTATCGATGCTGCTGTCGATCTTTGCGGCCTTCGCACTGGGGCGGATGCGCTTCGGCAGCGGGAAGGTGCAGAACGGTGTGTATTCCTACTTCGTCTGCGGCGTCATCATGCCGACGTGCGTGATGATCCTGCCGATCTATCTGGTCATGGTCAAGGTCGGGCTGTATGACACGCTCTGGTCGACCATCCTGACCCACATCGGCTGGACCGCGCCGATGAACATGATGATCATGGTCTCCGGCTTCCGCTCGATTCCGGACTCGCTGGAGGAGGCCGTGTCCTCCCTGGAAGAGCTCGAAAACACCCTTGGTGAAATCATAAACCCCTGAATTCCCATGATGCGGACCACCCCCTCTAAACCCTGTTACGGCCAGCCGGATCTGGCCGGGGAGCACGACTGTGATGCGTGCCACCGCTATCTCCGGCTGGCCTGCTCCCTGGAGCAGGAGTGCGTCATGTTGGCTCTCGACCATGTGACCGATGAGCACGGCGTTCTGGACCAGGCGGATATCGACCGGCGCGTGGCTGCGTTCCGCGAGGAAATTCGCCGGCGCATGGAGGCATTATGAGTCAGGCTTTTGTTCTTGATGCGGCGGGCCGTCTCCCTGTCCCGCAGAACCTGCAGGAAAAGGAGTGGGCCAAGACAGTACGCTCCGGGGCTCTGCGGCGGGCGATGGAGACATTGCACCAGCGGCGCGCTCTTCCTTTGGATGAAAAGATCGCTCTTTCGCATGCCCGCATCCGCGACTGGTACGAAGCCTGGGACGGGGCGGTGTCGATTTCTTACTCCGGTGGTAAGGACAGCTCCGTACTGACGTGGCTGGTACGGCAACTCTATCCCGAGGTGCCGGCGGTTTACTGTCATACGGGTCTGGAATATCCGGAGGTGGTCAAACTTGTGCAGTCCACCTCCAATTGCACTATCATCCGGCCTAAAATGAAATTTTCCGACGTGATCCGCCGATACGGTTGGCCCATCGCCTCGAAAAAACTGGCTCGCGGGATAGCCATCTTGCGCCACCCCACGGACCGCAACCAGAACATCTACCGTCTGTATGATCAGGGCATCAATCGCTTCGGCCAGCCGGTCAATGGCCGGCGCGTCTCGGACTGTTGGCGCTTTCTGGTGGATGCGCCCTTTGAGGTGTCGGATCACTGTTGTGAGGTCATGAAAAAAGAACCCATGCGGCGCTACCGGCGGGAAACCGGCCGCGTACCGTTTGTGGGCATACTGGCCACCGACAGCAAGGAACGCGAGTTAACCTATCTGCGACACGGCACTTGCAACATTTACGACGCCAAAGAACCGAAAAGCACCCCAATGGCGTTTTGGACGGAGCAGGATGTACTGGAATGCATCCGCCGGCACAATATTCCCTTGGCTCCGGTCTACGGCCGCATTGAGGAACGTGACGGCAGCCTGGTCACTACGGGCGTGCGGCGTACAGGCTGTGTTTTTTGCGCCTTCGGTATCCACATGGACTTGAGGGACGGTGACCGGACTCGCTTTGAAGTGCTCAAGCAAACCCACCCGCAACTCTGGAACTACGTCATGCACCGCCTGGGCTTGGCTGAGGTGCTCCGTTACTGCCGTGAACATACATCCATGCCATCCCTGGCCAAGCGCATCCGTTGGGGGGAGGACGCATGATGCCTTGCCCAAAAAAGCGTTATGCCGCCGACGATGTCTTGAACCTGGCGCAACTTGCCAAAGCTCTGGATCTTGACCCCCGCACGGTGAAACCCTTAGCCTGCGAACTTGGTGGCAAGCGCTTTGGCCGGATATGGAAGTTTCGCTGGGGCACGGTGATGGAGAGTTTCAATGCCCACGATACGAAAAGATCGGGACAATGCATGGATGGCCAGGGTCAACATCAACGGCTTGCAGGTGGCGAGCCAGATGTTTACGCCCGGTCGCAAGAAAGGGCCGGAATGGACGGCCGCGAAATCATGGGAGGTCAAAACAAAGGCGGACATCCTGGCGCTGCTGGAACAGGGGCTTACGCTTTCGCGTGCGCTGCAGCAACTCGACCTGAAGCCGAACCTGCAGCTCGAAAACGAAAATCCCGAGCCGCAGACCCCCACGGGCTTAGAGCGGCTTTTGGCTTGGGGGGATGCGTACCTGGCTCATGTAATGCGAACCATGACGCACCAGACCTACGTTGAAAAACAGACGGTACTGCGGGCCTTCTGCCGGTACTGCGGCGAAGAGGGCATCCTGAGCCCCGAAGAGGTCACCCGGCCGCTGGCCTACCAGTTCCTGGCCGATGTCGCCGACGAACGGTCGAACAACCGAGCCAATGTGTACAGGAAAAACCTCCTGGCCGCGTGGAATTGGGGCATGGACTTCGTGGAAGGTTTCCCGAGCGCCTCTGTTTTTGAACGTATTCGCCCCTTCCCCGTGGATCGGGGGGTGCGGTACGTGCCTCCGGAAGAAGACGTTGTGGCCGTTTTGAAACAGGCCCAGGGCCAGGACCAGGATTTGGTGATGTTGTTAACCTATTACTTTACCGGGGCCCGGCGCGGAGAGGTGTTTCGCTTGTCTTGGGAACGGGATATCGACCTGCAGGCCGGAAGAATCCGCCTGACGGACCACAAGGGAGGAGGCGGCACGCAGCGCGTCCGCTGGTACGACATGCACCCCGAGCTCACCAAGGCGTTGGCTTGGTGGCAGGAGGTCCGGCCGTGCAAGGTGGACAACGTGTTCATGCAGACGCACTGCGATGGGGCGCTTGGAGAGCCGTTTCGCCAGCGCAACAAGCTCATGCCACGCCTCTGTGAACGTGCCGGCGTCAAACCGTTTGGGTTTCACGCCATCAGGCATAAAAGCGCGGCGATCACCTTCGTCGCCGGCGGCCTGAACGCGGCCCAGACGCTGATGGGGCACAACCAGGCCACCACGACCAACCTCTACGTCCGCAGCGCCGGCCTGTACACCGGCCAGGGGGCCATCATGGCGGCGCTCGGAGAGAGCGGCATCGGGCATGCAGCAAGCGAGTTGCTGGAAAAAATAATGCCCCATGAGGTGCGATCTCATGAGGCATTCTGTAACCGGGAATCTGTAACCAACAGACTCCAATAAACTAGGGCTTGTGTAACCAGTTGAAATTCTTTGGCGTCCCCAGGGGGATTCGAACCCCCGTTGACGGCGTGAAAGGCCGTTGTCCTGGGCCGGCTAGACGATGGGGACGCATGTGTT
>ENA-ORRA01002117-ORRA01002117.1-human-gut-metagenome-genome-assembly--contig:-NODE-2117-length-11448-cov-2.765294_pt1 | contig 11448 bp, 8 predicted proteins | sample MGYA00242169_ERZ509122 | MGnify/ENA primary metagenome ERZ509122 (study PRJEB26280, sample SAMEA2338650) | human gut metagenome | biome: human gut; feature: human-associated habitat; material: faeces...
GAACTGTATGACGGTGTTAATGGCTGATCCTAAAATTGGGGCTGTGACATGTAGAATGAAGGATATAAATGGAATAGAATCTGAGGCGGCTTGGAGAACACCGAGTTATAAGGAATATGTGTTTTGGTGTTTTCCAATTTTAAGAAAATGTATGAAAAAAAATCCGTACTCATATGATTCTAATAAACTATATACTTATGTTGATGTGATTCGCGGTAGCTTTATGTTTTTCAGAAGCGAAGCAATAAAAAAATGTGGATATTTCGATGAAAATATTTTCTTATACAACGAAGAAAATATAATGTCTGCGCGACTTAAAAAGGCTGGGTACAGCATGGCAATTGTAAATAATCAGTTTTATATCCACAATCATATTAACCGCCCAGGGAAAAGAAAGAGCTTTGGTAAATTGATTTCTGAAGCCGAATCTGGCGTGTATTATATGGAACGGTATCAAAATATAAGAGGAGTTAAGCTTGCCTTTTTGAAATTTAGCACTTACTTGTTGTGCGTTCAAAGATTTTTGAAACAATATTTTTGAGACACGAGTAAATAAATATGGCTCTTGATTTAGATGTGGAGCAAAATGCCTTGAAAGCATTGGAAAATAAGGAAATACAGCTTTTTAAGAACTGAATAATTGGAACAAAGGGTAACTTTATAAACTGACCATGTGATGGTCAAAAAAAGAAGTGGATATTTGGTTATATCAAGGTCGCACCTAAATACGCATAAAGGGATGGGATGGTTTTTTTATAGAAATTTTAAGTATCTGCCTCCCTATTTTTGATCATGACATGGGCAGTTTATTACTACCAGCTTTCTGAATTATTCTCAAAACTCTGGAAATGGGATCCCTTTTTGCAAGGGTATCCTGAGGGATGGAAATGTATTCTTGAAGATTCCGGTGATCATTTTTGAGCATATGAAATGATTCTTTGGCTTCATGAATAGTGTTTTCGGCTACTGCAAGTTCTGTTTGAAGCTCTTTAACGTAGAGCTATGATGCCATTATAGCATCGAACCGGTGACAACAGTGGATTCGCAAGTCGTAAATTTATGGCTTGCCGGGGGTGTTCCCAGAAAGGAAAGTAGAACTACAGGAAATGTTGGAGGGGTGTAGAAGAAACCCTGTGAAAATGAGGAGGATTTGTGCAACCCAATATTTGGGAGAATAACTACTGGAAAAGATGGGATTTTTGAGAGAACCACAAAAAAGAAAGTAGAAACCCCAAGAAAAAAGAGAACCCTGTTTAATAAAGTTAGTATAATTAATAATTTTGTTGAACATGCACTATAAAGAATGGAGAGAAAAAATGAACACAAGAGAGATTACGTTGGCGAGCAATTGTTATGAAAAAAATTATAAACTAATCACTTCAGAGGAGTGGTCTAATCGTTTATTTATGAAAGATTGTGATTTGATAGACCACAGAACACTAATGATAAGTAATGTGAAAGATAGGACACAAGTTGAAAGCTATATACATAATCTCTTATCTAGGGGATTGGTAAATGATTATTATTATAGTTATGATTATATAGACTGTATTGAGAAGAAATACATGGGATGCAAGAGAAAATCTTTTTATCGAAGACCAACAGTGCGTGAATATGTAAAAGGAATATTACACAGTAAAAAAATGAAATTTAATTATGATGGTATGTTATATTCAGCGTCTCAGATTGCGTCTATTATAACTTGTAAAACCAAATGGCTATTGTATTTGACTGAAGATGTGTATTTAGATGTGGCAGATGTTGATATATGGATAAATAAGGCTATTAATTTAATGGAAGAGGATAAACGTGTAATTGTAGCAAATCCATTATGGAATAATGATATAGAAGGCGCAGAGCGAGAAAGTTGCTATTCATCAGATGAATTTTGGTTTTCATATGGTTTTTCCGATCAATGCTGTTTAATTAATGCACAATGGTTTCAGGATAATAGAGATGTGTTTTCGGAAAAAAACAGAACGACAGAAAAAGTATTTCCGTATTATGCTGGAAACCATTTTGAAAGGCGAATCTCGGCATATATGAGAAATCACGGCTTGTTAAGAGCTACTTATAAGCATGGAACGTATATACATAAAGACATAACTGAAGAACAGATTAATTCGGCATCAAATCTGAGTTGATTATTATATATGTACTTGGTTTTGATGAAGAGAAAATGTACTGACAAATAAAGAAAGATAACGGTTCTACAATTGAAGAATATGTAAAATGGATGATTCTAATAGGCTTGTTGGCTTTTTAATTGCATTTTTTGTATGTGCGTGTTTAAGCAATGTAAACATATAAATTAAAGATGCTTTTGGACTCTAAAACAGATTTGGTGCTGGGAAAGAAATCATAAATAGTAAATGAATAAATATTTTGAAAAAGGGGGTTTCATAATTATGTCCAAAAAAAAATTATTTGTACCGGGGCGTTTATGTTTATTCGGAGAGCACAGTGATTGGGCGGGAAGGTATACAGCACAAAACTCAGATATTTTACCAGGAATGGCTATTGTTACAGGAATAAATTTGGGTATTTATGCTTCTGCGGAATTGAGTGACAATTTACAAATCTCTACCTTTGACTCAGAGGGAAATAGGGTGAAATTTAAAATAGAGATGCATAGAGAACAATTAAAGAAAGAAGCATTAAAAGATAACTATTTTTGTTATTGTTGTGGCGTTGCGGCATATATGAGAGAAAATTATAATGTTGGGGGAATGAAACTGGATGTTACAGAAGTGACCTTGCCTATGAAAAAGGGATTATCCTCCAGCGCTGCTATATGTGTTCTTGTTGCAAAAGCGTTCAATGAACTTTATGACTTGCATTTAAGTAATCGTGGGATTATGAAAATAGCATATGCTGGAGAGCGGCTTACAAAATCCAGATGTGGTCGAATGGATCAGGCATGTGCATATGGAGAACATCCGATAATAATGGAGTTTTCGGATGAAGAAATTAATGTAACTAGATTGAAAGTTGGAAAAACATTGCATTGGGTTTTTGCAGATCTTCATGCCAGTAAGGATACAAAAAAAATATTATCTTATTTAAATCGTTCTTATCCGTTTGCACAATCAATGATTGATCATGATGTTCAGTATGCATTAGGACAAGGAAATCATCAACTTATTCACGAAGCAGTTCGGGCAATAGAAGAAGGAAATGCAGAAGAACTGGGTGCCATAATGGATAGAGCACAGAAATTATTTGATGAAAAGATAGCACCGGCTTGCCCTGAACAATTAAATGCCCCTGTTTTACATAAGACAATGAATGATGTTAATATTCGTCATTGGATTTATGGAACGAAGGGCGTTGGTTCTCAAGGAGATGGTACAATTCAGTTTTTAACAAAGGATAAAATATGTCAAGAAAAATTAGTAAATTATTTAAAAGATGAAAAAGGGATGGATGCTTATGCGTTTGATATAAATGCAGGAGGTAAGATAAGAAAAGCAATTATTCCGATTGCTGGGTTTGGAACAAGGATGTATCCGGAAACACATTTTATAAAAAAAGCATTTCTTCCCATTATCAACAAAGACGGAATAGTAGAACCAGTATTATTGTGTATTTTACAAGAATTAGATGAAGCGGAAATTGAAGAAATTATTATTATTGTTGGAGAAGGAGAAGAAAACATATATAAAGACTTTTTCAATTATGATAAAGATGATGTATTTTATAATAAACTGTCAGGTGGATTAAAAAAATATTATGAACAGATACATGATATTGGTCAAAAACTTATATTTGTTGAACAGAAAGAAAAAAAGGGGTTTGGACATGCTGTCTATCAGGCACGGAAATATTTGAATCAAGAGCCTGCTTTATTAATGCTTGGAGACTTTATATATGAAAGTGATTTAGATATATCCTGTACCAGGCAAACAATCAATGCATATAATAAATCCGGAGGAAAAGCGGTTGTTGCAATTAAAGAGGTTCCGTTGCAGCAGGTTTCTACATATGGAATTATTTCAGGAAAATTTTGTGAAGACAGAAATTATTTAATGAAAGTAAGTAAAATGGTTGAAAAACCAAGTACAGAATATGCAGAAAGCCATTTGAAAACAAAAAGACCAAAAGAAGGGGAAACATATTATGCTACATTTGGTCAATATGTTTTAACCGATGAAATATTTATGTATTTAGAAAAACAAATAGAAAACTTTGAGACAGAAGGTGGTGGAGGAGAGGTTGATATTACAGCAGCGCTTGCTGATTTAGCGAAGAAGGATGAACTTGTTGCAGTGGATGTTGCCGGCAAAAGCTATGACGTGGGGATTCCTAGTTTATATTATGAAACATTTACACATTATGGGAAATGAAAATTTTTTGAATGTATAATGAGGCTCTCCGCTTAAATATGGGGTTAAATGTTTTCAAATCCCTTGTTTTAAGGGAAAAAGAACTGACTATATAAGGAGTTGACTATATGGATAAAACATCTGAAAATTTTTTGGCAAGCAAGCAGAGACAACTGGGTTGATGAAGTAAAAGGAATTTTGATTCTCAGCGTAATTCTGGGACATAGTATTATATCGGTGAACGCAAATGACATGCTACAAAAAATCATATTGATCTTAATTTATACATGTCATATGCCTATGTTTTTGTATTGTCAGGTTATGTACTTAAGGTTGAAGACAATCCAAACATCCTAGGATTTGCAAATAGAAAGCTAAAAAGGTTGATGTTGCCATATATTCTGTTTATTGTGATTAATACGACTATGGAGGCCTTTTTACATATATATTCTTTAAATGAGATTAAGAAAAAAATTCTATCAGGATATTTTCCTAAATACATTTAAAAAGTATGTAGTTGGCAAATTTAATACTCCAATGATTACATGGATTGTTGCGCTGCTGATTTTGGTTTCTACGGTTATCTTTACAGAGGCCTATAAGTAATTAAAGACGCTTACTTTAAATTACAAGCGTAAATGTTAAGCTGTTTGAAATAAAGTAGAAAGAGACTAAGGGAGACAGAAATTTATGAAGATTATGAAGAGATGCATCATTGATTTTTTGTATAGTATAAAAAATAAATTGTTAATGATCTATTGCAAATGCAGGGGTATTAAATGCATTATAGGAAAGAAAGCTACTATATGTAAGTATGTTAGATTTATATTAAGAAAAAAAGGGACTATTAATATTGGCTTAAGTTCAACGCTCTGCAGATCATCTAAAATAGTAATTGATGGGGGAGAGTTATTGATAGGAAATAACACTTGCATTGGTGAAAATTGTATTTTTAATTGCTTTGAAACTATAATAATAGGAGATAATGTAGTAACGGCAGATAATATTAATTTTATAACAAATACTCATAATTACAAGGATATTAGCAAGCCAATTAATGAACAAGGCGGTGAAGCTAGGCCGATTATTGTTGGAGACGGGTCTTGGATAGGTATAAATTCAACAATTTTGGATGGTACAGTTATTGGAAAAAATTGTGTGGTCGGTGCTCATTCTTTGGTAAAGGGTTCGTTTCCTGATTATTGTGTAATTGCAGGGGCTCCAGCTAAAATTATTAAACGTTATAATGAACAAAATAAATTATGGATCAGAGAAATTAAAGGAGACTCTTCAAATGGATGATATTACAATTGTGAGTTATGAGGAAGGAAATAAGTGGAATGATAAATGGTGAGAAGATAACATTAGTAAGCAACCAATCCCCCAGAGAAAAAGGAGAACTGTAAAACAATATGAGCGATTTGAATAAAATGCATGATATACGGCTCTTCATTTAGATATGGGGCAGAATGCCTCGAAAGCCTTGAAAAATAAGGAAGGATAGAATTTTTTAAATTGAATAATGGAGAAAAAGGGTAACTTTAATAAACTGACCATGTGATGACCCAAAAAGAAGTGGATATTTGGATATATAGAGATCACTCCGAAATACGCATAAGAGGACGAGATAGTCCTTTTTTTAGTATAAATTTTTAAGTATCTGCCTCCTAACTTTTTGATCATGACATGGGCAGTTTATTACTGCAGGATCCCCAATTAACTGTAAAGTTCTGGAAATGAGATTCCGTTTTTTAAGAGGATATCTTGAAGGATAGAAACGTAATCCTGAAGATCATGGTAATTATTTCTGTGGGTTTGAAATGCTTCCTCGGCTTTGTGGATGGTGTTTTCTGCCACTGCAAGCTCTGTTTCGAGTTCTTTAACATAGAGCTTATAGGGGAATGGTTCATTACGGTTGATCATAATTGTGAACCCCCTTTCTTTGTACGGTTGCGTTGAAAAAGTACCGCTGGATTGGTGACAAACTGTGTGAGACCGCATGTGAGCAGGATCCGTTTCCGGAAAGATTCGAGGTTGTGAAGTCCGTAGCATGTTCGTTTCAGGACTTTGATCCGGTTGTTGTAGCCCTCACAGACACCGTTGGATTTGTTGTATTTCCAGGTGTTCTGTATGTATCCGCGTCAGTGCCGGACCATGTTAGCAACATGGCGCACTTGGGGAACTTCGGAGGAACAGTAGACATTGAGCCATTCGGTCAGCTGGGCACGCTGGAATACAGGCATGGTCATATCATTTATGCAGTGGAAGCTTTGGAGAGCCTGATAGGCTTCATTCAGATCGGGATAGCTATGCAGAAGCTTATCAATCCTTTTTTTGACAACAGGAGCTTTTAGATCATATTTAGTGTCAATACTGGACTGCTTGGCAAAACAAGCATGTGCATGAAGCCTTTCAGCAGCTTATAGTCGGGGTTAGATGGTTCTAGAGCCTGCTGGAGTTGCCGACGGATTTCACTAATACAGTCGTTTAGATGTTTGATGACGTGGAACATGTCAATGCGGATGACAGCCTGCGGGAAGACTTCTCTTGTAGCAGAGACGAAGCCATTGTGCATGCCACAGCAGTAAAAACGGACTTATAGGTAGTACTATTAAAATTTCCTGATATTCTTTTCGATATGGGGAAATGCATATAAGAAAACCAGCCGTGTGTATGCACGGCTTTTCTTAAAACAATGAGTTAGCGACAACTAACTGCAAAGCAGGGAGAAAGAGATATGACGAACAAAGAACATAAAAAGCTGTCAATCAAGGAGTTTACCCAGGTGGTCAGCATTATGCTAATTTAAAGAGTCAACAACAATAGGAAGACAATAAAGCCGGCATCGCTGCTGTGATCTACAGAGAAAGTAGAATATTGTGAGATATGTACATAATAATCTTATAAATATGTGAATATTGCCAATAGTAATTCTTCTCGAAAGATGATATATTATCACATACGAAACAATATATGCAAATGCGTAATAGGAAAGAGGGGGAGTACACTATGGCAAGAGAAATAAAACCATACGAAGAACTGGAGCTAAAAGACGACTTTATGTTTGGATTGATCATGCATGATCCCAAATATGTAAAACCATTTTTGGAGATGATCTTGAAGATCAAGATTCGAAAGGTCGTATATCCGCAGTCACAGAAGAGTATTGATCTGTCTGCAAATGCCAAAGCAATACGGTTAGATGTGTATGTGGAAGATGATCAGAACACGGTCTTTAATTTGGAGATGCAGACGTCAGATAATAGGAATCTACCGAAACGGATGCGGTATTATCAAGGCGTGATAGACCTTAACATATTGCAGAAAGGTCAGGATTACACGAAATTAAAGAAAAGTTATGTGATCTTCATTTGCACATTTGATCCGTTCGGAGAAGGCCGGCATATTTACACATTTTGCAATACCTGTCAGGAAAATACGGCATTGACATTAGATGATGACGCAGTTAAGATAATCTTAAGTACGAAGGGGACGATGGATGATGTGAGTCCCGAAATGAAACGGATTTTGGATTATATTGATGGAAAAGGTGCGTCGGATGAGTATACGAAGCAGTTAGAGGAAGCAGTGCGTTCGGCCCGCCAAAATGAGAGTTGGAGGTTGGGATATATGACGTTAGAATACGAATATCGGCAGCGTTATGAAGAGGGCTTGAAGGAAGGCGAAGAAACAGGAATAGCCAAAACCAATGAACGGTTTATTCGAAAGCTATACAAACGTGGAGAAAGTATAGCATCCATAGCGGAATTTGTAGAGCTGGATGAGGAAACAGTGAAGCGGATTATTGAAGCAATGGGATTAGAGTAAGAAAGTAGGATGAAAAATTATTATGATTAACAAGTTGCACGCCGAAATGATTAAGTTGTATGCAGGGGATCCGAAAAGAATACAGCATTTTTGCAAAGTTCACAGCTATGCAAAATTAATAGCAGAAATGGAGAATGTGGATAAGAAGACTAGGTTTATTCTTGAGACAGCAGCATTAACGCATGACATAGGCATTCATATATGCGAACAAAAATATGGCGACTGCGGGGGTAAATTACAGGAACAGGAAGGTCCGGGACTGGCGCAACAATTGCTTGCCAAGTTGCGGTTCCCGGAGGATGTATCGACCAGAGTACAATATTTGATTGCACATCATCATACCTATGAGGATATGGATGGAATCGACTATCAGATTTTGGTTGAGGCAGATTTTTTGGTGAATATGTATGAAGATACATTATCACAGCAGGCAGTACGGCATGCGTATACGACGATTTTTAGAACAGAGACAGGGAAGATGATTTGTAGGGATATGTTTGCACTTACTTAAAATCGTACTTGAAGATCATGATTCGTCCTGCGGATGGATTACAGGGATAAATAACTGCTTGGGATATATGATGTTTTGACCATGCAGTATTTCAGGAAAAGGAGTAGTATGTGATGGATGAACGATTAAAAAAACAGCTTGCATTTGCATTGGAGATTGATAAGGAGAAGAATATTTTTCGGCAGACGCATCTTTCCGGACATGGAAGAAATGAAAATGATGCAGAGCATGCTTGGCATATGGCGATTATGGCGTATGTACTTCGGGAATATTCGAATGAAAAAATTGATGTTGCAAAGGTGATGTTAATGTGCTTGATCCATGATATTGTAGAGATCGATGCAGGGGATACTTATGCGTATGATGCAGAGAATCTGAAGACGCAGACAGCAAGAGAGAATGCTGCAAAGGAGCGGATCTTTTCGCTCTTACCGGATGAACAAAAGGAAGAACTGATCGCATTGTTTGATGAGTTTGAGGCGTTTGAAACGCCGGAATCGAAGTTCGCACATGCTATGGATAATTTACAGCCGTTAATGTTAAACAACAGTAATGGTGGTGCGGATTGGAAAGAACACGAGGTTACGGCGCAGCAGGTATACGGACGGCAGAGTAAGACGCGTCTTGGATCAGAAACATTGTTCGAAGTCGTAGATTCGATCATACAGAAAAACATTGCAAATGGTCAGATACGCGAGGATTGAGTCACATCTTGTCCAACTATTGCAAAATAAATCATCGTGATCCATGGAGGAAAGGTGTAAAGAATAGAATGATTATTTATGATGAGAAACAGCATATTTTCCAACTAAATACCAAGAGTACCAGTTACATGATCGGCATTACACCGGAAGGGTATTTGGGACATATTTATTATGGGGAGCGTTTACAGCACATTGACGGTGGATATTTGCTTCGGACGGAGGAATATCCATATACACCAGAGCGCAACAAACGCGAAAAATGCGTATTTTTGGAAAGCTTTCCGATGGAACTGCCAACCGGCGGCATTGGGGATTTTCGGGAAAGCTGCTTGGATATTCGAGATGAACATGGATGCCTGGGAACGGAAATTCTTTACAAAGAGCATCGAATATATTCCGGCAAGACACCACTAGAGGGTCTTCCGGCTTCTTTTGTTACTGCTTCACAGATGGATACGGAAGATGCCGGTACAGCAGTACAGACGTTAGAGCTTATTTGTCAGGATCGAGTGCTTGGTGTAGAAGTTGTGCTATCGTATACAGCTTTTGAGAGGGAGGATGTGATCACTCGTTCTGTGCGGGTACACAATCGGGGAGAGCAGACGCTTACCATTGAAAAAATATATAGTGCCTGTCTGGATATGGATTATGAGGAAGATTATGAGTTGCTGACTTTGCCGGGCGCATGGGCCAGAGAACGACGTATACAGCGCCGGAGAATTGGATATGGAAGACAGTCAGCGGCGTCGATCCGTGGGGAATCCGGGCATCAGGAACATCCGTTTATTGCACTGGTTACACCGGGTACAACGCAGACCCAAGGAGATGTGTATGCAATGCATTTTGTCTATTCCGGCAATTTTTTGGGACAGGTGGAAGTGTCGCAGCATGACATGATACGTATGACAATGGGAATACACTCCTATGAATTTGGATGGAAGCTGACACCGGGACAGAGCTTTCAGGCACCGGAAGTAGTTCTCACCTACTCGTCGGAAGGTCTTGGCAAGATGACACGTTCACTTCATGATTTTTACCGGGAGCATCTGATCCGCAGCCGCTACAAAAACACAGAGTGTCCGATTCTGATCAACAATTGGGAAGCAACGTATTTCGATTTTACAACGGAAAAGTTATTGGATATTGCGCAGACCGCGAAAGACTGTGGCATAGAGCTGTTTGTGATGGATGATGGCTGGTTTGGCAGACGTAACAATGATGAGTCTTCGTTGGGAGATTGGTATGTGAATGAAGCAAAACTTACCGGTGGTTTAAAATATTTGGTAGACAGCATTAATAAAATCGGCTTGAAGTTTGGCATATGGTTTGAGCCGGAGATGATCTCTCCGGATTCGGATCTGTTTCGCGCACATCCGGACTGGATGATTCAAATACCGGGACGTGAGCCGGCTCTTAGCCGGGCGCAGGGAGTATTGGATCTATCGAATCCGGAAGTTGAGGAGTATGCTTATGAATCGGTGGCACGTATTTTGCGCAGTGCACCGATCATGTACGTAAAATGGGACATGAACCGCCAACTGTCGGATCTTGGAAGTGCATATTTGAGCAAAGAGCATGGGCGGGAATTACTTCATCGGTATGTGTTAGCAGTATACCGTATGCAGGAGCGGCTGATCACGGAATTCCCGGATCTGTTGTTGGAAAATTGTTCCGGAGGCGGGGGGCGATTTGATCCGGGAATGCTATATTACAGCCCACAGATCTGGTGCTCTGATGACACAGATGCCGTGGAGCGTTTAGGTATTCAGGAGGGAACAGCGTTAATTTATCCATTATCCACGATAGGGGCGCATGTTAGCGCCTGCCCAAATCATACGGTAGGACGCAATACTCCGTTTGTGACTCGTGGACATGTCGCATTGGCGGGAACATTTGGTTATGAGCTTGATGTGACAAAGTTATCCGAGGAAGAGAAGGCGTTGATCCGTGAGCAGACAGAGATGTATCATACCTACCAATTATTGATCCGAAATGGGGATTACTATAGACTCGCATCGTATGCAGAAAATCACTACTATGATGCTTATATGGTTGTGTCAAAAGATCAGAAAGAGGCTTT
>ENA-ORRA01002128-ORRA01002128.1-human-gut-metagenome-genome-assembly--contig:-NODE-2128-length-11376-cov-2.740041_pt1 | contig 11376 bp, 7 predicted proteins | sample MGYA00242169_ERZ509122 | MGnify/ENA primary metagenome ERZ509122 (study PRJEB26280, sample SAMEA2338650) | human gut metagenome | biome: human gut; feature: human-associated habitat; material: faeces...
TTCCAAACAGGCTTCCACCTGTTTCTGTCGGAGAGATTGGAATCACTATCTTTGAAATCATATCACCGGTATCAAGACCTTCTCCCATCTGCTGGATCGTTACACCTGATACTTTTTCCCCGTCGATCACAGCCTGCTGGATAGGCGCTGCTCCTCTGTATTTCGGAAGAAGAGACGCATGAATATTGATACATCCAAATTTCGGAAGCTCCAGGATTTCTTTTGGAATAATCTGTCCATATGCAGCAACAACTATGATCTCAGGATTGATTTCTTTCAGAATCTCCAGAAATTCAGGGTTATTTCTCACTTTCTCCGGCTGATATACCGGAATATCGTGCATAACGGCTTCTTCTTTTACAGGTGTTGGCAATAATGTCTTACCTCTCCCTTTTGGTTTGTCAGGCTGAGTCACCACTGCTGCCACCGCATATCCGGCTTCTGTCAGTGCATGTAATGACGGCACTGCGAAATCCGGTGTTCCCATAAATACTATCTTCATTTGATTATCACTCCTCATCCTCATCATAGGAAACCTGATGAAGTTCTCCTTCTACCAGTTCTGTATACATATGTCCGTCCAGATGATCGATCTCATGGCAGAAAGCACGCGCAAGAAGACCTTCCCCTTCATATTCTACTTCATTCATATCCTCATCCAGAGCTTTTACCTTTACATAGTTCGGACGTGTTACCTGACCAGCCATTCCAGGTACACTTAAGCATCCTTCATCACCAGTCTGTTCGCCTGATGTTTCAAGGATTTCAGGATTGATCAGCACGATAGGACCCTCTCCTATATCGATCACAACAATACGCTTCAGCATACCTACCTGTGGTGCAGCGAGGCCAACTCCCATTGCATCATACATGGTTTCAAGCATATCCCCGATCAGATCATGAATACGTGGTGTCATCTTTTCTACCGGCCTGCTGACCTTTGCAAGTACTTCGTCGCCCTGTAATCTGATTTTTCTAAGTGCCATTTCTTTATTCTCCTCTTCTTTGATTATGATGTTAGAATCAAAAGATATTTTGCCCCTAACCTGATATCTTGATTATTGTTATATCACGATTTCAGAAATTACTGCCTTCCGGTTTTCCCTTCTGCAGCAGATTACTTCAGTAATGAGATTTTGAAAAAATCTGCCATAATTAACTGAAATCAAATTGTATGTATATTTTCCGGAAACCGGAATTTATCTCTATGTATTTCTCCAGCTGGTCTTTGATATGTACCAGCGTTTTATGATCTTTATGTTTTAAATAGATAACCTGTCTGTAAATATCCTTAACTTTTCCAACTGACGCATATGCCGGGCCAATGATATGCAGGTCATTTTCTCTGTATATCCTTTCTATATAAAGTTTCAGATAATACATGGCCTGAACCAGTTTCTCATCTTCCGGACCTGAACCCAGAACTGCCAGCATATGTGCCGCAGGCGGATAATCCAGAAGCATACGGTAACTCATCTCTTCCTCATAGAATGCCTGATAATCCTGCACTGCCGCCGCCTGAATACTGTAATGATCCGGATGATAGGTCTGGATCACTGCCTCTCCCGGTTTTTCCCCCCGTCCTCCCCGGCCGACTGCCTGACAGAGAAGCTGAAAGGTACGTTCCGCACATCGATAATCCTCTGCATTCAGCGAAAGATCCGCTGCTACTATTCCCATGAGTGTGACATCCGGAAAATCATGCCCCTTAACGATCATCTGTGTTCCGATCAGTATATCTGCCTCATGAGCTGCAAAAGCTGCAAGGATCTTTTCATAGCTGCCCTTGGTTCTTGTTGTATCAAAATCCATTCTGAGAGTCCTGACTTCTGGAAAATCTTCCCGCACTACCTTCTCGATCTGCTGTGTTCCTGCCTTAAATCCGCCAATATAAGGCGATCCGCACACCGGGCATATCCGGGGTTTTCCTGTCTCATATCCACAGTAATGACATAAAAGCCTTTCATTATTATGCTCCGAAAGAGAAACATCACAATGCGGACACTTCATCACATGTCCACAGGACCGGCAGGATACAAAACCTGCGTATCCTCTTCTGTTCAGAAAAAGCATTACCTGTTCTTTTTTCTCCAACCGGCCTTTCATCTTTTGCCGGAGTTCTCTGCTCAGTACAGACCTGTTTCCTGCTTTTAATTCCTCACGCAGGTCTACGATAGAAACCCGGGGCAGAGGTCTGCTTCCATATCTTGTTGTCAGCCTGACCAGACTATATTCCCCATTCATTGCCTTACTGTAGGCTTCCACTGATGGAGTAGCTGAACCCATTACCACATTTGCATGTTCTAAAACAGCTCTCCGGATTGCAGTTTCCCTTGCATGATAACGGGGTGTGCTTTCACTTTTATAGCTTGGTTCATGTTCTTCATCAATAATGATCAGTCCCAGACTGGCAAATGGCGTAAACAGCGCAGATCTGGGACCGATCATCACTTGGACTTCTCCCTTTTTCGCACGTTTAAACTGATCATAGCGTTCTCCCTGAGACTGTCTGGAATTGATAACTGATACTTTATCCCCAAATCTGGCATAAAATCTGCGTACCGTCTGATATGTCAGAGCAATCTCCGGGATCAACACGATTGCTTCTTTTCCCTGAGAAAGCGTCTGCTCGATCAGCTTTATATACACCTGGGTTTTCCCGCTCCCTGTCACTCCCTCGATCAGTACAGGCTTCGGCGATGGGTTTTTCCACTCTCTCTGTATCTGCTTTACTGCCGCTTCCTGTTCATCTGTAAGCGGCATTCGCCTTTCTCCGGAAATATCACCTGTATTCAGTGAAGTTCTCATTATCTCATCATATTCTATGCGGATAATCCCCTGCTCCTGAAATTTCTTTACAACAGCAGAAGTTGTCCCCAGTTCTTTCGCCGCATGTGTATAATCCAGTCTTTTTTTCTTCAGAAGTTCCCTCAGAAGTCTTGTTCTGGCTTTAAACCTTGTTTGTTCAAGTTCTTTCAGCAACTGCGTTCCCGCCTCTTCGGAAATATCCAGGCATATATATTTTTTCTCTTTTGCCTTGATTTTCTCCTGGATAGGAAGTACTGTCCTGAGAGCCTGGATCATGGTGGAACCATAATTTTCTCTCATCCAGGCTGCCAGAGCGATCAGTCTGGATTCCGTAGTCTCTTCTCCACTGCAGATTTCACTGATTTCTTTAATTTTTTCGGGAGCAATTTTCGGTTTATCTGACAATCCGATCACATATCCTTTACGCACCCGGCCGGCATTTCCAAAAGGGATGGCTGCCACCATCCCTGCCTTTATTTTCTTCTCCAGCCTTTCCGGTACACGATATTGAAAACTCCGGTCCAGTTTATCACTGGAAATATCAATTATTATATCAGCATATATCATGAACTTATTCCTGTTTGACCCGCTACCTATTTACCAGCAAGAATATCTGCGATCAGGACACGTTCATCCATAGGATATTTCTTTCCTTTAATTTCCTGATAATCCTCATGTCCCTTACCTGCCAGAACTATAATATCCCCCGGCTCTCCATGATGGATTGCATAGGCGATGGCTTCTTTTCTGTCCGGAATCTCTACATATTTTCCATCGGTTTTTGCCATACCGATCTTGATATCATCGATGATCGCCTGTGGTTCTTCATCACGTGGATTATCAGAGGTAATGATGGTAAGGTCTGCAAGCTTTCCAGAAACCTCTCCCATCTCATAGCGGCGAAGCTTTGATCTGTTGCCTCCGCATCCAAACAGACATACCAGTCTGTGGGGATGATATTCTTTCAAAGTGGTCAGAAGACTCTCCAGAGCCATGGCATTATGCGCGTAATCGATCATCAGAGTAAAATCATCGGATACTTTTACCATTTCGATACGGCCTTTTACCTTAGCTACTTTTAAGGCTTTGAGAATGTTCTCTTCCGAAACCTTAAAATGACGGCAGATTGCGATTGCTGTCAATGAATTATAGATGCTGAATTTACCGGGAATATCTATCTCCACATGAAAATCCAGAAGTCCTTTCAGATGGTAGGAAATACCCAGATATCCTTTACCTCCGACCAGCTTTGCATCTTCCGCACGAAGGTCTGCTTCCGGTGAAAATCCATAAGTTTCCAGGCTGCATGTATGACCTTCAATAATCTTCTCGAAGTGTTCATCATCTCTGTTTACAATTCCTACCTTGCACTGTTTCAGAAGTAAGGACTTGCATCTGAGATAATCATCAAAATCCTTATGTTCATTTGGTCCGATATGATCCGGCTCAATATTTGTAAAAATACCAAAATCGAAAACAAATCCCTGAGTTCTGTGAAGCATCAGTCCTTGGGAGGAAACTTCCATAACCACACAGTCACAGCCGGCTTCTGCCATCTCATGGAAATATTCCTGAATCACATAAGACTCCGGTGTTGTGTTCTTTGCAGGAATCACTTTGTCACCGATGATTGCTTCAATGGTTCCGATCAGTCCCACTTTATATCCGGCATTTTCCAGAATAGATTTTACCATATACGTAGTGGTTGTTTTTCCTTTTGTTCCTGTGATACCAATTGTTTTCAGTTTCTCTGCGGGATATCCGAAATATGCGGCAGAAATAAACGCCATTGCATATCGTGTATCTTTTACAAGAATGACTGTCACATCTTCCGGTGCTTCCACAGCTTCTTCCACGATCAGAACCTTTGCTCCTTTTGCAACTACATCCGGCACAAATTTATGGCCATCCACCACTGCGCCGCGGATACAGATAAAAAGAGAGCCCTCTTCTACTTTCCGGGAATCATAAATCACATTTTTTACTTCCTGGTCTGTACTGCCCTGAAGACATGTATATTCCAGCTTTTCCAGTAAGGATATTAATTTCATTTTAATCCTCCATATCATTTCCTGCCTGCCTGAATTTTATACAGCCTCTGCGGCAATTTCGTTACTGTTCACTCCGTTCACAGTAACTTAGCCAAAATTCATTCCAGATTGCCTGCGGCAATGGAATTTTGGCTTGTATGTCTCGGGATTTTGGCATATTCATGCCAAAACACCTCGCGGGATAGTGGTGTGTGAACAGTAACGCAATTTCTTTAAAGTCAGGCAGAGGTGTTTTACTAAAGCGTATATTCTATATAAGAATAGCACACCTCCCCTGTCGTTTCAACGTTGTTTCTCTACTTCTGCTGTTTTTTTGTCTTCCTGTAACAGAATGCACTGACTCCGGACATGATTGCAAAAATCCCCAGTACAATATACAAAGCCGTTTCTGTCTCATCTCCTGTACGTGGTTTGGAAGCAGTAGTATAAGCACTTCCGGACTTTGAGTCATATCCATAACTCTGGGAAGCCAGAGATGCCGGTTGCGGCGTAACTGTAACAATATTATCAGTTTCCTTTAATTCTACGTTTGCCTTAGATGTCATTGCCTGTGTACCAGTCTCATCAGATGTAACGATTACCTCATTGATCAATTCCTGACTTGCCATATATTGTGGAACAGTCACTGTGGCGTAAAGTGCAAAAGCCTCTCCCGGTGCGATCTGCGGAATCAGAGCCTGTGTGCCTGTGCTGTTTAATGTTACGCCCTCTTTCCTGACAAAGTTTGCCTGAATACCGGCATTTTGGAATCTTTCTGTACTGAGAACCGAATGAAGTGTTCGCTCACCCGTATTCCTGATGCAGATCTGATATGTGATCGTATCTCCCGGATATGCCTGTGTTCTGTCCGCAGTTTTCTCCACCTCAAAAGCCGCCTTTAATGCAATGACTTCTGTTTCGACTGATTTCTGACATCCAATACTTTCTTCCTTTCCCGGATATTTCGCTTTTACAGTTACTGTATGAATAAGCTCTCCTGCCTGCTCTTCTGTAAGCTGTACTGTCATCTGAAGATTTCTGATTTCTCCTGCCTTAAGACCTGAAATAATTCCCTGCATACCATTTGCAGTAAATCCCTCTTCCTGTTTCCATTCGGCTTTTATATTATCCTGAGAAAAAACACTGGATATCTCTATATTTTCCAGAGGTAATTCTCCTGTATTCTCTACAGACAATATATAAGTAAAGTTCTGCCCTGCACGTACCTCTTTCGTCTCCTGCTGTAACCGGGCTGTGATCCCTGTTTTTGCTTCCTGTACGGAAAGCAGAGCTGAAGGAGTTTCTGCAACAGTCCGGGTTTCATCCCCTGATTTCATCCAGAAATACGCACCTGTCCCCTCCCAATCTTTGCAAAGCGGTGCATCCTGGCACAGAGGATAATCTGTTTTTACAGAAGAAATACGATATTCTTCACGCAGAGACACCGGCACTTTCATGGTAAAGATATCTGTTTCCGCATCTGAAAGTGCAGTCTCACAGGTCAGCTTTGTAATCTGGGTTGTCTCACCTTTCTTATTTTGTATCTGTACGGATTCAGCCTGCAGATCATTCTTTAACGCTTCTGCATTTACCTGAAAATATTCTGAAATATATACAGTCAGAAAATATCTGGTTTTATCTTCCCTGATCTCATTTTGGTTCTCCTGCTCACTCTGTTGTGTCTGTCCGGTTTCTGTGTCAGATCCTTCTGCGTTTTCTTCTGCCTTCCGGTATTCTTCGCTTTCTATATCTTCTATATCTATTACTGCACTCTCTGATTCACACTCTGTATTTTCGGAATCCACTTCATCTGTCGTATTTTCTGCTGCTTCTGCTTCTCTCACTTCTCCATCCCATGTACTATTTTCCATCTGCAACTGTCCGTTCTCCGAAGCAGTATTTTCCTGTTGACTTTTGTACAGTTCTTTCAGACCGCTCACTTCCAGTGTCAGTTCTGCCTGAAATTTCTCTTCATCGATCCACTGTGCACTCTGCTTTAAACCCACAGCAGGAACATATAACTCTGCAGCTTCAAATTCTGCTGCTGATACTGCTCCTGCTCCCAAAATCCCGACAGCAGCCGTTATCATGACTGCTTTTTTTAACTGATTCCATATTCTTTTTTCCATTCTCTCATTCTCCTGAATTTTTATTCTATGTCATCTGAGGTACTTCCACTGTCAGAATGATATCGGTACAGTATCTTTCGAGATTATAAGTTCATATCCACAGACATACGCATCTCTCCTCTCTGTTTTGCACAATAAATAAGATTTTCAGAGTTTCTGCTCAGGATTCAAAACCATCTCCCGGACTATCAATAAATAATTGGAAATTTTTGCACCGGACCGGTGCGTGAAAATAAGAATACTGATAACGGCTGTTGCCGATGAATCTACTTTAGCATGTCTATGCTATAAAAACAAGATACCACTTTTTATTTTTCGTATTTGTTTATAATTCTTTTATAAATTTACCGATTGTTTCAGAAATTCGACATACTTTGAACATAATTTTCCCATATAATAGGTCTTGGATAGATGAAAAACCACTCTCTATCTCCCCCCTCAAAAAAACAAAACAGCTCTCACAGAAATGTGAGAGCTGTTTGTTTTTTGTTACTGTTCACTGATAATATCCCGCGAGGTGTTTTTTGAGTTATTTTCTATTGCAATTCTACTGGCAGTCTTTTATAATGTAGGATATCAATATGATTGAATATTTATGATATCAGTGATAAAAAATTTCAAAAATCTTTATATATAAGATCACCCCGCAGATATCATATTTACAGAACATGAAAGAATCGAGGTAATTCCCATGAGCGAAAAAATTACAGTAGTTGCACTGGGCCACAGAGCATTAGGAACCACCTTACCGGAGCAGAAAATCGCTACAAAAAAAGCAGCCAAAGCTGTCGCAGATCTTGTAGAAGCCGGAAATCGTGTAGTCATTTCCCACAGTAACGGTCCACAGGTCGGAATGATCCACACAGCCATGAATGAATTTGGCAAAACACATCCTGACTATACATTTGCACCTATGTCCGTATGTTCGGCAATGAGTCAGGGCTATATCGGATATGATCTCCAGACCGCAATCCGCGCAGAACTTATTTCCCGCGGTATTTATAAACCGGTAGCTACTATCCTTACACAGGTTGTCATTGATCCATATGATGATGCTTTCGCTGAACCTGAGAAGATCATCGGACGTGTCCTTACAGAAGAAGAGGCTGAAACTGAAGAAAGCAAGGGAAACTTTGTCACTAAACTGGCTGACGGCACTTATAAAAGAATCCTGGCAGCTCCGAAACCGCAGAAAATCGTAGAGCTTGAAACAATCCGCACACTTGTAGATGCGGGCCAGGTAGTAATCGCAGCAGGCGGCGGCGGAATCCCGGTTATGGAACAGGGAATCGATCTTCATGGTGCAAGTGCGATCATTGAGAAAGACCTTTCCAGCGGACTTCTTGCACAGGAATTAAATGCAGATACTCTTCTGATCCTTACCAGTGTTGAGAAAGTAAGTCTGAACCTCGGTCAGGACAACGAAGAATATCTTAATACAATTTCTGTAGATGATGCTAAGAAATATATGGCTGACAATCAGTTTGCCCCAGGCTCCATGCTTCCTAAATTCGAAGCCGGAATCTCTTTTATCGAAAAGGGAGATAACAGAAGAACGATCATCACAGATATTGCGCATGCAAAGGATGGATATTTCGAAAAAACCGGAACTATCATTAAATGATTCTATAGCAATCCTCGTAAATAATACATTTAAGAGGATTGCTATATTTTATCTGACAATACAAAAAGACATATACCAGAGCAATACATATCATCTTGCCGGTATATGTCTTTTAATTATCATATTATGATGTCAGATTCAAAAGTTTACCCCTGACCTGATATTACATAGATTTACGTTCCGCAATCTCTGCCATCTTCGCTTCGTTCAGACGAGTATCACCATGCACACGGCTGTAGGAAAGATATCCGTTCATACGGTCAATCTTTGTCAGATTCTTGGAACCGCAGACCGGACACACGTCCATTTCAAGTTCCTCATGTCCGCAGTCATCACAGTAAGCAAGGGAAAGATTTACTCCCTCATAATATCCCAAAGACATGGCTCTGCGAATCAGAGTGCGTATTGCTTCACGATTATAATCGATCGGATAACGTACATACTGAATCTTACCGCCGTTGCACAACTCCCAGAAACGTCCCTCCAGATCCTGTTTTTCAATCGGAGTTACATCTTCAGTCACATGACAGTGGAAACTGTTGCTTACATAAGGACGATCAGAAACCCCTTTCACAATGCCATACATCTTACGGAACTGTTCCACCTGCAGTCCGCATAAACTCTCTGCCGGTGTTCCATAAATTGCATAAAGATAACCATCTTTCTCTTTAAATTCATTTACTTTCCTGTTGATATATTTCAGCACATCCAGTGCAAACTGCCCGTCTTCAGCAATGGATTTGCCATTGTAAAGTTCCTGGAGTTCATTTAATGCAGTGATTCCGAAGGATGCTGTCATTGGTTTCAGAATCTTGCCAATCTTTTCATTCGGTTTCAGATGTCCACCGTAAAATCCTCCCTCACAATATGCCAGCGGGTTGGTTGACGCACGCATCTGTCCCAGATAATCATAGGTACGGATATGCAGATTACGGATCATCTCAAGATAGAAATCCAGCACTTCGTAGAAATCCCTGCTCTCTGCTCTGGCTTTGGCAAGGATCATTGGAAGATGAAGGCTTACCGCACCGATGTTAAATCTTCCCACAAACACAGGAACATCCTTATCATCTGCCGGATACATACCGCCTCTCTCGTACCAGGGGCTTAAGAACGCACGACATCCCATAGGACTTATAACCTTTCCATACTGCTTGTACATACTGGAAATATATCCTTTTCCTGACATGGACAGCCAGTCCGGATACATAGTCTTGGCAGAACAGTCAACCCCTGCCTCAAATACATCCTCACTGATCTTGCCTTTTCCATGGATATTTTCATCATAAAGGAATACGATTTTCGGGAAGAGTACCGGTTTCTTGCGTCCTGCCTTACCCTGTCCGCCTTTATGCACTTCAAGAAGAGAAATACTTGCCATCTTCTCGAACTGCTTTATTCCAAGTCCAAGAGTTACAGTTACAAATGGATAATCCCCTCTGGAAGATCCGACTGTATTCAGCTTATACTCAATCCCCTGCCATCCCTGGTCAAAATCTCTGCGGACTTTGTCAAGCGCATACTCGATCGCACGTTCTTCACGTCCTGTCCAGCTCTCGTCAGAGTATTTCATAAATTCCTGGATATATTTATCGTAACTCTTCTGTGCATAAGGTGCAAGGATCTTGTCTACTTCCGGTACTGTGAATCCGCCATACTGCTGTGCAGCAGTGCTCAGGATAATATCACCCATAACATCAAACGCAGTATCCAGTGTCTTAGGCTCATTGTACCATACATTTCCCATCTCAAATCCGCCGCTGAGTACAGATGCCACATCAAAGAGACAGCAGTTCATGGTATCCAGACGTGCAGACTGGTCATGAATATAAATATAACCGTCCTTACATGCCTGCAGTTCATTGCGGTTCATAAAGAATTTTCTGTAAAGTTCCTTATTCAGTTCGTTAAAGATCAGGCTTCTCTTTGTAGCTACAAGTGCACTGTCTGTATTGGCATTACTCTTGTCTCCGATATAACGGATTGCCTGACTCTTGGTATATCCATCATATGGATGAAATCAAGTTTGTAATTGCGGTAATCACGATAACTCTTGGCAACTGCCGGGTTTACACGCTCCAGAGCGCCTTCTACGATATTGTGCATTTCCTGGATCTCAATCTCGTTTTTGCCGAGGGAATCTGCATGCTCCTGCGCAAAACGGCAGATAAAATCCCTCTCCTCCTGAGAAAATGTATAAAGAATTCGTGCAGCTGACTTGTTTACCGCTTTCACTATTTTCTGTGGATCAAATTCTTCTCTTGTTCCATCTTTCTTAATTACATAAATCATACCTTGTCTCTCCTGTTTGCTGCTTTTATGAGGTTTCTTGCTCCCCATTACTTTCTCCCCATATATTGTGTCGCATATGAGAGTATAACACAATATCATGTGAAATAAAAGAGCAAATTTCAGTTTTTATTGTCTGAAATCTTATCAAAAAAGAATCAGTTAAAACACTATTTCAGTTTACCCATTCCATCAGATAGATGCTTGCATTTGGATCATCTTCGGACTGTACCTCAATCGTATCACCCTCATTCAGCATCACAAGCAAAGTGTCATCGCCTGTTTTCAGCGGATAACGCTCTTTTTTCGTTCCGTCTTTGGAAGTAACTACAACCACTGCTTTCTCATCAATGGTATAGATTCCGTATCTTCCTGCTTCGATCTGCACACCTGCTGTTACCGGACCATTCCCGGCTGCAAGCGAATAAAACATATATCCATTATCATCCTGCTCGGCAGAAAAATATGTATCCAGCTCTTCGGTATCTGTATATGT
>ENA-ORRA01002134-ORRA01002134.1-human-gut-metagenome-genome-assembly--contig:-NODE-2134-length-11349-cov-3.133080_pt1 | contig 11349 bp, 7 predicted proteins | sample MGYA00242169_ERZ509122 | MGnify/ENA primary metagenome ERZ509122 (study PRJEB26280, sample SAMEA2338650) | human gut metagenome | biome: human gut; feature: human-associated habitat; material: faeces...
GGGTAGCCGTTATGGCGGTTTGAAACAATTGGACGGGCTGGGTCCGAATGGCGAAACCATCATGGACTATTCTATCTATGATGCCATCCGTGCCGGTTTCGGCAAAATTGTCTTCGTCATCCGCAAAGACTTTGAAGAACAATTCCGTACACAAATCCTTTCAAAATACGAAGGAAAGATTCCGGCTGAGTTGGTATTCCAAAGTCTGGACGCACTGCCCGAAGGTTTTACTTGCCCGGAAGGCCGTGTAAAGCCGTGGGGTACGAACCATGCCGTATTGATGGGTAAAGATGTCATCAAAGAACCGTTCTGTGTCATCAACTGTGATGACTTCTACGGCCGCGACGCATTCGCCACCATCGGCAAGTTCCTGAGCGAATTGCCGGAAGGCTGCCAAAACACATACGCCATGGTGGGCTTCCGTTGCTGTAATACGCTCAGCGAAAACGGCTCCGTTGCACGTGGTGTCTGCATGTACGACGACCATCATCACTTGAAAGACGTGGTGGAACGTACGGAAATCATGCGTGTGGACGGTCCTATCTGCTACAAAGACGAAGAAGGCAAATGGATTCCGTTGGAAGAGAACGTACCGGTCAGCATGAACATGTGGGGCTTCACTCCCGACTACTTCCAGCATAGCGAAGAATATTTCAAAGAGTTTCTGAGCAATCCGAAGAACATGGAAAATCCGAAAGCCGAGTTCTTCATCCCGCTGATGGTGAATAAGCTCATCAACGAAGGTACCGCTACGGTAGAAGTGCTCGACACTACCAGCAAATGGTTCGGTGTAACATACGCTGCCGACCGTGAAGCCACAGTAGAAAAGATTGCCTCCTTGGTAGCAGCAGGAGAATACCCGGAAAAGCTGTTCTAAACAAGGCTCTTTTATTTCTTTACCTAAAAAAAGAATCCTTCTTGCATGGAGTTCATCCGGCAAGAAGGATTCTTTTTTATATTACCCGCCCTCCATCTGACTGTCACCTAAAGGCAGTCTGTTTTTTTCTGCAAGATAAAGTAAAAAACACAGTATTGTCTTACACAAAAAATCGTAAAATGAAGAAATCAACAATCTGTAAAAGCCAAAAAGCCGACTTCTTGTCTTTCATGCAAAATCAAATCCAAGAAAAAAAGATGCGCAACAAAATCAAAACATCTGCGAACTACCAATCATCCCTGCGTTCCTTTACACATTTCCTCCAAACCAAAGGCTACTGTCGCTCTGTAAGCTTCGAATCTATCACCGAAGAATTAATCGCATCTTACGAAACCTACCTACAACACGAACGCGGTATCACCAAAAACAGCAGTTCCTTTTATATCCGCACATTGCATGCGGCCTATAAAAAAGGAATTGCCATGCTCAATCTGAAACTTCGAGACCCCTTCGGCAACGTCTATACGGGAGTAGACAAAACCCGAAAACGGGCTGTAAACATCGATGTCATCATCAAACTCATGCAATATAAGGAGCTCAATAAAAGTATGGAATTCAGTCGCGATACATTTGTATTTTGCTTTTTCGCACAAGGTATGCCTTTCATAGACTTCGCCAAACTAAAAAAAGAAAATCTGCAAAACGGGCGCCTCTCCTATTATCGGAGTAAAACCGGACGCCTGCTCTCTGTCAAGGTAGACAGAATCATGAGAACCATCATCAATAAATACGCCTCTCCCCAATCGGACTTTCTTTTCCCCGTAATGAAAACCACAGAATTCCGACAGTCCGTTTACGACTCAGCCTTACGGACATACAATCTCAATTTAAAAAAGCTATCCGAATTGTTAGGAGAGAAAGCCACGCTCACCTCTTACGTCCCGAGGCATTCATGGGCCTCGGAAGCCTTAAAGCTCCATATCCCGATGCACGTCATCAGCGAATCTATGGGGCATTCCAATGAAAAGACCACTTCCATCTATCTCACTTCGCTGGACCACCGCAACATTGATGCTGCAACAAGAAAAATATTTGAAACGGCAAATAGAAGAAGTAAAATAAAGAAACGAATCAGGCAGTCTTCAACAAAAACTTCAACGCTCTCCTATTCAGCAATATATCCTCAATATTATTATTCCATCTCTATGCAAGAGGTGGATAAATCCGATGCAAATGTAGATAAAATACTTAAACCCACAAAATAATCGGTCTTTTTTTCTCGAAAAAACAAATGATTTACTAAAAAAACACGAAAGAACAGATTTGGAAGATGGTTCTAAAGCACTATGACTCACATATAATAGATAGGCCTACATTCCCTTTTTCCACCTCTTGCATAGAGAGAGAAAAGAATATGATTCTAAAAACAGGAAAGTAGAGAACATATATTTTTTAATTAATTTGTTTTATTATGAAGAAGAAGTTTATTAGTGTTGCGATGTTTTGCGCATTGATTGCCAGTTCCCCGGTTTGGGTCGGCTGCTCAGATTACGATGACGACATTGCCAATCTACAATCGCAAGTAGACGCATTGAAACAAACGGTAGATGTTTCAACCGCAGAAGCCCTGAAAGCCTTGCAAGAAGCTCAAGCCGCATTGCAGGAGGACATCAACGAATTGACAGCGGGCAAAGCCGACGCACAGGCCGTGAAGGACTTACAGGAAACCGTGGCTGCACTCCAAACAGCCATCACAGAGAACGACATCACCAAAATCGGCGAATTGAGTTCTCAGGTCAGCGAACTGATCGCACAGGTAAATGGAATAGAAGGCGATTTGGATAAGACCCAAAGCGACCTTCAGCAACAAAAGACTGAGTTGGAAGGCAAGGTCAACAGCCTGCGTGCCGATTTGGAGAAAGCCATTGCCGACAAAGCCGACCAAGCTACCGTGGACAACATCAAGTCTGAATTGGATACGGCCGTAACAAACCTTACAGACGTAGAAAACCGTTTGGTGGAAGTAGAGAAATGGATTAAGAACAACGGGCAAGAATTGGCCAAACTGACTGCAAACGTAAGCCAGATCAACAACCTGATAGCTAAAATCAGTGAAGAAGCGGCTACGACTATTTCCGACCCAGCCATCTTGGCAGCCATCAAGGCATTGCCCACCACGGTAAGTTCACTTACCACCCTGCAACAACAAATCGGCAAGGAAACGGAAGCCGGAAGCATCCTCTACCGTCTAGCCGCCCTCGAAGAATGGAAGAACACTATCGTGACCGAATTACTGACCGGCACGGGATACAGCAGCTTTGCCGACATTTGCCAAGACATCAAAGAGCTGCAAGAAGCATTGACGGGCAGCGGCAGCGAAACTCCGGGCGTAGACCCGAGCGACCCGGGCTTGGTTGAACAATTCAACGCACTGAAAGCCGAAATGGCCAAGTTCGACATGATTCAAAGCGTGGTGTACATCCCGAATGCTACTGAAGCAGAAACGGGCTATTTGTTGAAGTCTTCCGTGCTGAAAGTGTACAATGAAAAGAGCACAAATAAAGACAAATACGATGAAGTGGCACAAGGCATAAAGACCAACACAATCAGTTTCCGCGTGTCTCCGGCCTCTAAAGCCAAAGACTTCGACGGAGATAATCCTAAATATACCTTGACCTTCGACGGCGAGATAATAACCAAGAAAAGTTTCTCACAAGTGAAGACGGTAGGAAAACCAAAAGTTAATGAAGAATCCGGTATTATCACATATTCCGTAGAAACGAAAATACCTGAAAATGAAGTATGGGCTGTTTGCGCTGTCATCAAGGCTGTGGAACAACCTGCCGCAGAAGGAGAAGAAAGTACAGGCGTAAAGGACAACACTGACCTGACCACTACTTACTTCACTGCTACGACAGTGGAATATAAAGTGAAAACCATTGCTGTCACAAATGACAATCAAGACAAAACAACCATGCCTTACATGAATCCGGACGGTAGTGATAGCAAGGTGGACTATACCGTAAACCGCAAAGTCGTAGGTTACGATGAATCTAATGAAGTAATCGTAGAAGACATGGTTGGTGACTTCGGCGTTCCTGCTACAATTTCTTACGAGGTATCCACGTTGACGAACACCGACACGAGCGACGACAATTGGTTCAAGGAAGAAAACGGTGTATTGATTGTACAGAAATCGAACGCTATGATTGGACGTGAAGTCACGGTTACCCCTAAAGTCCAGTTTGGTTCAATCGAAATCAAAGCACCGTCATACAAAAAAATAACCGTTACCCGTCGCGTTGTAGAAGTCGATGTAAATGAGCCCAGTGCTCCTAAAGAACTGACGTGGAACAAGGATATTCAGTTTATTGCTCTGAGCAGCGACGAAATGGACGAAATCATCAAAGCAACCGAACTGTCACGCGGTGACTTCATGGAGCTTATCGATGAAAACGAACCGGCAAACTTGACCAAACTGTGCCTGATGACCGGTAAAGACATCTTGGAAAAAATGCCTGCAGCAACCGACAAGGTAGCAAACGACAACACGCTGTACATCGTCGTTCCTGCCAAAATGAATACCGGTGATGCCAAGAAACTCGATATCACATTGAAGGAAGAAAACAGCAGTACTACGCGGACCGACTCTTACATTATCCATGTAAACGTCAGCAAGATGCAGTATCCTGTCACTGTGATCGAGAAGAACCCGGTACGTTGGAACCAAGACGGACAGACCATCGAATACACTCCGCAGATTGAATGGGAAAAAGGCACGACCGACATTGTGGCTAGCATGAACAATGTCTTTAATGCTAAAGACTTGTTCGCCGACTACGAAGAATTGAACAAACAAGCTAACGACCTTGGCTTCAAACTTGTTGTCGGAATCAAGGACAATGCAACTATCAAGGGGGTCACTTACAATAATGCCAATAGAACACTCACTTACGACAAGTCTCAATATGAGGGTGACAACGTAAGCCTAGTAATCTACTTGGATTACAATGGTAAGAAGATTGCTGAAACCTACTGTGAAATCAGCGTACAAAAGCTGAGTGGAACCTGGAAGAACCCGACCGAAATGGCTATGACCGTCTACGATTTGTCTAAGACCTACAATGTGTCCACAGGTGCCGAGTGGGTTGACTTTGCCGGACGCACCATATGGAAAGACGGTGCCGTAGTGGAGACGACCAAAGATGACAAGGGCAACTGGAAGTCTAAGTTCAGCAAGGATCCGTTCTCAACAATGGTATACGGCATGACTGCACCGTCATTCGCTATCGTCAATCCGCATACTGGAAAAGTTGATGACTACAAAGACAAATATGTCATTGTTGACTCAAAGACCGGCGTAGTTACGTTCGACGAAGATGCAACACAATCAGGGTTCGATGCCGCTCATACGGTAACCATCCGCATCAGTGCCGATTCTCCGTGGGGCGCAATCGAGAACATGAATGTGGGCGAGAGCGGCTACTACGTAGACGTGACGTTCACCATTGGAAAAGGTGCAAGCAACAATTACAAAGGAGAAATGTAATCCCGCAAAAAGCCTTGCCCATCCGTTTTCTCCCCATCTACGGACGAGGTAAGGAAGGTTGGTCAGAGACGGTCTCCGCGAGGAGGCCGTCTCTTGTATTTATAACGTTACGGACAGCCGCGCCAGATAATCATAATGTTCCCCGTCCTGCAAGCGTTCCGCACGGAAACCGTTTTCCTGCGCATAGTAGGCCAAAGTGTCGAAGTCCACATAGAGCCACGGGAAAGGTGCGCCTTTCACTCGCTTGTACTGCATCCGGAAATCCAACTCACCGTAGTAACCGGCATTCAGGTCGATGTCCAACGCGCCGTCTTCGTCTTCATAAATATAGCGCAAGTCACTGGAATCCACCAACACGCAACCGCCGGGTGCCAACAGTTGCTTCATACGACGGAAAAACAAGGGCATGCGTTCCAGCCGCCCGATGATGCCGGAACCGTTCATCAGCATCAGCACCGTATCGTAACATCCGGCGAAAGCCTCGTCGAAGACATCCGCCTCCCAAGCCTGCCTCACCCCGCGCCGACGCATCACGTCCACCGACAACGGCGAGATGTCCACCGCCGTCACGTCCAACCCGCGCCTTTGCAAGGCCAAGCTGTGGCAGCCAGCCCCGGCACCGACATCCAACACCCGCCCGCGACACAAGTCCAAAGCTTTCAGTTCCAATGGCGGCATATCCTCCTCTTCACGGAACAACGTGCCGACCGGCATCTCGTCTTCGTCAAACTGCGGGGAGAACACCCGCAGGCGACCGGCCCGACCTGTCTCATAATAGTCACGGATGGCCTGCCCCATCGGGTCGCATCCGTCTTCCAACAATCCGTTCTTCATATTTTTATGTCTTGGTGGCGCAAAGATACGACAAATATCCTCGCCGCTATGCTTATTTGCATTATCTTTGTTACCACGAAGACAGGATGCGGCTCGGCATAGCCAAACCGGAAAACTTCGTTTTCATTTGTCTCTGCGCTCGCCTTTCACTATCTTTGTACACCATAGGCTGTACGTTTTTATGGAAACAGACCGTAACATATACATCAAAAACATGGTGTGCGACCGTTGCGTCATGGTCGTACGGAGCGTACTGGAACGTCTCGGACTGACGCCCTTGTCGGTCGAACTCGGACGGGCCGAACTTTCCGCCCCTCTCGCGGAGACCGCACGCCAAGCCTTGCGCGAAGCCCTCGCCCCCTTGGGATTCGAACTGATAGACGACCCGCGCATCCGTACCGTAGAGCATATCAAGCGTCTCATCATCGGACTCGTGCACCAACAGGACAACCGCCTGCGGACAAATCTGTCGCAATACCTCGCCACGGAGTGCCGCCACGATTACGGTACGCTCAGCAAGCTGTTCTCCGAAACGCAAGGCACGACCATCGAAAAATACTTTATCGCCCAGAAAATCGAACGTGCCAAGGAACTGTTGGATTACGGTGAACTGACCCTCAACGAAATAGCCGACCGGCTGAACTATTCCAGTACCGCCCACCTCAGTGCCCAGTTCAAGGCACAGACCGGATATACTCCACGGCAATACCGGCAACAGAAAGAGCGGGCACGCATTCCGTTGGATAAAATATAACACTCACACTAAAACATATAAAAAGAAGCCATAATTCTGTAAGACAGTTTGCAGACCCCGTACTTATCTTTGTACCCTACAACCATAGATACGATAAACACAATGGACACAATACACATAGAAAAAAGGACGTTTCCCGTATTGGACATGAGTTGCGCCGCCTGCGCTGCACGGGTGGACAAGACCCTCAACGGACAACCGGGGGTGCGCACGGCTTCCGTTAACTACGCGGCGGCCACGGCTACCGTGGAATACGACACGGCACAGTGCAGCCCCGAACAACTGAAAGCGGCCTTGCAGGCTGCGGGCTACGACCTACTGGTGGGCGACGACCGCAAACAGTTGGAAGACCGGGCGGAACAGGCGCACGACGAGAAGTACCGACGCTTGCGGCAACGCACCGTCTGGGCCATCGTCCTCGCCCTGCCCGTGGCCGTCATCGGCATGTTTTTCATGCATACGCCATACGCCGACCTCATCTCATGGGCATTGTCCACCCCCGTCGTCCTCTGGTTGGGACGGGATTTCCACCGCAACGCCTGGCGGCAACTGCGGCACGGCACGGCCAACATGGACACCTTGGTGTCGAACAGCACGCTCATTGCCTACGTCTTCAGCCTTTTCAACATGCTCTTTCCGGAATTCTGGACGGCACGGGGCGTAGAGCCTCACGTCTATTTCGAAGCGGCGAGCGTCATCATCGCCTTTATCTTATTGGGGAGACTCTTGGAAGAAAGAGCCAAGGGCAGCACCTCGACGGCCATCCGCAAGCTCATGGGGCTGCAACCCCGTACGGTCACCATCGTGGACGACCGTGGGGAAACACGTGAAATCAGTATCGACGACCTGCAACGGGGGCAGACCGTCTCCGTCCGTCCCGGCGAACGGATTGCCGTGGACGGCACCATCGTCTCGGGCAGTTCGTACATCGACGAAAGCATGCTGAGCGGCGAACCGGTGCCCGTGGCCAAGCGCGAAGGGTCGCACGTTTTCGCCGGTACCATCAACCAACGAGGCTCGTTCCGTTTCCGTGCCGAGAAAGTGGGAGCCGACACCGTACTGGCCCACATCATCCGCATGGTGCAGGACGCGCAAGGCAGCAAAGCCCCCGTGCAACGGTTGGTGGACCGCATCGCGGCCATATTCGTACCGACCATCATCGGCATCGCCCTTCTTTCGTTCGCCTTGTGGTGGGCACTCGCCCCGTCGGACGGTTTCACGCACGGCCTGTTGGCTTTGGTCACCGTCCTCATCATCGCTTGTTGCCGGTGGAAAAGACATGGCCTTTGTACTGACTATATTTGTGGCCGTCCTCGTCATTGCCTGCCCCTGCGCACTCGGACTGGCCACGCCGACAGCCATCATGGTGGGCATCGGCAAGGGAGCCGAACACGGCATCCTCATCAAAGACGCTGAAAGCTTGGAGGCCGCACGGCAAATAGACAGTATCCTGTTGGACAAGACGGGAACGGTCACGGAAGGGCATCCCACGGTGACGGAAATGACGTGGGCGGAAGACAGTCCGGCCGGCCTGCCCGACATTTTCTTCAGTCTGGAAAAACAGTCGGAACATCCCTTGGCCGAAGCCGTCGTCGGCCATATCCAAGGACGGGAACTCCCCGTGCAGGACTTCGAAAGCCTGACGGGAATGGGGGCAAAGGCGGTATGCCAAGGCCAAACGTATTATGCCGGAAACCTTAAGCTGCTGGAACGGAACGGCATCCCGACAGACGAACGCCTGACACGTACGGCCGAACGCATGTCTGCCGCCGGACAAACGGTGATTTACTTTGCCGATACGAAGAAAACATGGGCGGTAGCCGCCATATCCGACCGCATCAAGAAGACTTCGCGCCAAGCCGTGGCCGAACTACAGGCCATGGGCATCGAAGTCTATATGCTCACGGGCGACCAGGCCCCCGCTGCCGCACGGATAGCCGACGACGCAGGCATCCACTACCGCGCCGGGGTGTCGCCGCAAGACAAGGCCGATTTCGTGGCCGCCTTGCAGCGCGAAGGGCATCGCGTGGCCATGGTGGGCGACGGCATCAACGACAGCGCCGCCTTGGCCCGCGCCGACCTGAGCATCGCCATGGGACGGGGCAGCGACATCGCCATGGACGTGGCTCAGATGACGCTCATCTCGTCCGACCTGACTCGGATTCCGGAGGCCATCCGGCTGTCCGCCCGTACCGTACGCACCATCCGGCAGAACCTGTTTTGGGCTTTCATCTATAATATAATAGGTGTACCCGTGGCCGCCGGAGCCCTCTACCCCCTTTGCGGCTTCCTGCTCAACCCGATGATTGCCGGGGCGGCCATGGCCATGAGCAGCGTGAGCGTCGTGACGAACAGCCTGCGGCTGAAACGGGCCGGACTGCGACACGAAGAAACCGACATTTCAAAACCCTATACAGATATGAAGAAAGAATATAAAGTGGAAGGCATGATGTGCAACCATTGCCGCATGCATGTGGAAAAAGCATTGAACAGTATCGAGGGCGTCAACGCCACCGTAACCTTAGACCCTCCCGTGGCCGTCATCGAGTTTTCGGGAGACGCGAAGCCCTTGGAGGACTTGCAAGCCGTACTGGCCGAAGAAGGTTACAAAATCTCGGAAATGTAAAGGAAGGAGGAAACCATGCAGTTAGATAAGCTTTGCGTGGCCTGTTTCTCGCCCACGCACACTTCGATGAAAATCGCACGCGCCATCGCCGACGGCACGCACATCGCACGCCGTGAGGAAATCGACCTGACCACCGACCCCGCCGACACGCCCATTGCGGTACGCAACGCCATCTGCATCGTGGCCGCCCCCGTCTACGGGGGACTTGTGGCCCCGGTAGCCGTCCGGCGCATCGCCCGCCTGCGGGCGGAAAACAGCATCGCCATTCCGGTGGTGGTCTATGGCAACCGCGACTACGAGGATGCCTTGGTACAGCTTCGCGACCTCCTGTACGCCCAAGGGTTCACGCCTCTTTGCGGTGCGGCATTCGTGGGCGAACACTCCTACAGCCGTCCGGGCATGCCCGTAGCCGAAGGTCGTCCCGATGCCGCCGACTTGCAGAAGGCCGCCGCTTTCGGGGCGCAAGCCTATGGCAGCCTGTTGCACCAACTGAACCTGCCCCACCCTCCGGCCACGGATGCACGTGACTTCGCGCTGACCTACGACAGCCCGTTGGAAAGCCTCGTGACTGCGCCCGCGATGAAGGGCAACGTATCCTACAAGACCCTTGGCCCCTCCACACCGCAGGCCCCGGTGGTGAACGGCAACTGCTACGGCTGCGGAGAATGCGTGGACTGGTGCCCCACCGGCGCCATCACCATAGCCGATGGACGCTCTGCCACCCGTGTGGACTTGTGCACCAAATGCTGTGCCTGCGTCAAGTTCTGTCCCGTGGGCGGACGCACTTTCGACACCCCTTATACCGCCATGTTGCACCAGAACTTCAGTGCACGTCGCGAACCGGAATGTTTCGTCTGACAAAATGTCAGGCCAACCTCACGAGAATCGTCTATCCGCCTCTTTATTCGGGCGAGGGGACAAAAAACGTCGGCATTTCAAGCCGGCGTTTTTACATTCCGCAACCACGGGCGAGGTTTCCGCTTACAAAAAGACACCCTCTCCACACCGCCATGTGGCATGCCCCGCGTGCAAACGACATCCGTCAGCCTTTTCCCGTGACAAAAAGCATGAGGATTTGGCGCACGGAAATCCGTCAGATAAATCAAAAAAAGCCCTTCTGACCTCCCTTTTACACCGTTTACCGCCCCCTTTTCCACCGCACGGAAGACCGTTTCCGGCCGACAAGCGGACAACTCCATTTTTTTCTGCTCCAAAACTTTTTCCGCTTTCAGCCAAACGAAATTCCAATCTCAGGAGATTGAAACCCCGAATTCAAAAGAAATGCGTCATAAACACATAAAACGGGCCATATACCGGTTCGGATTTAACATATCCTCTCTATTTGAGCCTTTTACTACCCGGTGCTTATACGTAAAAGGCTGACATATTGTCAGTATTTCACGTCCTGCCTCATCTGCCCTATTTTCCCTTTCCCATCTTTTTTTTCTCAATTCTGTTTGCGTTACCAATAGTTTTATTTAATTTTGCCGCACCTAATCATTTACGAATTAATACCAAGAAAATTAGGAATATGGAAGCTGTATTCGGTTACATCATCGGCCTCGGGGCCGCAGTCATGATGCCCATTATCTTTACCATACTGGGCGTTTGTATCAAAATCAAGTTCGGAAAAGCCTTACAAAGCGGCCTTTACGTGGGCGTCGGTTTCGTGGGATTGTCGGTCATTACGGCGTTGCTCACCAGCAGCC
>ENA-ORRA01002144-ORRA01002144.1-human-gut-metagenome-genome-assembly--contig:-NODE-2144-length-11313-cov-6.008616_pt1 | contig 11313 bp, 5 predicted proteins | sample MGYA00242169_ERZ509122 | MGnify/ENA primary metagenome ERZ509122 (study PRJEB26280, sample SAMEA2338650) | human gut metagenome | biome: human gut; feature: human-associated habitat; material: faeces...
GGAGGGCATCCGCGTCACCGCCTGCGACAAGCGCAGCCGGGAGCAGATGGGCGAGCAGGCGGAGCATCTGGAGCAGTTGGGCTGTGAGCTGCATCTGGGCGCGGACTATCTGAAGGACTTGGACGCGGACGTGATCTTCCGCACACCGGGGCTGCGCCCGGATGTGCCGGAGATATCGGCCTGTGTTCAAAAAGGCGCCGTTTTGACCAGCGAAATGGAGGTTTTCTTCCAGGTCTGCCCGTGCCCGATCATCGCTGTCACCGGCTCTGACGGCAAGACGACGACCACCACCATCATTGCCGAGCTGCTGAAAAAGGCCGGAAAGCGTGTGTGGGTGGGCGGCAACATCGGCCACCCGCTGCTGTGCGAGGCGGACGGAATGCTGAGCACGGATTTTGCGGTGTTGGAGCTGTCCAGCTTCCAACTGATGACCATGACGCAGAGTCCGCACATTGCGGTCGTCACCAATCTGGCGCCCAACCATCTGGATGTGCACCGGGACATGGCGGAGTATGTGGCGGCCAAGGAGAATATTTTTACCCATCAGAGTCGGGAGGACATTGCCATTTTTAATGCGGATAATACCATCACAGCAGAGCAGTCCACCCGTGCGCCCGGCCGCGCCCGGCTCTTCAGCCGGCAGGGTGAGGTAGCCGACGGCGTGTTCCTGCGGGGCGAGGACGTTGTCTGCCGCAGCGGCGGTCATGAGCGCGTCGTGATGACCACGAGGGACATCAAGCTCCCCGGCGTACACAATGTGGAAAATTATATGGCAGGCATCGCCGCCGTGGACGGTCTGGTGCCGGACCAGGTCATCCGGACCTTTGCCCGGGAATTCGGCGGTGTGGAGCACCGCATCGAGCTGGTACGAACCTATAAGGGCGTGCGGTATTATAATGACTCCATTGCCTCCAGTCCCTCCCGTGCCATCGCGGGGCTGCGGTCGTTCAGCGAGAAGGTAATCATGATCGCCGGCGGCTATGACAAACACATTCCCTTTGATGTGCTGGGGCCGGAGATCGTGGCGCATGTGAAGCTGCTGGTGCTCTGCGGTGCCACAGCGGATAAAATACGCGCCGCCGTGGAGAATGCGTCGGGGTACCGGCCCGGCCACCCGGAGATCATCGATGCCGCGCCTCTGGCAGCGGCGGTGCAGGCCGCCCGCGATCGGGCACAGCCCGGTGATGTGGTGACGCTGTCGCCGGCCTGTGCATCTTTTGACCAATTCAAGAACTTTGCCGAGCGCGGCGACTTTTTCAAAGCCATCGTGAACGGCTGGGAGGAATGAGGAAAAGCCGTGGTGTCATAGACTTCCGTAGTAAGCGCATCATACAGCGCGTCTATGGGAGGTGACGGCATGGACCGGCTGCGGTATATACGATTGACCCGGCGGCAGCGGGTGCATGTGTGGCTGGCGATCATCCTGCTGGCGCTGACGGCGCTGCTGGCGGCGATCCTGCTGCACCTGCGGCCCATGCTGGAAAATCTGGCAACAGCCCGGTGCGCCAATACTGTCAGCCGCATCGTGGTGGCGGCGGTGAACGACGCCGTGGAAAACGGCTGGATGGAATACGACCGGCTGGTAAAGTTCGACAAGGACAGCGACGGCCGCGTGACGGCGCTGAGCAGCAATATGGCGGAGTTCAACCGCCTGCAGACCGCGGTGGCGGATGACGTACTGGCGCGGCTGAGTCAGGTATCCGCCAGTGAACTGGCGGTGCCGCTGGGCACACTGACCGGTTCGCCGTTGCTGGCGGGCCGGGGGCCGAAGCTGACGGTAAAAATGGAGACCATCGGCACGGCTACCGCCAAATTCCGGGATAAATTCACGGCGGCGGGCATCAACCAGACAAAGCACCAGATCCTGCTGGATGTAGACGTACGCGTGAGTATCCTGCTGCCGGGGATCACCACCTACACAAAAGTGAGCAACGAGATATCCGTGGCGGAGACGGTGATCGTGGGCGGCGTGCCCCAGACGTACACCTATTTCAGCACCACGGAGGATAAGATCGAGGATTACGCCGACGAGTACATTATGAACAATGGATGAGGGCTTGGATATGGACTATCGCAAGGAGATACAGGAGCTGCGCCGCACGCTGACGGAGAACGGATACCTCTACTACGTGCTGGATGCGCCCACCATGTCAGATTATGAATATGACCATTTGCTGCGGCGGCTGGAGGACTTGGAGGCGGCGCATCCGGAGGAGATCACGCCGGATTCTCCCACCCAGCGGGTGGGCGGACAGACGCTGACGGAGTTTCAGCAGGTGACCCACGCCGTGCCGCTGGAAAGCCTGCAGGATGTGTTCGACGACGAGGAGGTCTGCCGCTTCCTGGAGAAGATACCCTTGGAGCACCCCGCCTACAGCGTGGAACCGAAGGTGGACGGCCTCTCCGTGGCTCTGGAATACCGTGACGGCGTGTTCGTCCGGGGCGCCACCCGGGGTGACGGACGGGTGGGGGAGGACGTGACTGAAAATCTGCGGACGATCCGGTCCATCCCCATGACCCTGCCGGAGAAGTTGCCCCGCCTCATCGTGCGGGGCGAGGTGTACATGGCCCGCAGTGTGTTCGAGGAGATCAACGCCCGGCGTGAGATCGAGGGCAAGCCACTGATGGCCAATCCCCGCAACGCCGCCGCCGGCTCCCTGCGGCAGCTGGACCCCAAGATCGCCGCCCAGCGGCGGCTGGACATCGCGGTCTTTAATTTGCAGCTGGCGGAGGGCCGGGAATTTTCCACCCACACAGAGACGATCGACTATCTGGCCAGCCAGCATTTCAAGGTGATCCCCCACAAGCGGCTGTCCGCGCCGTCGGATATCCTGGCGGAGATCGCGGCGCTGGGCGATGGCCGTGAGCAGTTTCCTTTCGATATCGACGGTGCGGTGGTGAAGCTGGACGACCTGCATGACCGCGAGGTCATCGGTAGCACGGCGAAGTTCCCCAAATGGGCCATTGCATACAAATATCCGCCGGAGGTCAAGCCATCGGTAGTGAAGGATATCGTGGTACAGGTGGGCCGCACCGGTGTGCTGACGCCCAAGGCGGAGCTGGAGCCGGTACGGCTGGCGGGCACGACGGTCGCCTTTGCCACGCTGCATAACCAGGATTATATTACCCAGAAGGATATCCGGGTGGGGGATACGGTGTTGGTGCGGAAGGCCGGCGAGATCATCCCGGAGATTGTTGAGGTGGTGGCGGACAAGCGTCCCGCCGGGACGAAGCCCTATACCCTGCCCGAGACGTGCCCCGTGTGCGGCGCACCGGTGGTGCGGGACGAGGACGGCGCGGCGCTGCGCTGCACCGGCGCGGAGTGCCCCGCCCAGCTGCTGCGGTATCTGACCCACTTTGCCAGCAGGGGCGCTATGGACATTGACGGGCTGGGACCTGCGGTGATGCAGCAGCTGATCGACAGCGGACTTGTCCGGACCGCCGCGGACCTGTACAGCCTGACGCCGAAGCAGCTGGAGCCGCTGGAGCGCATGGGCAAAAAATCGGCGCAGAATGCGGTGGACGCTATCGCCAGAAGCCGGGACAACGACCTGTGGCGGCTTATCAACGCGCTGGGCATACGGCAGGTGGGGGAGAAGGCTGCCAAGACGCTGGCGCAGCGGTTCGGCACTATGGACGCACTGGCAGCGGCTCCGGAGGAGGAGCTGACTGCCGTGGACGACGTGGGCCCCATTACCGCGCGGTATCTCTGCCAGTGGATGAAAAGCCCCCAGTCCCGCGATCTGCTGGCGCGGCTGAAGGCCGTCGGTGTCAATATGACCTGTAAAGAGAAAACGGTTGACAGTCGTTTTGCCGGAATGACTTTTGTGCTGACAGGCACGCTGGAAAAGTTCACCCGTGACGCGGCGGCGGAGATGATCGAAAAGCGGGGCGGCAAGGCCGCCGGCTCCGTGTCAAAAAAGACCACCTATGTGGTGGCCGGAGAAAATGCCGGCAGCAAGCTGCAAAAAGCAGAGGCGCTGGGCATTCCCGTGCTGACGGAGGACGAATTTTTAGCACTTCTGGACTGAGGAGGCAATCAATATGGCAGTGAATACGGATAAGACATTGCAGCATCAGCTGATCTACAGCGTGTTCGTGCGAAACCACACACCGGAGGGCACCTTCCGTGCGCTGGAACGTGATCTGGACCGATTGAGCGCCTTGGGTACGGATATCGTATGGCTGATGCCGATCCATCCTATTGGCGAGGTGGGCCGCAAGGGCACGCTGGGCAGTCCATACGCCATCCGTGACTACCGGGGCGTGAACCCGGAGTACGGCACCGCGGAGGATTTCCGCCATCTGGTGGACGCCATCCACGTCCGGGGCATGAAGTGCATCATCGACGTCGTCTACAACCACACATCGCCGGACTCGGTGCTGGCCCAGACCCACCCGGAGTGGTTTTTCCGGGACGAGCAGGGTCGGCCCAGCCGCCATGTGGCGGATTGGTGGGATGTAGTAGACCTGGATTATACCCACAAGGAACTGTGGCGCTACCAGATCGATACGCTGAAAATGTGGGCGGGGATCGTGGACGGCTTCCGCTGCGATGTGGCCAGCAGCGTGCCGCTTGACTTCTGGTGTCAGGCACGGCAGGAAGTGGAAGCGGTCCGCCCCGGCTGCATCTGGCTGGCGGAGAGCGTACACGGCGCCCATGTGCTGGGTCTGCGGCGGCAGGGTGCCTATTGCGCCACGGATACGGAGCTGTACCGGGCCTTCGACATGACCTACGATTACGATATCTGGCCGTGGTTCGAAGGCTGCCTGACCGGGAGGAACACGCTGCAGCAGTACATAGACATGCTGAACTATCAGGAGCTGACGTACCCCTCCGGGTTTATCAAGATGCGCTGCGGCGAGAACCACGACACGCCGCGTCTGGCTCACTGGGTACAGGACGAACGGCGGCTGCGGCACTGGCTGGCGTTTTTGTACTTCTGTCGGGGCAGTATGCTGCTCTACGGCGGTACGGAGTTCGCACCGCGCCGGCAGGTAGGCCTGTTCGATGCGGACGACAATTTCGGCGACAAGCGGTCTGACCTGTCCGACTTCCTGCGGCGGTGTAAGGCTATGAAACTGGAACTGCCGCTGGAGGGTGCGGTGTGGTACGAGGTCAGCGGCGGCGCTGTTATCGGGCACTATAAGTCCCCGGCGGGGGAGCGCACCGGCGTATTTGATCTGTCCGGCTGCGGCGGCCGCGTATCGGTGGCGCTGGCCGACGGCGTGTACAAAAATCAACTGGGCGGCGATTTGACCGTCACCGATGGACACGTCAGAACGGACGGCGATCCGATCGTATTTTGACTTGTTTTTTTGAACAAATACAGGGGCGATTTTGTGGTAAAAGTCACAGAATCGCCCTTGCCGCATTGACCATGTAAAGTGCGAATGCTATAATCATTTCTGTATTGGTAAGCCTGCCCGAAGGGCGGGAGCACTTGTATAGAGGAGGAAAGAAAGATGAGCAAGATCATGAAGATCTGCGACGGCAACGAAGCGGCGGCGTATGTGGCATACGCCTTTTCCGAGGTCGCTGCCATCTATCCCATTACGCCGTCCAGCCCCATGGCGGAGCACGCCGATGCCTGGTCGGCCAACGGCAGGAAAAACATCTTCGGCCAGCCGGTGCGTCTGGTTGAGATGCAGTCCGAGGCCGGTGCCTGCGGCGCCTGTCACGGTGCGTTGGAGGCCGGTGCTTTGGCCACCAGCTTCACCGCGTCCCAGGGCCTGATGCTGATGATCCCCACCATGCACCGCATCTCCGGCGAGCGCCTGCCCGGCGTGCTGCACGTGGCGTCCCGTACCGTGGGCACCCATGCGTTCTCCATCTTCGGCGACCACTCCGATGTGATGAACTGCCGGCAGACGGGCTTTGCCATGCTGTCCAGCGGCAGTGTACAGCAGGCTGCCGACCTGGCCGCTGTGGCACATCTTAGTGCCATCAAGGCCCGCATCCCGTTCCTGCACTTCTTCGACGGCTTCCGTACCAGCCACGAGATCCAGAAGATCGACGTGCTGACCTACGACGAGTACGCCAAGCTGGTGGACTACAACGCGCTGGCCGCCTTCCGCGCCAACGCCCTGAACCCCGAGGATCCCCGGATGCGCTCTCTGGTGGATAACCCTGACATCTACTTCCAGCTCCGCGAGTCCAACAACACGGCCTACGCCGAGTTGCCCGATATCGTAGAAGACTATATGGCCCAGATCAGCAAGCTCACCGGCCGCGAGTACCATCTCTTCAACTACTACGGCGCACCGGACGCCGAGCGTGTTATCGTGGCCATGGGCTCTGTAGGCGGCTGCGCTCAGGAGGTGGTCAACTACCTGAACGCCAAGGGCGAGAAGGTGGGCTTCCTGCAGGTACACCTGTTCCGTCCCTTCTCCCGCAAGCATCTGATGGCCGCTATACCCAAGACGGTGAAGAAAATCGCCGTTCTGGACCGCGTCAAGGAGATCGGCTCTATTGGCGAGCCTCTGTATGAGGACATCTGCGCCGCCTACATCAACGAGAGCGACCGCCCCGCCATCTACGCCGGACGCTACGGCCTGTCCAGCAAGGACACCACCCCCGCCCAGCTGAAGGCCGTGTTCGATAATCTGCTGCTGGACGAGCCGAAGAACCACTTTACCATCGGCATCGTGGACGATGTGACTCATCTGTCCCTGCCCGTGGGCGCGCCGCTGCTGACCGAACCGGAGGGCACCATCTCCTGCAAGTTCTGGGGTCTGGGCTCCGACGGTACCGTGGGCGCCAACAAGAACTCCATCAAGATCATCGGTGAGACGACAGATATGTACTGTCAGGCGTACTTTGAGTATGACACCAAGAAGTCCTTTGGTATCACCAAGAGCCACCTGCGCTTCGGCAAGCACCCCATCAGCTCTACCTATTATGTGAGCAGCGCGGACTTCATCGCCTGCCACAACCAGACGTACCTGACCAAGTACGACATTATCCATGAGCTGAAGCCCCACGGCAGCTTCCTGCTGAACTGCGAGTGGACGGAGAACGAGCTGGAGCAGCATGTTCCCGGCGAGATCCTCAAGTACATCGCCGACAACGACATCAAGTTCTACATCATCGACGCCAACAAGGAGTCTCAGGCGCTGGGTCTGGGCAACCGCTCCAACATGGTGCTGCAGGCCGCCTTCTTCAAGCTGGCCAACGTTATCCCCGTGGAGGACGCCGTGGCCCACATGAAGGACGCCGTCAAAAAGACCTACGGGCTCAAGGGCGAGAAGGTCGTCAACATGAACATCGCCGCCGTGGATGCCGGTATCAACGCCCTGGTGGAGGTCAAGGTGAAGCCCGAATGGACGAACCTCACTGGCAAGGCGTTGAAGCCCGCCGACGAGAGCCTGCCCTATGTCATCAAGAACATTCTGGTGCCCATCAACGCCCAGAAGGGCGATGACCTGCCCGTTTCCGCCTTCAAGGGCATGGAAGACGGCACCATGCCGCTGGGTACTTCCAAGTATGAAAAGCGCGGCATCGCCACCCATCTGCCTGTGTGGGACGCTGCCGAGTGCCTCCAGTGCAATATGTGCTCCTTCGTCTGCCCCCACGCCGTCATCCGGCCCTTCCTGCTGGACGAGGGCGAGGTCAAGGCCGCACCGGTGGATATGACGCTGGTGGACGCCAAGGGCCCCGGCCTGGTCGGCCTGAAGTACACCATGGGCGTCTCCACGCTGGACTGCACCAGCTGCGGCAGCTGCGTAGCCTCCTGCCCCAAGTCCGGCAAGGCACTGAAGATGGTCCCCACCCATGAGGTGTCTCTGGACCAGACCGACTGGAACTTCCTGACCACCGTGAAGGAAAAGACCTCCCGCGTGGACAAATTTACCCTGAAGGGCAGCCAGTTCAAGCAGCCCCTGGTGGAGTTCAACGGTGCCTGCGCCGGCTGCGGCGAGACGCCCTACATCAAGCTGCTGACCCAGATGTTCGGCGACAAGATGTATCTGGCCAACGCCACCGGCTGTACCCAGGCCTGGGGCGCGGCTATGCCCTGCGTACCGTACTGCAAGAACGCCGAGGGCAAGGGCGTGGCGTGGTCCAACTCCCTGTTCGAGAACAACGCCGAGTTCTCCTACGGTATGTGCCTGGCCGTCAAGCAGCTGCGTGATTGCGTCACCGGCTACGTTAAGGAGCTGGATGCCCTGACCAAGGACGAGGCCGTCAAGGCCGCCATCGCCAAGTATATGGAGACATATGATGACCTGGACGCCTCCACCCCCGCCACTGCCGAGCTGGTGGCACTGCTGGAGAAGGGCAAGTTCTCCGCCGACGAGCAGAAGCTGGTGGACGAGATCCTAAAGCGCAAGAAAGATCTCTCCAAGAAGACCATGTGGATGTACGGCGGCGACGGCTGGGCCTACGATATCGGCTACGGCGGTCTGGATCACGTGTTCGCCATGGGCGAGGACGTGAATGTCCTGCTGGTGGACACCGAGGTCTACTCCAACACCGGCGGCCAGTCCTCCAAGGCCACGCCCGTGGGCGCTGTTGCCCAATTCCAGGCCAGCGGCAAGAAGACCAAGAAGAAAGACCTTGGTATGCTGATGATGACCTACGATAACGTCTATGTGGCCCAGTGCTCCATGGGCGCCAATCCCAATCAGCTGATCAAGGCCATCAAGGAGGCTGAGGCCCACAAGGGTCCGTCCATCGTCATCTGTTACGCGCCCTGCATCAACCACGGCATCAAGAAGGGCATGAACAACGTCCAGCAGGAGATGAAGGACGCCGTCAACTCCGGTTATTGGAACCTGTACCGGTACAGCCCGGAGACCAAGACCTTTACCCTGGACAGCAAGGAGCCCACCATGCCCCTGTACGACTTCATGAAGGGCGAGGTTCGTTACGCCTCTCTGGAGCTGAGCTTCCCGGAGAACGCCAAGGTGCTGTTCGCCGAGGCGGAGGAAGCCGCCAAGGAGAAGTACGAATCCTATAAGCGCCGCGCGGAGAAGTAAGCCTTCGCAGCAAACGCCCCGGCCATTAGGTCGGGGCGTTTTTTCCTGTATCTGCGGCTTCCGGATGCGGAAAAGGGAGGGGGAAGCCGTGCGCCGAGCAGACGGGGTATTCAGGGAGGAAATAACTTATTCCGATAAGAAAAAATTGTTAAACTGTTGACAGACAGATGGGCAAGTGATAAAATTAACAAAGTAAAAAATGCAGCAGCACAGGATGCGGAAAGGGAGAACACTATGGCGAGACCGTTTGACTACACAGCGGAATACAAGCGCAAGCTATGCACCGCCGATGAAGCGGCACGGGTGGTAAAAAGCGGCGACTGGATCGACATCTCCATGGGCACGGGCTTTCCGTCTCTGATGGACGCCGCCATTGCCAAGAGAAAGGATGAGCTTCGCGAGGTCAAGATCCGCGGCTATCTGATCTTCGACCCGATCCAGATGGTGGAGTGCGACCCCGAGCGCAGGCACTTTGTCTACAACAGCTGGCATATGTCCGGCTATGAGCGCAAGCTCTGCGACCGTGGACTGTGTAATTTCAACCCTATGGTGTTCCGCAACCTCAGCTGGTATTACAGCCAGTTCCTCACCGTCAACGTGGCTATGATGGCTGTGACCCCCATGAACGAGCACGGCTACTTCAACTTTTCCGGTGCCACGGCCTCCGCCCGTTCTACGCTGGACAAGGCAGACGTGGTCATTCTGGAGATCAACGAAAATCTGCCCTGGGTCTACGGCGGTCTGGACGAGTGCATCCACATCAGCGACGTGGATATGATCGTAGAGGGGCCCCATGGCCCGCTGCCCAGCGTCAAGTCTCCCGCCGCCAATGAGGCGGAGATGAAGATCGCCGAATACGTGGTGCAGAACATGGTGGACGGCTCCACCTTACAACTGGGCATCGGTTCTCTGCCCAACGCGGTGGGCCAGATGATCGCAAAGAGCGACTTGCGGGATCTGGGCATCCATACCGAGATGCTGTGCGACAGCTATCTGGATATGTACAAGGCTGGCAAGATCACCAACAACCAGAAGAAGCTGGACCGCTACAAGAGTATCTTCGGCCTGGCCATCGGCTCGCCGGATCTGTATGATTGGATACGGGAAAACCCCGGCGTGGTCACCTATCCCATCAGCTACTGCAACGACCCGGCCAATGTAGGCAAGCAGGATAATTTCGTTTCCATCAACAACTGTATCTCCGTCGATCTGTACGGACAGATCTGCGCCGAAAGCTCCGGCACCCGCCAGATCAGCGGTACCGGTGGTCAGTTGGACTTCCTTGAGGGTGCGGCGTTGTCCCATGGCGGCAAGGCCTTTATCTGTCTGACGTCCTCGTTTACGGATAAGCAGGGTAATGTGAAGTCCCGCATCAACCCGCTGCTGGCCCCCGGCGACATCGTCACCGACCCCCGCAGCCAGGCGTACTACATCGTCACCGAGTACGGCGGCGTGAACCTGGTGGGCTGTTCTACCTGGGAACGGGCGGAAAAGCTGATCTCCATTGCCCATCCCATGTTCCGTGATGACCTGATCGCCAATGCGGAAAAGCAGGGCATCTGGATCAAGTCCAACAAGCGCTGAAAGGTACATAGCAAGAGGGAGATGGCCCTACGCCGTCCCCCTCTTGACATTTTCCTGCGGATATAGTATACTTCCTGCATATGAAATCGGCGATGACGGGAAGCAGTAGGCGGTCAGCGGATGCCAAGAGAGGGCGCGGCAGGTGTAAGCGCCCGTGATGCCCCGCCCAAGTCGTCCCTGAGCTTCGCGCTGAACTGACAGTAGGCCGCGGCGGTTTGCCCTCCGTTACCGGGGCGGGGTGTTGCTGCACCCATGAGCGCGGGAGCGATCCCGAATACAGGTGGTACCACGGACATTATGTTCGCCCTGTTTTGCACTGGCAAAACAGAGCGGACTTTTTGTTTTGCCAAATACCGAAAAAGGAGTACAGATATGAAAGAACTGCCCAAGGTCTATGACCCGCGGGACGTGGAATCCCGCATCTACAAGCTTTGGATGGACGGCGACTGCTTCAAGGCGGAGCCGAACCCGGACAAGAAGCCTTTTTCCATCGTCATGCCGCCCCCCAACGTCACCGGTCAGCTGCACATGGGCCACGCCCTGGACTGCACCCTGCAGGACATCCTGACCCGCTTTAAGCGGATGCAGGGCTACGAGGCACTGTGGCTGCCCGGCAGCGACCACGCCGGTATCGCCACCCAGATCAAGGTGGAGGAGGAGCTGCGGAAGAACGAGGGCTTGACCCGCTACGATCTGGGCCGCGAGAAGTTCCTTGAGCGTGTGTGGGCCTGGAAGGAAAAATACGGCAGG
>ENA-ORRA01002148-ORRA01002148.1-human-gut-metagenome-genome-assembly--contig:-NODE-2148-length-11295-cov-7.810854_pt1 | contig 11295 bp, 9 predicted proteins | sample MGYA00242169_ERZ509122 | MGnify/ENA primary metagenome ERZ509122 (study PRJEB26280, sample SAMEA2338650) | human gut metagenome | biome: human gut; feature: human-associated habitat; material: faeces...
AGGCAAGCAGGAACCAGGGATATTCAAAGCCACTCGTCAGGAAATAGGCCAACGCCCCGAAATAGAAAATAATCCCACCACCACGCAAAGTCACTTTCGTATGGGAACTGCGCTCATTGGGCTTATCGATGATATTACACCTATCAGCTATTCTAAAATAAAAAAGTTCTGCTAAAAACAGCAGAACCAAAACCATCAAATAATACATCATCCGTTTTTGATTATCCAGTAAAACCAAAGCTGAATACATGTAAATCCCAAAGATATAATACCCAGCCCTATCAATATGACATCTAAATATACATTCATTCTATCTTGAAGTTTTCCAATACACGGGTCGGCTTCCATCCCAATTCACGCATCGCCTTTTCGTTACTGAAAGTAAGCGATTCTGTGATTTTCTTCAGTTTCAAAGAATTGATAGGCGCTTTCTTTCCTAAGCAATCTCCTACCAAAGCCATACATTTAGCTGCCCAATAAGGTATTGAGAAAGGTAATTTCTTGTCCAATTGCCTGCAAATAGTAGTCTCAAGTTCTCTGAAAGTGGGGTGATGACTGTCACATACATTGTAGATGCCTCCCTTTTCTGCCAACAGAGAGACCAACTTTGCAATATCCTGTACCATCAATACACTCTTTCGTGCCTGACCGCCAGCAATGCTGAGGTATTTCCCACTACGGATACCATGAATCATAGCCCCCAGATTTCCCGGAGGGTTAGGACCGGCAATCAAGGAAGGACGGATTATACCTAAAATGACATTATGTTCGTAACACCACTTTTGTAGATATTCCTCCGCAAGACGTTTACTCATGGCGTATGGTGTATCTCCATCCAAAGGATGGTCTTCCGTAATATTCTCACCATAAGCACAACCGTAAACTGCTACAGTGGAAATAAAAATGAAGGCCCGTGGCACTCTTCTCCGCTCCAATGCAGTACAAAGATTCTTTGTACCTTGCAGATTCACATCAAAGAACACCTGTCTTTCCGCTTCCGTTTTAGGAACAGAATGTGCCTTTCCAGCAACATGAAGAACAATATCATACCGTTCACGCAATACCGGAATCTCCTTTGCTATATCTATAGTATAATCATCCTTCGGCGACAGCCCCACAGTCTTAACGCCATACATCCCCTCCAAAAGAGGACGCACATTGCTACCCAAGAAACCAGAAGCTCCAGTAAATAAAAGTTTCATGAAAAATATATTAGGAAAATCACTAGTAAAAACTCAGTTATTTTATTGTCGATAGTTCTATCGATTAGTTAATTTCATATTCGTATATGCTAATTTCGCTTTTTTATTTATCTCCCGCCTTTCTTTATCAAAAAACCACCCCCATTTATTTAAATAATAAACGGCAGCCTTAACATGTATCCAAAACAAACGAATTTTTTTATGAGATCCTTTCTCAAAAGCATGAGTAATTGTGGCACTTGGATAATACATTGTTCTATATTTCTGAAAAATACGACGATTTAAATCAGTATCTTCTCCATACATAAAAATCCCTTCGTCAAAAACTCCAACTTCTTCAATAACTGATTTGCGAAGAAACATAAAGCATCCTGATAAATATGGAGCATTCATTTCCTTATCATAACCGCTAAAGCGCATCTCAAAATTATCATTAATACGCTTCTTGATACTCTTAAAAGGAATAAACATTCGACCAATCCAGTCCATAGGAGTAGGCAGAAGCTTGCACAAATATTGCAAATCACCATTAGGATAAATCACTTTAGGAAGCACATTGCCCACATCAGGATTAGCCTGCATGTACTCATAAAGAGCCTCAATCACCCCTGCTTCAAAATAGATATCCGGATTGAGCACCAAATGGAATTCTCCCATTTTATCAAGCTGACGCATAATCTTATTATGTCCCGCACCAAATCCATTATTGCAATTCATAAAAAGGTACTCCACTCGTTCATCTAATGACGCTAATGATTTCAACTCATCTATAGGCGAATTATCCACCAGATAAATCCGCACCTTCAGATTTGTGTTTAAAAAACTCCAAATAGCCCTCTTCAGTTCTTCTATATTGTTTTTATAGAGCACTATAGTAGCTGTTACTTGATATTGATTGTTCATACACTTATTATAGATTATTGCGTTTTTTTATTACAAATAAGGAACTCATAAAATCCTTTAGTTCCGGATATTTCTTATCCTTTTCAGTTAGACAATCATTATAAAAGTCCACAAAGCATCTTTTTACTTTTGTAAAGCGTGATAGTATACACAGTCTGTGTAAACCCAATACCACCACAAACCACGATGTTCTTATCGAAATCTACACACTATTCTTTTCCAATTAAATACAATTACTTGACATCTTATATTTTGTCAGTAGTTTCAACATAACTATTACGAGTCTTTACCGAAAACTTAAAACGATTTTTTGTGTTTTTATAAAAGATTTAATGAGCAGAAAGGATCGATTCCTAACAAGAGCAAGGAAAACTCTTTTCCTAAAAGGGAAATGACAGTAGTATTTATTATGCCGCCAATTAGGATACAGAACCTCAAAATCATCAATAAAGCGAAGTACTATTCGTTTGTCAACGCCCGAGAATAAAGCACGGAAAACAGCACCATATAACACTAAATTAATACATCTAAACTCTTTTTCTCGTATCAAAGTATCGGGTATATTCTGGCGTATATAATTACTTGCTTGTAAAAAGCCCTTATAAATATTAGGATTAACGGATGTTGATAAAGAATTACTACGCGCAAAATAGTTATAAAATGCTTCGGGCAAATAAGCAATACTTTTTGATTCATATACCAATAATGGAACTACCGCAGCATCTTCGCTATTGTAAAAACAAGGCATTTTTATTTTCTTTATGATGTTGGCTTTTATACATATACCACACACGCTATCGCCCGTTAAAGCCATAAAATCAGATTTTACAAACCCGTCACTATAAAATGGAATAGAAGAAATATGAAAAGTCTTCCCACTTTCATAGCAACGGTTATAATCAAAAAATAGCAAGTCAAGCATATCTGATTCCATACGCTTTTTTATTGCTTCCACAAAATCGTCACGATACCAATCGTCAGAATCTAAAAAAGCAACATATTTTCCTTTAGCTTCTTTTACCCCAAGCTCTCTGGCTTTACCAGGTCCCCCATTATAAGGAGCATTGATTAGAGATGCCAAAATCGAATTTGAGTCGATGAAATTTTGGAGAAAAAGACAAGTATCATCTGTAGAGTAATCATCTACAAAAATCACCTCAAAATCTTGACACGTTTGACGTTGCAAAGACTCTATGCAACGACTCATCAACTTACCACAATTGAAACATGGAATTATTATTGATAGAAATATATTCATACAAAAAGGCAAAAATAAATTTAAGATTTTGAACTAATTTCCCGAAATAGGTTCTGCCATATTCCCATCACACGAGATTCAGTATATTCTTCTGCTTTATGACGCGCAGAAACACTCATTTTTCTTAGATTTGCATTATCATTAATAAGAGTTATTATGGCATTTGCCAAGCCAAGTGAATCAGAGGAGCCAACAACAATTCCGTTTAAGCCATTAGTTATAACATCAGATGCGCCACAAGGATAATCAACTGTTACTATGGGAAGTCCATGAGCCATTGCTTCAAGCATCACCATAGGAAAGCCTTCATATCTTGAACTCATAGCTAAAAAAGAAGCGTTTAAATACTCAGAAGCAATCTGTGAAGTTGAAGGAAGTAAGCTTACTGATTCGGATAATGACAATTTGTCAATTAATTGTATAATGCTATCTTTATCATCACCATTCCCACGTATTACAAGTCGCCAATCAGGACATTTTATATGTACTTTACTCCATGCTCGAATTAAAAGATGAAAATTTTTTTGGTATGATAATCGACCCACACTCAACACTATTTTATTATTTAGAGGAGCAAGCTTATCCGGGAATGTAGGAAGATAGTTTGGAATCACCATAATATTAGGTAAATCTCCCCACGAACGCTTGTCACGTTCGGTCAAAACAACAAATTTATCATACTTTCGAATTATTTTCAACCAGCTTTTTAGTCTCATGGATTGTATCGTTCGTTTCAACCATGAACGCGCTTCTATCATTTTTGCCTCTCGAGAAAAATGATACTCTAAAATTTTAGAACTACCGTCCTCTACATCGCACAGAATGTCAAAGTCATAGTCGAACATTGAAATTACGATGTCCGCCTTTTCTTTCAACAATACGTCCCTTAGACGCATTCGGTGTATAGCTTTCTTTTTTTTTGTAGCAAACAACCTGAAAGGGAGGGGTAACTGTGCATCATCTTCATAATTAATTCCTAAGTCAATACAACGTACATCTTCAAAAAGATAAAAAAAAGGCTTGCGATTTTTTTGGTCGGTTGTTATGATAATAACTTTGTTTGATTTACCATCTACCCCTTTCGCATGAGAAAGATAATTAGCCTTGTTAGCCAATACACGCTCCATACCTCCGGAATTATACATTCCTGTTATTGTGTAAACTATCTTCATTCTTTAATACCTTCAATTGATTTACAACAAATCGTGAGCTATCGGTTTAAACTTCTCATAGTTTCCTTTTCTTTCTAACCATTTACGTATAAATAATCGTTTAAAGTGCGTAATGCGGTAAAGCATCTGATTAACGGTGGTCCTTTTTGAAGAAGCACCAGATATTGTACTCTCCACACTTTCATCCGTAGGATGGTTTATAACAAACGGAGTTACTCCTAATATCTGAATACCTTTTTTGCGCCAGTAAAACCAATCATCAGCAGTAACAAACGGTCGTTCTTCCTTCATTAGCAGCACAGCTTTACGATTTATTACATAAGCATAAGTAAAAAATGCATCAAACACTTTTACTATCCTAATATCATCAATATTAATTACATCTTCACAATGCCAAAACCATGATGAAAATAATATGACTGTGGGTAGTTCTTGTTTGTCAAGCCAATTTTGCACTGTATGTATTGAGTGAATAATACGATTCACATCACCCAATACAGCATCATCTTCTAAGAGTAAAGCATATGGCAAATTCTGATCGATAATGGCCTGGAAGCATCGTTGATGACTCATGGTACATCCCACTTCACCAGGACGAGCTTCTCTAAAATAAAGTGATTTAAATCGTTTTAAATTAAAAAGTTGATTCAACTCTTGCGTGTTCATTTTACGTCCATCTACAGCATCAATAAATTCATAGTCTATAGAACGCAAGGCTTCCATTTGTTTTTTTATTGCATCTCGGCGTTCTTCGCAATCCTGCAAATTAACTATTAAAGCTTTCATATTCTCCTAATATAAATTATTTAATGACCGCTCTTTTGCCAAAGATAGAGATCTGCAGTATTAGGGTCAACATTATTATAAATCCAATTAACATCATAATCCATTTGAAGTGCAACAGGGTAAGGTGCAAATAAGTATGGCCAACGTGTAACAGTATGTTTTCTATAACCTATCACTTGACCAGTTATGATGCTAAACAAGAAAACACCAAACACTATTTGAATATTTTTCAATTTAGCATTATATAATAAATAGAAAACACCAACACCATAAAAGAAAAACTGTACACGTCCATTGATTGCCGAATAATTAGACGTAAACGCCCATAACAAAAACAAATTATACATTATAGACGATTGATGACTAATAGGCACATATAATATGAAGAAAACAAATAATGACAAAGATGCGACCTGACCAATCCATATAGGCAACCAGAAGAAAACATTACCTGAAAGATAGCTAGTATCGCTATATTTACCTTCAGTATACATCAGCAGATAATTATTAATTTCACCTAATGGAAAGAGTTGTAAGATTAATGGAAGTGATGAAGAAATCAAAAACAGCACTACAAAAAATATCCAAAAGTTTTTTTTTGTATGTGGGAAAATTTTTAATTTATTTGCTACGAGCAAAGGTACAACGAATATAGTTGCAAAGTGAACAAATATAGCAACTACTATTATTATATAATCAATAAGCCCCGTTTTATTTAATAAGTATCTTCTACACAACACAAGAGAAATTAATGTAGCTGCAAATCCATAGCGCAAGCCAGAAGAAATACCTCCAATAGGAACCACCAAAATAACCATCCATAAAACCAACCAACGATTGAGGCATTTTATTTGTGGAGAATCAAGCATGCAATCATATATGTAGAAATATATAAGGTAGGCAATGACCACCCATCCAAAACGAACGAAACCGTATGTCAACCCTAACTGAATAATTCCAAATTCATAAAGGAAAAGTATGAAATCAACTTTTATATTAAAGGAAAGATAAAGCAATAATTCATCCCAATTCCATGTTTCCATTTCATAGAATAATTCAGCATGCCTATACGCGTCAGCAGTAGGTAGGAACAACAACATTGAACACAGTCCCATAAACAACGCAAACAGCACGTAAGCATTTCGTTTTCGTCTATAACATCCATTTATCACCATAGGCATGGCAAGTATAGGGCAGCAGAAGAAAATGATCCAAACGAACCAATCAGTTCTGAGCAAGGCCTTCAATAGTGTCTTGTCCATAAAGTTCTATCAATTTCGGGTGACATTTAACACCTAAATAGTGTAGATTTGATTGGGGGGGAAACGAATATATGCTGGTACTATTAATGGTGTAGACATCATCGAAGTGAATGCCCAAAAGAGCAAAAAGTTCGGCGGGTACTTTCTTAGAATATACTTTCACTCCCGGAAATGCCTTTTCGTAATCCAAATTATCACGCGGGTGCGTCTTAATCACCACTTCTTCAGAATTGTATTTATCAATAATCTTACGATATATTTCGATAAGATTATCATCTCCAATCTGTATATTGTAAGGTTGAGTTAATATAATCACTTTTTTTTCAGCCAACATCAACAAGTCATCATCAGTAATTCCAAACAAAGATGTAATGTAGTCCTTGGCATCACTCTTTTTCCACAAATCCTGAACATTTACAATTTTTGCTTTAGATTTCAAGCACTCCGGTATGGAGGCCAATTCTGTCAGTACCACTTCTTTTGCTTGATCGGTTAGTCCATAATCACCCTTCACAATATTGGGACCATAAATGAATTGCAAAAGTTTTTTATGCTTTCGTAGCTGGGGCTTTATCAACCATTTCTCATCGTAATTACCTAAACCATCTTCAATTACCACCATGGTTCGTTTATGCAGCAATGCGGATGAAAACCACAAGTGATCGTGTCCATAAATGGGTAATGTCTTTAAAAAAGGCCAATGCCAATAACAAGTACGGTAAAGAAGAAAACGATAAATACACCTGACAAGACGAGGCATCGCTTCCATTTTATGTAAAGAGAGAAATTGCTTATATTTCAGCTTACTCTGTACTTCAACTGAGATTGCTTCTGAAACAAAAAAATAAGTTGATTCAAATTGCTTTTTACCATAAACAAGCAGATACAACAGCATTGAATAAACAGAATCCACAAAACATACCGCAGTAATTCCATTAAACTTTTTCATACTCAAATCTTTTACAAGAGAGACTACACTCATACTGCAGTCCTTTTTTGGGGTCAATACATCCTTTTTTTTCCATAACCATCTACGTCTTCACATATTTATTCAGAAGTAAATTAGCCCGATACACCACAAGTGCCACCATGATGAACTTTAAGAACACATAAATCAGGCAGGTATAATAGAGACTATATTGCGTCAGCCACATCGACAGCATCAAGTGAAGTAACGAAGAAAAAAATGTAATCATCATCAAATCTTTGGTTTTGTCATAATAGAACAAATAGTTGGTGTAAAGAAAATAAATACACTGAAAGTAACCTGACAAAGCCAATAAGTAGAAGTAAGGAAGCGAAGCTGCATATCGTGGCAATACCAAGGGAATTAAGATAGAGCAAACGGCCAGTACCGCAACAACTCCTATCGTATAAACAATGAATATGGCTTTAATCTGCCGTTGCAATCTCTCCCATTTGTCATCCAGATTAGACGACAAAACCTGATAGATAGATACCGAATTGGTTTGATTAAAGGCAGAGCCAATCATGTCAATGATATTGCTCAAGTTGAGAGCAAAACTAAAGATTCCTACCTCTGCAAACGTATAATAGTAATTGATAATATACCTATCACCTCCCTGCTTAATCCAAGAAGTGGCCAGATGAGGAATAAGTGGAACACCCCACATCAAGATAGGTCTTATCTTGAACCACGAAATACCCTTAAACAGAAACAGACGATATCTACAGCAAACGTAAATAGCAATCAGCCCATAAAGCATTGCGCAAGTTACCTGTGCATAAATACGTCCTTCCCATCCAAGTTTCATTGCCACTACCAGCAGCAACGATATAGCAAAGTTTACTATAGCAAAGCTACAACTCAGCAAACCATAAAAAATGAGTTTCTCACGGATGCGGAAATAATCAAGAACTATCTGGAAATAGCAGTTCATTAAGGCAATGGCGAGCGCAGACCACAAAAAAGCAAGTCGCAGCTCCGTCATTCGCGCCAAAGCCGAGTTACCCACTAATAGCACCAATGCAAAGAAAGAAGCTACGGCAAAAGTAATCAAGAAGACAATGCTTAAACTTTGCCGAAACTCGTCCCGGCTCTTCCTGAAAAACGACACCGACACATATCCATTCGTTGAGAGAGACACCAGAAATCCCAGAAAAGTGACGATTGTATTGAACAAACTCAACGTTCCGTACTCTGCAGGAACGATGTATTTAGCCAAAATGATCAGAAGCAGGAAGCCCACACCCTGATTAAAGAAAGAGAAGAGAGAAAACAGCCCACCCTTAAGAAGGATCTTATTATTACGAAGTTGGGATATTATTGCCATTAAATCAAAAATTCGACAGTTTACTTGCTATCATTTCATTTTCCATATCCCATCTTGATTTTCTATCCACAAAATTACTTCATTTCATAAACATACATTGTATAAACCCCTTCGACACTATCCCACTTCCCTACAAAGTCAAACCCCAAATCTGCCGCATTGGAAAGTTTCGCACGACTAAGTATATACTTGCCGCCAAATTCATTGCGAAATACATCGGCATTAATAAGTAACTCAACCGATTGTTCACACTTTTTCCGAGTGGGCTGATAGTCCACACCTTCACAATAAAGGTAGCGGCGACCACCCCAAATATCATAGTAATGGCGGATTTCTTCGTTCACGTTGAGTTGTGGCTCAATCAAACGACGGTATTTCAACATATCTTTATAGGGATAGCAGGAAAGATATCCACCGATACAATTAAAACCATTGTACATCAATATCATTTCATGATAGCCTACAGCAGCTACCGGTTCACCTTTATAATTAATATCCTTCTTTATCTTCGTAAAAAGAGCTTCGTCATAAAACTCCTTCCAAGTGAGATGATCTTTCTTTAGTGAAGGAATCGTGTTCGCTGCTAATGAATAAATGGAGTCGTTATAAGTAGTACGCGACAGCATTATATAACCTAACTGGACAATCAGAATAAAAGGTACAATCCGTTTGAGATACCGATTACGCAAGCACATCATAAGGCTGGCGCTGAAAGCTACGTACCAAAAGAGACGGTTGAAGACAAATAAGCGTGCAAAGGAAAAACCATCTAGGGCGGAGATTAAATTTTTAAGGTCATCGAACCAAAAGGCTTCATCTGCTGCTGCTACGAATGAACAAATAAACGCCATGGTTCCACAAATAAAAAAGACAGATTGCTCTTTTGTAACGGTTTTGTTTCTTATCCACTGCCAAGCCACATAACAGCACGTAATAAAACAAACTGGAAATACCACGTATTTCTGAATGGTAGAAGCATGATAAAAACCCTCCACAAAATAATGGTACAAACCAATAGCAATGTTGATTGGTTCTATAATAAAGTGATTCCGATTCAGGTCTTCACCAACGGCAAACTGCATGTAGAACAGTTTAAAGTTGAATATCACCACACCAATGCATAACAGTAAGAATGCCACAAATAGTGTGGAGTGAAAACGCTTGCTTTTTATTGAAGCGATAACCATACCCGCTAACCAAAAGCCACAGGCAAACAAAGCACTGCAATGAAACTCCATCAAGAAGGGGAGGAAAAGTGCCGCCAACAGCCACCATTTACTTCCTCCCTTATAAATATGATAAAACACGATACAAGCCAACGGTATGGATGCCACTGAGATAGACCAAGCAGGGATTACCGGTAAAATGGCAAAAAGCAGAGAAGTGAATAATAGGATTTCACGATGCTCCTTTCCAAATAATATACACTGCAACTTGTACATTGAAAAGAAGCCAACGAGCAATGAAATTAAATAAGTCAATACGTAGGCGACATAAGCCGGTAAGAGATAATAGGCAAAGTTCTGGATGGTAAAGCCTCCCCAGCCGAAATAGACAGCCGGTGTGTTATCCATGACTCCGGTAGATACATCAAAAGAGAAAAGTCCAACCTTTTTAGCAATTGACCAAAAGGGTGGAAATTGGTCTAAGTTATCATGAACAGTGATGTAATTGTTCTCCCCAAACAAAATAAAGGGAAGTATCATCATAAATAAAGCGCCAAACACAATCAGCTTTGTAAAAAACAACACATTTTTATTCTTTAGTCTCATGGTCCAATTTTTATTGCTTTTTATACATTTGATACGCCTCCTTCAGCATATCCTCGTCATTATATTGAGGATGCCAATCCAAATCGTCTTCTGTCTGCTTAATATCAAGAATATACTCTTCATCTGCTATCATGAATTGTTCTTTGTACATGATGGTCAAGCCGATGCTATCAAAAATATTGAGTATAAACTTAACTAATTTCCCGGGGGTAGGAATCACAGCCGAGTGTGAATGGGCTGATGCAATTACACCTTTTAAAAGTGTACGTATATCGGGTGAGTTTTTGGAACCGAGATTGTACTCCTTATTAGGCAAACCTTTATCAATGGCGCAGAGAATTGCACTCACACAATCGAATACAGAAATCATCTGATAGTGATTCTTTCCGTTACCAATGGTGGGAACAGGCAAGTTCATATCAATCAGTTTGAAGAGTTTCACCAATATACCCAAACGGCCGGGACCGTTAATCATACGGGGACGGAAGATGGTGATATTCATACCCTTCTTCCGATATTCAAAGCAGATTTCTTCACATGCTTTCTTGCTCTGACCGTATGGGCCGAAAGGATTTTGCGGATGTTCAATGTTGGAAAATCCAGTGTAAGCTGCCCCCTAAAACCAAGCGATTCTGCCCCCTTGTGC
>ENA-ORRA01002149-ORRA01002149.1-human-gut-metagenome-genome-assembly--contig:-NODE-2149-length-11289-cov-2.813958_pt1 | contig 11289 bp, 6 predicted proteins | sample MGYA00242169_ERZ509122 | MGnify/ENA primary metagenome ERZ509122 (study PRJEB26280, sample SAMEA2338650) | human gut metagenome | biome: human gut; feature: human-associated habitat; material: faeces...
AAACCTTTTTCTTTATCGGGCTTGCAATGCATATTGGCAAAACCGCAGAAAAAGAGTATACTGTAAATAATTATGTGCAGCTTTGTAAAGTCGAAGCTGTAACAAAGAATGTGTATATATGTGGGGATGTATATACTTGGGTGGCAAAACACGAGAGGAGCTATATGATAGCATATGAAAAAGCATATTAAATTGGAATGGGTTTACATTGCTGTGCTGGTTATCTCATTAATTTTGTCAATTGTTACAGGCATTCAGATCGCCGGTGAAGTGGTTAATGTGCGGCGCAACTTATCAGAGCAGAACATGGGCATGAACGCATTTGTCTATGGCAAATATATTGACTCTTATTTAACGAACAGAGTGGAACTGCTCAATACAATGGCAGACTGCATCGCGCAACTTCGCAGCACAGATCCTGATGATCTGCATACAGTTCTGGTAGGACAGAATGAATTTAGCAGAATATGCCTGTTAAACAACGAAGGAAAGAAGATCTGTGGGGCAAATTATGAGGTAGACAATCTTAAGGACAAGCCCTTTTATGATACGCTGATGCAAGGAAAAAATGTTGTAGCGCCGTCGATAGAGGTCGATACGGACGATAAGGAAGTATTGCGCTTTTATGCACCGGTTCAAAAGAACGGCAAGACAGTTATGACGATTACAGCAGGGATTTTGACACAGGAAATTAAGACTGTCTTGAATGAAGCGGATTACAAAGGAGACGGTGCACTCTGTATTGTCAACGGATTAGGCGATTATGTGCTTGGAGATAACGACTATGAATCCATGTTGAAAAATCGTGGTGGCAATCATTTCTCATACTTGAACAGCTGTCAGGTGTTAGATGGTGTCAGTTCGGTGGATGAATTAGAGGAACGCATGGAGAATCAGTTGATCGCATCAGTAGACTATCAGCATGCCGGAGTCAAATATTCGGCGCAGTACGTACCGCTTAGTGTCAACAATTGGTACGCTGTTACGACGATGCCAATGGACAGCTTTGGCTCAACGGTCGGTGTGGTTAGCACGGGTACAATAGTGTTAACCGTCATATCTGTGATCTTTATCTTGATATTTCTTGCTATGTCTGCATACATAATGGTACGCAATATTAAGCTTCGCACAGAAAACGAGCGACATAACATTTTAGAGCAGTGTGATCAGAGTGTATCGTTCCAGGTGACATTTCGTCCACACAAAATGGAGTTTTATGGTGATGTTAAGAGCATCATTGGAACAGAGATCGGCAAACTTTCCGGAGAAGCCGTGTATGATATATATGATTGGATCCATGAGGATGATTATTCTCTGAGAGGTCGCATGAGCAGCTTTTGGGAGGGAGAGGATACGAAATTTAATACAGAAGTACGTATCCGTAACATCAAAGGAAATTACAGATGGTATCGTATTGTCGGTATACTGGAACGTAATGAGTTTGGCGCTAATGAATCGTTCGTCGGTAAAATCGTCAATGTTGATGAGGAATTAAGCGAAGAGAAAGAGCTTGTTCAGCGGGCTGAGAATGACATGTTGACAGGTGTTCTCAACAAGAAGACAATGGAAAAACGTGTTTCTTTAATGCTCAAAAACCGAGGCGATAAATACGTTATTTTCTATATGGTCGACTTGGATAATTTCAAGAATGTTAACGATACGCTTGGTCATATTTATGGAGATCAGGCGATCGTAGAGACAGCGCAATGTCTTAATAAAGTATTTGCGAATCAGGATTGCATTGGCAGACTCGGCGGCGATGAGTTTGCAGTATGCGTATCCTATCAGGCATTTGATGAGCAGGGACTATTAGAGTTTATCGGCAAGAAAGCACAGGAAATCTGTGCCGGCAACCGTCGTACTTATACGGACAATGCAGCCAGTGTATCGATCACGAGCAGTATTGGAGTAGCGTATGCACCGGATATGGGAGATAGCTTTACGGAGTTATATACACAAGCCGATTGTGCTCTGTATTATTCCAAAGCGAACGGAAAAGATCAGTATCATATCTATTCGCCGAAGGATGATAATTAATATATGAGGATAGAGATGATGGAAATGTAGCGACTCATTGTCCGGAGTTTCCGGACGATGAGGGGCATGGGAGAATAAGATGGATTATGTAATTTCTTATGAGGTGATGTCGATCGTGATACTGGCACTTATTTTGGTGTCCTATACGTGTCACAAATGGCTGGATATCAAGAGAAACCGAACGTTTAATTTACTGGTGATCATGACGATCTGTACGGTGATCGTGGATCTTATAGGACGTTCGTGTGTATATGTTGTAGGCAGCAATGCTCTATTTATGGCAACTGTAGTTGCCACTGTGGTAAATCTTAGCCTATATCAGGTTTGCCTGTTGTTTTATAAATACACACTAAATACGCTCGGATGTGCCAATGTATTTTATCAAGGCATCAGTGCAGTGTTTTTAGTGTTTGACCTGTTGGTTGATATTGCGTTATTGTCTAATCCATGGACACATTTCTTTTTTGAATATAATGGGTTACATAAAGGACAATACCAGATTCATTATGGCATGGTAGTGTTATTGATCTGTGCAGAAATACTTATGCTGGCTGATGCATATTTCCTCTATCGATATCGTCATAAGATTGCAAAAGAGCAGCTTCTTATTCTTACATGGACTGTTCCGATCATTATGGTAACGATGTATTTTCAATATATGACACCTATGCGCTGGAGACTTACTTACTTTATTTTGTCACTGCTCGTTATTGTGTACTATGTTACAATGCATATGTCGGATCAGCATTTGGAACAGAATATGCGCTGTTTTTCCCGTATCGGCTTTCGGAAAGTTGTTGAAGAGTACGAAAGATATCAGGATAATTTTGCTTGTGTATCGGTTAATATCCGTAATCTGTCCAGTATGATGAATATGTGTTCAGAGCAAGAGTTGTCGATAGTTCATAATCGTATTGCTTCCTATTTGCAAAGCACAACGAAAGCACGTGGTGTGTATAAATTCCATAATTCCGAGTATGTTGTAGTGTTCAAAACGTATAGTAAGGCGTGGGAAGCAGGTCGTTATTTGCTGCAGAGTATGCCGAAGGTACTTCGGATCAACGGACAAAATATTCCGGTCAGCTACGGGCTTTATATGATACAGTTCATCGATGCGGAGTATAATGCCGGTGATTTTTATCGGATCATGGAAGGACTGCGGCATGTGATATTAGAACGGTCTATTTCAGAGGAGGTACTTTGTTACGAGGGTGATATTAAGATTTTATTACAGAGAGAATTGTCAGCTGTCAGCAGATTGAACGAGATGACAAACGGAGATGAGTTTTTATTCCGCTTTCAGCCGATCTATGACACGGAGGCAGGAGAAGTTGCCGGACTGGCAATCAAGGTTATGCTTGCTATGCCGGACGGAGTCTATTTGGAAGAAAGTGATATATGGAGACTTGCCGAGAAAAATGGCAATGGCAATCGAATTACATTGTACTGCTTGGAGCGGGTGATAGGATTTGCTGTGAAACATTATATTTTTGAACAGGGTATCAGGCGTCTTCATATTAGTATGACAACGATGCAGATCAGTTCACAGGAAATGATCGAACAGTATTGCGATATATTGCTGTTTCATCAGATACGTCCGGAGCAGTTAGTTATTGAGATTAATGTCGATCAGGCGTTGCCGGAAAATATTCTGAAGGAAAATATTCAGTATTTGCGCGATAAGGGATTTGTTGTATTGTTGGATCAATTCGGTATGAATGTGTGCAACCTTAAAGATATGTTAGCGCTGCCGTTTGACATGGCAAAGTTTCATCAAAACATGACAAAACGTTTTATGCAGGATCGTCAGATGGAGCTAAAGCATCTGGTACATATGCTGCGTAGACAGAATTGGCAGATTTTTCTGGATGGCGTAGATTACAGTATGCCGCTTGGTGCGTTTCGGGAGATGGGCGTGACAGGCGTGCAGGGTGAGTCGATGACTCCGTATATGCAAGAAGATGAGTTGATTGACTGGCTCAGACGGAGAGGAGGGGATGTACATTATGAAAATGATACCTTATAATGTGCATTATGAGATCGGAGCTTCGTTGTTAATGATCTTGCTTTTGTGCTGTATTGTCGGCAAAAAGAGACTGCGCACGCGTTCCAACAATCTGTTTTTATGTAATGTATGTCTGTTGATCGCCGGGAATCTTATTGATGGGCTCTGTGGTTTGATCAATAGCGGAATGATAACATGCAGTGTACATACACAACGTTTATGCAATGCGTTAGATGGCAGTATTTTTTATCTGTTGATCGCAGCATACGTACTGTATTTCTTGAGTTTGGCGTATCTGACGAACTATCATAATAAGCAAATATTTTCAATGAGCATTTTGATGGTGGTGCTTGCTGCGGTTTGCTTTGTACTTCCATTTTTACAGAGTAATTCTTGGAGCAATGGAAAGTATGTTTTTCATGGGATTCCGGTTTCACTTGATGAAGTAGGAGAAGAACGTCCTGTTCCGTATTTTCCGGTTTCCGGTATTACCGAAGGAATCACGGTAGTGTATGTGGTGAGTGCCATGATCTATCTGCTCTTGCATGAAAAAAAGATGGGCAAGCAGAAGAAAGGTTTCTTTTTGCTCTGTAATATAGTGTTTGTTGGAGCAATTGGGCTGCAGCACATTGGAATCTTTTGCTGCCGCTTTGTGTATCCCATCTTGGCAGTTATCATCTTCGCGTATTTTTTGTTGTTCCAGAGTCCGGATTTCTACATGGATCGTTTGACTTGGGCATTTAATCAGACAGCCTTTTTTGACATATTGCGGGAATGCGTACAATACCGGGAGCCGGCCAATTTTTTGCTGGTTCGTATTAACGAATACAATTCTTTGCTGCGTATACATCAGTATGAGAATCTGGCTCAGGTAAGAAGTAATATATCTGAAATACTGCGTGATACAGGGACAAAGCGGGAGGCAACGGTGTATCGCATTGGTGCCTCGACCTTTGCAGTCCATTGTCGAGACAAAGAGCAGATCAAGCGTCTGCATGAACTCTTTTTATCCTATCTGCCAAAACGGTGGGAGATTGAGGATGAAGTGATCAAAACGAACTATTGCTACTATTTGTTGGCATATGAAGGCGATGATACGTCTTTTGAAAAATTAGTGCAATGGATCCACTATGCAAGGTCTGATCACAAGGCGCATCATAAACAGGGAGAGTTGATCACTCTGCGTTATGATATTATGACAGAAACCGAACGACAGAGAGAAGTGCTGCGTTATATTGAAGAAGCTATCTTAGATCAAAGAATGGAAATTCATATGCAGCCGGTATATTCATTGGAACAGGATAAGATCACTTCGCTAGAGGTGCTTAGCAGAATGAAAGATCAGGAAGGCAACTTTATCAATCCGGAATATTTCATTCATGTTGCGGAAGAGAATCACTGTATTTTGAAATTAGGTGAGCTGATCTTCCGGCGTGCCTGTATTTTTGCCAGTCAAAATCATATTTTTGATTATGGGATCGAATATATGAATGTTAATATTTCGCCGGGACAATGTCAGTACGAGCGGTTGACAGAGGATTTTGTTGAGATCGCTGCAGAATATGACATTCCGGTGGAACGGATCCATTTGGAGATTACAGAGAGTGAATTTCAGGATCCTCAAGCGGTAGAGCGTACGTTAGACAGGCTTCGAAAGTTTGGCATGCAGGTGGCATTAGACGATTTCGGAACAGGCTGTTCTACTCTTTTGAGTATTTTGGAGCTGCCAATCGACTATGTAAAGATTGATAAAAGTCTGGTATGGTCTTATGGCGAAGGCGGCAATCAGTTTTTGGATGATCTGATGCCGGTTATCAAAAATGAGGGTAAGAAAGTTATTGCAGAGGGAATTGAGACCGAAGAACATATTGAAATATTTAGGCGGCTGCAGGGGGATTATCTACAGGGATATTATTATTCAAAACCGTTACCGGAGCATGAATTTGTAAAGTATGTACGTGAGTTTAATCATGTATAGACGGTTGATGCAGATAGAACTTTGATAGTGTTATCCTATGGATGAAGAGTTATGATCATGGAGGACAGAAAATATGACAAAAAATGTATTGGCGTTTGATCTTGGGGCAAGTAGCGGGCGTGGTATGCTGGCACGGTTTGACGGTGAGAAGATCACCTTGGAGGAGGTACACCGTTTTCCGCATAATTTCAGCATGTTAAACGGTCATGCCTACTGGAATTTACTGCATTTAATGGATGAGATGAAGAATGGACTGCGTAAAAGCGGCAAAGATCTGTCCGGTGTCGGCTTTGACACTTGGGGCGTGGATTGTGGCTTTTTGTCGCGGGAAGGAGATCTGCTTGCTATGCCGGGCAGTTACCGCGATCCGGGACTGGATGACGCCAATATGAGGGAGGCACTGATCGCACTGCATCCAAATGGACAGACCGGAGAGTCAACGATCGGTGCACTGGAAGCGGCTGTTTTGGATGGCGAAAAATATGCATTTGGACAGACCGGAATTGCCAGTTTGGCATATAATACGATTTATAAATTATACTATATGAAGAAGCACATGCCTTCCATCTTAGAACAGACGGACACGATCCTAATGATGCCGAACCTGATCGAATATTTATTTTCCGGTGTGAAACATACGGAATATTCAATTGCCTCGACATCACAGCTCTATAATATGGAGCAAAAATGCTGGGCAAAGCCATTGCTCGACAAACTGCAGTTTGATCCGGGCTGGTTTACAGAGGTGGATCTTGCAGGGCGTGATCTGGGAACTCTGCGTACAGATGTTGCGAAAGAGACAAAACAGCAGGATCTGCATATTATATCCGCACCGGGACACGATACTGCGTGTGCGGTGGCGGCGGTTCCGGCAAAGGAAGAACAGTATACATTTTTGTCCAGCGGCACATGGTCTTTGATGGGTATTTCCTCGAAGACGATGCTTACAGGGGATAACATTATACGCGACAAGATCTCCAATGAGGGAACGAGCGATGGCGGTTATCGTCCAACGGTAAATATTATCGGCTTGTGGATGCAGCAGGAAATCAGACGTAATTTCGCGGCAGAAGGCAGAGAGTATACATTTCCGCAGCTGGCAGAACTTGCGGCCAAGGAGAAGCCGTTGCAAAGCTTTATAAGACCGGATGATTTTATGCAGCCGGGAGACTATCCGACTAAGATTCGGGAATACTGTAAGCAGACCGGACAGCCGGTACCGCAGACAGATGGTGCCTTGGTTCGCTGCATTTTGGAGAGCCTGGCACTCAAATACAAGCAGACGTATTTGTCCCTGAAACCATATATTACGCGGGAAGAAAAGTTATATATTGTAGGCGGTGGCGTGCAGAACGAGTTGTTAAATCAATATACAGCAAATGCACTTGGCATTCCGGTAATTACCGGAGCGAGCGAAGCCACAGCCGTTGGCAATGTCATGGCACAGTTTAAGGCACTTAACTGTTATGACACGGCACAGCAAAAATGTGATATACTGGCTGCGTCGTTTGACACGAAAACGTATTTGCCGCAGGAGCAGGAAGCTTGGCAGGAAGCATATGGCAAATTTGAACAATTGATGGAGGACTAGAATGGAGACAAGATTAAAGACAGCAGAAGATTTTACAATCCCGAAAGCGTATACCTTACAGAAGGCAGAGTATGTGAAAGAGCTTGACAGTTTTGCGTTGGTGTTAAAACATAATTTGAGTGGCGCGCGAATTTTGGTATTCAGCAATGAGGATGACAATAAAGTATTCAGTATTGGTTTTCGTACACCGCCAAAGGATTCGACCGGCGTTCCACATATCATTGAGCATACGGTATTGTGCGGATCCAAGCGTTTCCCGGCCAAAGACCCTTTTGTAGAGTTGGTAAAGGGCTCGCTCAATACGTTCCTAAATGCCGTGACCTATCCGGACAAGACATTATATCCGATTGCAAGTTGCAACGACAAAGATTTTCAGAATCTGATGCATGTATATATGGACGCCGTATTTTATCCAAATATATACGAGCATGAGGAAATTTTTAAGCAGGAAGGCTGGCATTATGAATTAGAGTCTCCGGAGGATGACATTACGTATAATGGTGTTGTATATAATGAGATGAAAGGTGCATTTTCATCGGAAGAAAGCGTGTTAGAGCGTTTTGTAATGAATAGTTTATTCCCGGATAATACGTATGTCAATGAGTCCGGTGGTGATCCGCGCGACATTCCGAATCTGACGTATGAAGATTATCTGGACTTTCATAGACAGTATTATCATCCGGTCAACAGCTATATCTATCTCTATGGAGATATGGATGTCACAGAGCGCTTAGAGTGGATGGACGCTAATTACTTAAGCAATTTCCCGGCGATCACGATCGATTCGCAGATCCCGCTGCAAAAGCCATTTGCTGAGCACAAAGTGTTAGAAAAGAAATATGCAGTGGCTCAGGACGCAGATTGCAGTGAGAAACATTATTATGCTTATGGTGCGGCGCTTGACATTACATTGGATGTCAATACGTGCAAAGCGTTCGACGTATTGTCTTATGTGTTAGCACAACAGCCGGGCGCACCGCTCAAGCAGGCATTATTGGATGCAGGTATCGGTACAGACGTAGACGTGGATTTCTGCGACATTATGCGTCAAAGTACCTTTTCGGTTTATACCAAAAATGCAAAACCGGGTCTGCGTGATAAATTTACAGAGGTGCTACGGGCAACATTGCAGCAGCAGGTAGATCAGGGGATTAACCGCAAAGATTTGGAAGCGGCGATCAACGGTATGGAGTTTAAAGACAAAGAAGCGGATTTTGGTTCTTATCCAAAGGGACTGCTGTATGGAATGAAGCTGCTTCGTACATGGCTCTATGACGATGAGATGCCATATGATGCTTTGCAGTATGAGGGCTGCTATACCTTTTTGAGAGAGCAGATCGGAACCGGATATTATGAGCAACTGATCCAGAAGTATCTGTTAGACAATGAGCATGCAGTATGGGTGGAGATGATTCCGGAGCCGGGACTTTCCATTCGCTTAGAGCAGGAAACAGCTCAAAAACTGCAGGAATATAAAGATTCTCTAAATGAGGAGCAGATCACACAGTTGATCGAGCAGACGAAAGCGCTGAAACGTTATCAGGAAGAGCCATCTCCAAAGGAAGTGCTTGAAATGATCCCAATGTTGTCCAGAGAGGACATCAAAAAGACGATTCAGCCACTGCATAATACGATGAAAGAATTGCATGGTGTGCAGACCTTGCATCACGAGATCCATACCAACAATATTGTATATCTGCAAATGCTGTTTGATGCAGATGCGTGCAAAGATTATATGCCGCAGATGAGCTTTTTGACAACATTGTTAGGTTATATGGATACGAAAGAGCACAATTACCGCGAGTTTGATACGGAAACCAACTTTTATACCGGTGGTATTTCCACGGATGTGGGAGTATACTGCGAGGCAGGTAAGAGTGACGTATATAGTGTGAAGTTCTCCGTAACGACAAAAGTGCTTACTGACAAGTTAGCGAATGCACTGCGGCTGATCGAAGAGATGTTATTTGATACCTCTTTTGATGATGAAAAGCATCTTCGTGAGGTAGTTGCAGAAAGCCGCTCCCGTTTGAAAGTGCAGTTGATGGCGAGCGGACATCAGGCGGCAGCGGGAAGAGCGATGGCAGCAGTGTCTGAGAGTTCTTATGTCAACGACCGTGCGGTTGGTATGGGATATTATCAATATCTGGTACAGTTAGATGAGCATTTTGAAGAAGAAAAGGAGCGATTGATTACAGGCTGCAGACAGTTGCTGCATATGCTTCTTCGCAAAGATAATATGTTGATCTCCATCACGGGTGGAGAAGAAGAGTATCGTGCTTTGGAGCAAGAGATCGGTTCATTCTTAGAGCGCATTGATGCGTTCCAAGCTGCGGATAGCAAAGCATCTAACGCTGTCTTGTCTGTATTTGGTGGTGAGCGAAAACGTGTTTCGGAGGCGTTTTCCACACCGGCAGAGATTCAGTATGTTGCGATCGCCGGCAAGTTTGATAATGTCAAAGAAGTCAATAACGGCGCTTTACAGGTAGTGCGTCACTTGCTAAATTACGATTATCTCTGGAATCAAGTCCGGGTGAAAGGTGGCGCTTACGGTGTAGGATGCCGCTTTAACAGGGAGCGGGAGGGATATTTCACATCATACCGCGATCCAAATCTGTCAGCAACGTTAGAGGTGTATCGCCATGCAGCAGAGTATTTGGAACAGTATGATGCGAAAGAGCGTGAAGTAACCAAAACGATCATCGGTACGATCAGTGGTATTGATACACCGCTCACACCATATATGAAGGGAAAACGTTCTTTGTCTGCATATTTGACCAATGTGACCGAAGAAATGATGCAGAAACAGCGTGATCAGGTGCTTAACTGCGATATAGAGGATATTCGACAGACAGCAGACGTTGTGCGAGAAGTGATCCGTGATGGCGTGATCTGTGTGATCGGTAATGAGAAGAAAATTGCCGAGGAAGAGAAGCTGTTTGAGAGCATAGAGCCATTGCAGTAAGAGAGCTTTGCTTGAGAGCATAGAGCCATTGCATAAGAGAACTTTGTTTGAGAGCATAGAGTCGTTGCAGTGGGAAAATTAAGAGAGCAGGAGCAGTGTGCTGAAAGGCGAAACTGTTCGGAAATACAGCCAAAATGACTCGTTTTGAGAGGCTGCCGAAAGTACATACCACAGAAAGAGAGGACAAGATGAACAATTATAAATCAGGGTTTGTCACTCTGATCAGAAGACCAAATGTTGGAAAATCAACGTTGATGAATCGGTTGATCGGACAGAAGATCGCGATCACCTCCAACAAACCACAGACAACGCGCAATCGGATCCAGACTGTCTATACGTGCGATGAGGGGCAGATCATATTTTTGGACACACCGGGTATTCATAAGGCGAAAAATAAACTGGGCGAATATATGGTGTCCGTTGCCGAACGCACTTTGAAAGAGGTCGATGTGATTTTGTGGCTGGGGGTTTATTGGTGCCGGCGAGCAGCATATTGCAGAGCAGTTGCGCAGCGTAAAGACGCCGGTATTTTTGGTTATTAATAAGATCGATACCGTCGAAAAAGCGGAAATTCTTAAATTTATTGCAGCATATAAAGATATTGTGGACTTTGCGGAGATTATTCCGGTGTCTGCTCTGAAGGGCGAGAATACCGATGATCTGCTGCAGGCAATGATGAAATACCTGCCGACAGGTCCGCAATTTTATGATGA
>ENA-ORRA01002151-ORRA01002151.1-human-gut-metagenome-genome-assembly--contig:-NODE-2151-length-11267-cov-2.728594_pt1 | contig 11267 bp, 9 predicted proteins | sample MGYA00242169_ERZ509122 | MGnify/ENA primary metagenome ERZ509122 (study PRJEB26280, sample SAMEA2338650) | human gut metagenome | biome: human gut; feature: human-associated habitat; material: faeces...
TTTTTTTATTCTATAGCTTTATTCAGCCATCTCCACTTCCAGCACATAGTCTACAGGATCCGGCAGTACAGGATCCGGACCAAGGTCAACAAATGCGATATCCGGATAATCGCTGTGCACCCATAAAGTAGAGATTGGCACTTCATGTCCGTCATCCAGGGCACGTACTTTCACAATCTTATTCTTATCAAATCCAATCAGCGGCAGTGGTCCTAATGTATTCTCATAAATATGGACATAATACTTGTTTCCATTTCTGGTGATACGTCCGTAATCCGGTTTCGGGATATCTGCTGCCGGAGCGCATCCATAGATACTGTCATGGTTCTTATCCATCCAGCGTCCGATTTCCGCCAGGATCGCGGAGGATTCTTTCGGGAATTTACCTTTCGCATCAGGTCCTACATTCAGGATCATATTTCCACCTTTGGAAACACACTCTACCAGCTTCTTGATCAGCATGGAAGCAGGTTTGTAATAGTGGTCATTTGCACAGTAGCCCCAGTTATTGTTCATGGTGAAGCATGCTTCCCATACCATCGGATTCCCTTCTTTGTCGCAGATTCCTTCCGGCGGGATGATCTGTTCCGGGCTTATAAAATCGCCATGATACGGTGTCGGATCGCATTCATACAGAGATCCTCTTCCCTCACCACTGACTTCCAGACGGTTATCAATGATGATTCCCGGCTGTAATCTGCGGACCATATCTATCAGTCTGGTTGCTCCCCATTTCTCGCCTCGCATATCGTCATAGGAAAAGTCAAACCACATAATATCGATTTTTCCATAATTTGTGCAGACCTCTTCCACCTGATTGTACATATACTCTATATAACGAGAAAAATCTCTGTTTTCATTACTGCATTCCGGATGGTTTCTCATAGGATGGATGCGGTCTCCGTAATGAGGATAGTCCGGATGATGCCAGTCAAGTAAGGTGAAATACAGACCGACTTTCAGACCTTCTTCGCGAAGAGCTTCCACATATTCTTTGATCAGATCTCTTCCTGCAGGTGTATTGGTAACTTTATAATCTGTGTATTTACTGTCAAATAAACAGAAACCATCATGGTGTTTTGCAGTCAGAACCACATATTTCATACCTGCTGCCTTTGCCTCTTTTGCCCACTGTTTCGGATTATAGTCTCTGGCATCAAATTCTTTCATAAACGGAAGGTATTCTTCCTCAGGCATCTCCTCTGTACTGCGTACCCATTCTCCTCTTGCAGGAATAGAATATAATCCCCAGTGGATAAACATTCCGAAACGGGCATCCTGATACCATTTCATACGTTCTTCATATTCTTTTCTGTTAAACTGATACATGATTTTTATCTCCTTTATGTAAATGCAAATTCAATATCCAATCCTTTACATCTATACAATAATGTAATCCGGTAATACCAGAAGATGCTCACAGGTGTCATCTCCGGGCATCTTATTTATCGCTCTGTTACATTAATCTAAGCAGCATATCCCCGGTTCCTACATTGTAACCGCTGGTCGCATAAATCCCATTCAGGGTTCCATTCGTCACAATAATCAGCGGAAGTTTGTCCGGATCTACGTACATACGCCTTCCCAGAGTATTGATAATCTCTGAGAAATCATCATAATAAATCTGAATATTTTTTAACTTTGCAAGTGCTTTGGACAGTGTCGGTGTCTCCAGTGCTTCTTTGCTTCTCACTACAAAAATAATCTGCTCTGCATATCCTGCGAAAGCCTCTTCCTGCTCCATCATTTCATTTAAAATATGCTCAGTAGGCTCTTTTTCTTCTTCCAGAAACATAAGGATATGTTTTCCGTCTGCTGTAAGATCAGATGCTTTCACTTCTGTACCATCCTCAGTTTTCAGCATGAATTCCGGCATGGAAATATTCTCCAGCATATCCTCCAGATCTGCTTCCCTGAGTACCAGCTCGATCTCCTTTGTCTCTCCGGGCTGAATTTCAAAATGATATTCATTTGCAAACATATTTCCATTTGGAAGTCTGTTTGAAGTAAGAATCCTGTAGTTTCCGGATTCCAACGGCAGATTCAGGATCTGATCTTCGAAATTCTCTGCTCCCAGTTTCAGTGATGTATATCTTCCATTCTCCAGTTTTGCAATACTCCAGTTCTGGAAATATTTCCACTGTACAGTCTCTCCTGCTTTCAGGATCAGAGTACAGTTCTTCTCTGTTCTTGTAAGCACAGGAACAAATCTTCCGTTTTTCATATATTCCATAGAACGATCATGTGGATTCAGTCTTGCCGCTACTCCAAGGGTTCTCGCTATTGCAACAAACAGGATTTTCTTTGACAGGAAGCTTCCTGTACAGGTCCTTATGCATCCTGCCGGTGTTGTGATCACACTGGAACGCTCTTTCTCCGGTCTGGAAACAATTGCCTTCTCGATCAGATTCCAGATTCTGGAAGGATCATCTCTCAGCTCCTGTTTCTCAGTTCTGGAAAAATGCTTCTTAATCTCTCTTCTGTATTTCTGAAGAACTTCATCATCTACTCTTGGATTTAACACATAAGATACAAAGGTATCCTTTTTCATCATACCATGATATGGGATTGCCAGCTCCAGGTGTTCCTCCAGAACGTCACTGATACAGTCAGTTCTGTCTTTCTCTGTGAGAACCCTCAGGAGATCTTCTCTGTATGAGGCAGCAATGGCTTCTTCTATCCTGTTTACCTTTTTTTCCAGGAAACGTTCACATTCCGGATTTGACCAGTTTCTTACTTTCTGCTCTCTGTGTGCATTGGCTGCTGTCAGACGCTTATTTCCCTTCGCCTTCTGTTCTAAAGTCGGCATGTCTGTGTTTACAGGTGCATCATGAGGAGCAAATATATCTGCTGCTGTCCACTTTTCTGATTCGCCGTCATTTCTTTTATCCTGCGATACCAGACAAAGTTCACAGTTATCTTCTTTCTCAGTGTTCATAACTGTTTCCGCATAGAACCACTCGCCGTCAGAACACATTCTTGCGGAAATATGCAGACTCCCAAGTCCTGTTGTCAGTCTGGCGGTTCCCTTACTGTCTGTTTTCTTCTCTGCGATCGGTGCATACTCTGAATAGTTCAGCACCTCAAAGGAAACCTCAGCTCCCTCTGAGGGTAACCCCTGCGCATCCTTTACTGTTACTGTAATTTCTTTGGTTACTGCATACCTCTTCAATTCATTCAGCATGGTCACCATACCATCTGTGCCGATCACCTCACCTTCCGGGATTTTGGTGTCAAACACACGTGAATGGATCATCATTGCTCTGGAAGAAGCGTTTGTAAACCATCCTTTATTCAGGATTTCTTCGGGCTCACAGGCTCCGAGGAAGTACCATTTGCCGTCACACCAGATCTCTACCCAGGCGTGATTGTCATCGCAGTGAGACCACTTCGGCGCATATACCTGACGGGCAGGTACGCCTACACTTCGCAGTGCATTTACAGTGAATACAGACTCTTCACCACATCTGCCATTTCCTCTGCGGTATACAGAAATCGCAGATAAAGTACGGTCATCTGTACAATGATAAGTAGCTTCTTCGGCACACCAGTAATTCACTTCTAACGCTGCTTCTCTGAAGTTCATTCCCTGTATTCTGCTTCCGATTTCTGCGCGGAAATAAGTTCTGCACTGTGCGATCTCCTCCTCATTTACTCTGTGAAACAGCACATAATTCAGGAAGATTTCTTCAGGAAGGTCTGCGACCTGCGGATTCTCTTTCCAGAGCCTCACACCATTCTCCGCATAGTCCAGAAATACTTCAAACGGATAATTGCCAATGTCACTGTACGGCATAAACGCATATAAATATTTACATGCAAGTGCCACTTCCTCTGTACATTTCTGTAATTTTTCGTCTACAGGCGCAAAAACCCGGGGCAGGTTCTTTGCCTGCTCCAGGTAGTTTTCTTCAATTCGGCCCCTGTTCTCTTTTAAAAAAACTCTCGGTTCTGCCATTATAATTCCTCCAGAACTTTCTTTGCGGCACGGATATTATCTACATCCGTACGCCATATCTCATATTCGCTCAGCATCGGAAGTCCCATATTGACTCCATCCTTGCGAAACTGCATCTCACTGTCAATGACTCTCTTTCCGGTCATATGATAAGCCCTGACTCCTGTAAGCGGATAAAGCTGGCGGATCACTTCTGCTCCCACGCCGCTTCCTGCCTGGATCGTGATACGTCCCTGACTCTTCTCTACCAGTTCCTTCAGCAGATCTGCCCCCTGCAGACATACATTACGCTGACCTGAAGTAAGGATCGTATTGATTCCCAGTGAGATTGCCTGTTCCATTGTTTCTATTGGATCCACACATACATCAAAAGCTCTGTGAAGAGTCACCGACATATCCCCTGCCGCCTCCATCAGCTCTTTCATCTGTTCCATGTTTAATGTGCCATCCGGCTTCAGCACCCCAAATACAACACCTTCGGCACCCATTTTCCTAAAATCTTCCACTGCATGCTTTATCATGGAAAATTCTGCATCTGTATAGCAGAAATCTCCAAAACGCGGACGGATCAGAGCATGGATCCTGATATCCGAACGCTTTCTTATTTCATCAAAAAGCCACGGTCCCGGAGTGGTTCCGCCGATGATCAGGTTACCGCAAAGTTCCAGTCTGTCTGCGCCTCCTTCAACCGCTGCCATAGCAGATTCTACAGAATCTACACAGGCTTCCAAAATATATTCTTTCACGTACTTGCCTCCATCTTTTTTCATTTAAGCCAGACAGATCATCCTTTCTGCTGACTGATTTAACCAGATCAGATAAGTCCCCCGAAGACTTACCTGCATCAGAACAATTTCACCCCGGCTCTCTCCAGTGTACTCACGATCGTATCATCTGGAAATTCATCCGTAACAATTCCGCTGATATCATCGAAGTATGCATATTTATAGGAATCATTGAAATAGAATTTATCCCTTTCCATAACAACATATTTATGTCTGCTGCTGTGCACGGCTGCTTTCTTTGTCAATCCGTCCTCTACCCCCAATGTAGTAATTGCACAATCAGTCATATCCACACCGCAGCTTCCTATAAATGCACGGTCAAAGCTATACTGTTTGATCACTTCTATCGTTGCAGCTCCCATAAATCCGTTTACTGTCTGGTACATTGCTCCCCCTGTACCGATTGCGGTAATGGATGGATTTGTGGCAAGGATCTGCAGGATATCTATCATATTGCTTACCACTACCACACGCATATTTGACGTGGCAAGAAGCTTTGCCAGTTCAATATTTGTGGTAGAAATATCAAGGAAAATTGTTTCGTTATTCTTGATCAGTTTAAATGCTTTGGCTGCAATTGTTCTCTTTTTGTCAAGGTTAAACTGGCGTCTGTCTACTACGTCTCTCTTCAGCGGATAATCCTGTGAAAGGATTGCGCCGCCGTAGGTTCTCTTTAACTTACCGGCGTTTTCAAGAGTCTTAAGATCTTTTCGGATACAGTCTTCTGTGACCTGAAACATTTCACTTAATTCCTTAACCTTGACTTTTCCGTTTTCACGAAGGCATTTCTCTATTGCGCTTTGTCTTTCCTCAGTAAACATAGCCCCCTCTTTCCTCATCCATTCATGATAACCTGTATCTCTCAGTGAATCCTGTTTTCTTCACTGTTCATCTTCAGGTGTAATATTGTTATTTCGGAATTCCTATTCTGTAAGTTCCGGATAATGACATTTTACAATATGACCCGGTGCAATTTCAACAGGTGTCGGCACCTGTGTCTTACATTTTTCCGTACAATGTGGGCAACGTGTATGGAACAGGCATCCACTTGGCGGATTACTTGGACTTGGAAGATCACCTTTTAAGGTAATACGCTCTTTCTTCACTTCCGGATCCGGGATCGGAACTGCGGAAAGAAGTGCTCTTGTATATGGATGTCTCGGGTTTGCATACAGTTCTTTCTTCGGAGCTGTCTCTACGATCGTACCCAGATACATAACACCGATCCTGTCTGAAATCATCTCAACGACACTCAGGTCATGGGAAATGAACAGATAGGTAAGATTAAAGTCTTTCTGTAACTGCTGCAGAAGATTTAATACCTGCGCCTGGATAGAAACATCAAGGGCAGATACCGGTTCATCTGCAATGATCAGCTTTGGCTGCACTGTCAGTGCTCTGGCAATTCCGATACGCTGGCGCTGACCACCGGAGAATTCATGTGGATAACGCTCTCCATGAGATGGGCTTAATCCTACAGTGCCGAGAAGTTCATGTACTTTCTTAAGACGCTCTCCTGCGCTCATGTTTGTGTGGATCAGAAGTGGCTCACCGATGAGATCCTGAACTTTCATTCTCGGATTCAGGGAACCGTACGGATCCTGGAAAACCATCTGAATATCAGAACGCAGCGGACGCATTTCTTTCTCGGAAAGTCTGGAGATTTCTTTTCCTTCAAACCAGATCTCACCGGAATCCGGTGTGATCAGATGATCGATCAGTTTACCTGTCGTAGATTTCCCGCATCCGGACTCTCCTACCAGAGAGAAAGTTTCACCCGGATAGATATCGAATGATACATCATTTACAGCATGGACAAATTTCTTCTTGCTGAACATTCCTCCGTTTGCCTGGAATGTTTTCTTCATATTCTTTACTGATAATAACGGCTCGCTCACAGGTTACGCCTCCTTTCCGGTTTTGTTGAGCAGATGGCATCTGCATTTTCTGGTGCCTGCTTCGTTGATATCTGCAAGCTCCGGCTCCTGCTGATGACAGATATCCATTGCATATTTACATCTCGGTGCAAACTTACATCCTTTCGGCATTACGGACAGATCCGGTACGCTTCCCGGAATGGACGGAAGAGATTCCACACCACTTCCAAGTTTCGGTACAGAACCGATCAGACCCTGTGTATATGGATGTTTCGGATCTGCAAAAAGTTCCTGCACAGGTGCTTCTTCTACGATTCGGCCGGCATACATAACAACAACTCTGGAACACATTTCAGCAACAACACCAAGGTCATGTGTAATCATCAGAATGCCTGTATTCTTCTTTGCCCTGATGTCCTCCATCAGCTCCAGAATCTGTGCCTGAATGGTAACGTCAAGGGCTGTAGTCGGCTCATCTGCGATGAGAAGCTCCGGCTCACAGGACATTGCCATAGCGATCATAACACGCTGGCACATACCTCCTGAAAGCTGGTGCGGATAACTCTTTAATGTCATATCCGGTTCAGGGATACCTACTGATTTCAGTACTTCGAATGCTCTGTTGTGCGCTTCTTCTTTTGAGAAATTGTTATGGAGCAGGATTGCTTCTGTCAGCTGTTTCTCAATTCTCATACATGGGTTCAGAGAGTTCATCGGCTCCTGGAAGATCATTGCAACTTCTCTTCCGCGGATATTTCTCATACCCTTTTTATCTTCTTTCAGAAGGTCTGTTCCGTTCAGAATAACCTCACCGTTGGAAATCTTACTGTTACGTGCCAGAAGTTTCATAATGGAAAGGGAGGTTACGGATTTACCGCATCCGGACTCTCCTACCAGACCAAGAATCTCACCTGGCTGAATGGAGAAACTTACATTATTAACTGCTGTCACCCATGTTTTATCTCTTTTAAACTCCGTACGGAGGTTCTTTACTTCTAATAATTTTTCTGCCATGGTTTCTTCCTCCTAGTTCATCTTTGGATCCAGGGTATCTCTGAGACCGTCGCCCAGCAGGTTGAATGCCAGAACTGTAAGGAAGATCAGAATACCAGGGAACAGTACCATGTGAGGAGCTGTATTCAGATAGTTACGTCCTGTGGAAAGCATGGAACCCCAGTCAGGCTCTGTAACGTTTGCACCGAATCCCAGGAAGCTTAAGGATGATGCAGCAAGGATTGCAGTACCTACACGCATGGTAAAGTTAACGATCATAGACTGGATCGTACCAGGGAAAATATGTACAAACAGGATTCTTGTGTTTGAACATCCCAGGGAACGGGCAACCTCTACATAAGGAGCCTGCTTTACGGAAATCGTCGCGCTTCGTATGATTCGTGCGAAGGACGGCACTGTAAATACCGCAACTGCGATCATAACGTTTACCATACCCTGTCCGATGATGGCAACAACTGCGATAGCCAGCAGGATATCAGGGAAAGCGAAAAGTACATCACAGCATCTCATAATCAGGGAATCGATAATTCCGCCGTAGAAACCTGCGATCAGTCCGAGAACAACACCGATAGCCGTACCAATGATCGTCGCTGTCAGCGCGCATGTAAGAGAAAGTCTGGTACCAACCATCAGACGGGAGAAAACATCCTGTCCGTATTCATTGGTTCCCCAGATGTGGGCTGCGCTTGGCCCCTGCATCATAGCTGTGTAATCCGGTGCCTGCGGATCATACGGAACTACATACGGTCCGATAATTGCCATTAAGATAATAAAAACTATAAATGCCAGAGAAATCACTGCTGTTTTTCTCTTTATGAATTTCTTGACAAATTCTTTGAACTTGCTCTGTGCCTTAGGGAGTTCTTCGGCAGCAGCAAGGTTAATGTTTGATGTTGTGTTCTTATCTGCCATCTTCTCTCCTCCTCTACTCATAACGTACTCTTGGGTTAATCACGCCATAAAGAACATCTACGATCAGGTTGATCAGGATATATTCTGTAGCAAAGAACAGAAGTAATGCCTGAACAACTTTGTAATCTCTCATCTGGATGGAGTCTACCAGAAGACGTCCAAGCCCAGGAATGGAGAATACTGTCTCTGCCATAACAGATCCGGAAAGAAGACCACCGATCTGAAGTCCGGCTACTGTTACGATCTCGATCAGAGAGTTCTTAAATGCATGGCGCATAACAACCAGTGATTCAGAAAGACCTTTGGCACGTGCGGTACGCACATAGTCCTCACGCATGGTCTCAAGCATGGAAGATCTGGAAAATCTGGCAAGTACGGCCATGATTCCTGCTCCCATTGTAAGTGATGGAAGAATGTAGCTCTTCCAGGTTTCCAGTCCACTGGTTGGAAGCCATCCCAGGCTTACTGAGAAAAGCTGGATTAATTCCAGACCTAACCAGAAACTTGGAACAGATATACCTGCGATTGCTATGATCATACCTACATAATCAAGAATTCTGCCATGAAATACGGCAGCGATGATACCGATTGCAATACCGATGATCGCAGCCCATATCATGGATGAGAATGTCAGCATGATAGTTGGTTTCAGTCTTGGTGCGATTGTCTCTGCTACGGTTTTACCGTTTTTGATAGAGTTTCCCAGATCTCCTGTAAAAAGACCTTTCATATATTTGCCATACTGTACAAATAGTGGCTCATCCAGTCCCAGCTGTTCACGTACAACTGCCACATCTTCCTTTGTTGCATCCTGACCGGCTACCAGTCTTGCCGATCACCGGGAATCATATGGATAAACATAAATACTACGAATGAGATAACCAGAAGCAGCGGGATCGTGCTTATCAAACGTTTACCTAAATAACGTCCCATATTTTTCCTCCTTATCATTTTCTTACCTGTTGTTTATATTTGATGCTTTATAGTCGGAGAACTGCCATAGTGAATCTTATGGCAGTTCTCCGGTTTGAACATCCTTGTCCTGTATTCACACTGCTGTATCGGCAGTATTTTTATGGAATTGCTGCAATTTCAGATCAGGCAGCCAGATTTATGTTCTTCGCAGCCTGTTCTCAAACAAATTACTACTGTGCTAAAGTTGCATTTGCGAAGTTAAATGCTCCATCCGGAGATACATATACGCCAGACAGATAAGATTTTGTAGAATAGATGATCTGGTCATTGCCAAGGAATAACCATGGGCATGCTTCCCATGCGATCTTCTGAGCATCGCTATAGTATTTAGCCTGTTCTTCTTCGTTAGCTGTTGCAAGACCTTCATCCATATCTTTATCAAAATCAGCATCGTTGAAATATGCTGTGTTTGCACTTGTAGGAGGGCACATTGTGCTGTAAAGCAGGGAACGTAAAGAACCATCCATTGTGAAGTCAGATGCAGACCAGTTTACATACCACATATTGATCTCAGCATCTTCTTTGTCAACATAAATCTTGTCACTTACAGTTGCAGGCTCCATTGGCTGAACGTCAACTTCGATACCGATCTGAGCAAGCTGCTGGGAAATAAATGTCATACCTTTGATTTCCTGTGTTGTGTTATCGCCCCACAGAGTAAGTTTGAATCCGTCTTCGTATCCGGCTTCTTTCATAAGTTCTTTTGCTTTGTCTACATCATATGTGTAAGCTTCCTGCTCTTCATATCCGCCGATGATAGATGGAACTACAGATGTAGCTGGTTTTCCGTATCCGGAATACATTAACTGGATGTATGCATCTTTGTCGATCGCATAGTTCATAGCCTGACGTACTTTTACATCAGAAAGCTGTTCCAGATCCATGTTCAGAGTTACATATCTCATGATGTTGGAGTCTGTTGTAAGAATGTTTACATCGTCTGTTCCTTTGATTGCTTCAATCTGGTCAGACGGTGTAGGATAGATGAAGTCTGCTTCACCTGTCTGAAGCATAGCTGTACGTGCACCCGCTTCCGGAACCTCTTTGATTGTTACAGTGTCAACGCCCGGTTTGTCTCCCCAGTAATCATCATTGCGCTTAAAGCTTGTGTGGTCTCCCTCTTCCCATTCTGTACATACATATGGGCCGGTTCCGCATGGATGATTCATAATATCATTGCCATACTCTTCAAGAGCTGCAGGACTGATGATACAGAACTGTGTCAGACGGTTGATAAATGGTGCCCATGCCTGTGTCAGTTTGATAACCAGTGTGTAATCATCCGGTGTTTCAATGCTGTCTACACGAGGTGTTTCAGATCCGTCTTCGTTAGTTACGATAAATGTTCTTCTCTGACGAAGATTGTTGTCTTTGTTAACTACACGATCGTAGTTTGCTTTAACTGCTGCTGCATTGAAGTCTGTTCCGTCCTGGAATTTAACGCCCTGACGAAGTTTGAAAGTATAAGTAAGAGAGTCATCGGAAACTTCCCATGATTCAGCAAGTTTGCCTGTTAATTCCTGGTTCTCATCAAAAGAAACCAGTGTCTCATATACACCACGTGTAGCAGAGATTGCGTTTGTATCCGGAATGTTTGCCGGGTCCATGGAGCTTACGCTTCCTTCGATTGCGATCACCAGATCATTGTCGGATGATTTGGAATCTTCATTTGTGGCTTTGAGAATATAGCCGTCATCATCTGCTGCAAATGCTGTAGCGGACATGGAAACTGTCATTACTCCTGCA
>ENA-ORRA01002154-ORRA01002154.1-human-gut-metagenome-genome-assembly--contig:-NODE-2154-length-11257-cov-2.317265_pt1 | contig 11257 bp, 10 predicted proteins | sample MGYA00242169_ERZ509122 | MGnify/ENA primary metagenome ERZ509122 (study PRJEB26280, sample SAMEA2338650) | human gut metagenome | biome: human gut; feature: human-associated habitat; material: faeces...
TTAGGCACGAAAATGATTTGAAGATAGATGCTTATCAATATCAAGATAAGGATATTGACTATGTTATCGCATTTGGAGGAGGTTTTAACGGTTATTATGCCTCTATTCTGGCTCAAAGAATAAATTCATCTTTCATTCTTTGCCTACGGGGCACTGATGTAAATCTGGCAAAATGGTCACCCATTGAAACATTCTATTTAAGAGAGTCGGCAGTCCATTCCCATAAAGTAGTTTGTCTATCCAGAGAAATGATAGAAAACTTACGTTTGATTGATAAGTCTCTTTGCATTAAATGCGTGTTGATTCCTAACTCTATTGTTGGCGGTGGGGACGTAACATTTATGGAGAAACAAAATTCGACCATTGTAATTGGAACTGCATCTACTCATTTAAATGAAAAGAAAGGAGTCGCAAACCTTCTATCATTGGTGAAACTTGCAAAGGAAGGTGGTATTGATATCAATTTAGAATTAGTCGGTGAGGTTGATGCGGATTTATATGAGTCGTATGTAAAGATCATAAACGGTTTTGAAATCTCAGACCATATAACTTTTCATGGGCGTGTCAGCAGACCTGAGCTTTCATTGTTAATGAGGGATTGGGATTTGTACGTCCAAGCATCTGTTTGTGAAGGCCATCCCAATTCCGTCATAGAGTCATTAGAGAATGGCATAAGCTTTATTAGTACTAGAACTGGCTATATCTTTGAGAAGTTGCATTGCGATTTCCCCGAGTACTTCTTTGATGATAATACCCCGACTTCTATGCTAAAAGGCATCCTTGCCTTACTAAACAATAAAAAACTTGCGCTCAGAAGCGAGCAGCTTCGAGATAACCTGCTGAAATCGTCTGATTCCAATACCATTAAAGATTTATGGTATAAATTGCTTGAGTCACCATCGAAAGAAGTGCATTGTGCTTTTGATGGCGATAATATCCTTTCAGTTGGTTTACATGATGTTCAAGGAGAGGTGCATGACAGTATCACTACACCGATAGATGTATTCAGGCAGTTCGTAGATTTCATATATGATCATGGTATGGGGTTGTGCTCGATGAGGTATTACTTGTCGATGCCTCCAAAGGAACGACAATCTTGGATTGTCTGCACATTTGATGATGGATATGCCGGATTATATAGTCACGCTTTACCAATATTGTCTAAGTATGGTTTTAGCGCAACTGTTTTTGTATGCACATCTTTAATCGGCTATGACAATAAATGGAATAATAAAGACTCCAAGATGAGAATGCATCTCAATATGGATGAGCTTTTAACCTTGAATGATCAAGGATGGGAGATTGCCTCACATGGGGTGCATCATTATAACTTCTTGAAATTGACAGACATTGAATTGGAATATGAAATTCAACAATCTAAAGAACAGATAGATAGTCTATTTGGTCCGTCTGACTGTTTTGCTTATCCTTATGGAGCAAACAATGCCTACATCCAACAATGTGTCTCATCTTATTACAGATATGCTTTTGCAGTTAATCAAGGAGGTACATCATTGTCTGCCGATACTTATCAATTAAGAAGGTACTCAATCTCGGAAATCTATAAGATTTTAACTGTAGAATTATGAAAAAGATATTAGGCATATTTAGAGGTTTCCCCGGGCTTGGAAGAGTTGTGTCGGGTGTTTCTATCTTAGAAACATTACGAGACAGCTATTGCTATGATGTTAAAATCATTAGTTATTTACAAGGTAATAAGTATTTGAATTCTCGTGGTTACAATAATTTGAAAGAGGTAACTCCTGTGGATTATTGTTCAATAGGTTTATTGCCTACAAATAAAATGGGTGTATATATCCATAATTGTATTAGAGAGTTCACCCCGGATTTGATTGTTGTTGATGGCGAGCCCTTGATGATAAAGTCAATCAAGATTTCACATCCGAGCATAAAGGTTGTAGCATTGCTTAATCCTGCCGATGTCGTTAATCCTAATAATGACAAAGAGGCTATGGACTTTTTTAATGAATTTTACTCATTGAGCGACTTGGCAATAGTCCATGGATTAAGACGTATCGATAAGGATTCGAGATACAATAAGTTCCTGTCAATAAACACAATTATTCGTCCTGAAATAATTGGTGTTGAGAATGTTCCTACCAATAACATATACTGTGTACTTGGCGGAGGTACGGTTAATGTGGGACAACAGTTTGTTGATTCAACAATTACAATCGGACAACTTTGTCAAAAAGTTGCCTCATTATTTCCGCAATATACGATGCATATAGTTTGTTCAAGCCAAAACATATTCAATGTCTTGAATCGAAATAACAGCTCCGAAAATGTAGTGCTTCACGACGAAATTATACCAGCCGAACAGTATTACAGTAACGCAGGGCTTGTAATTACAAGGTCAGGGCGTAACACTTTAAGTGAACTTGCATATCTTGGCATCCCAGCTATATCATTCGTCTCGGGCTGTTCATATAGAAAAGTTGAACAAACTAACAATATTAACGATTTGAATATGCCTACCATTGTTCCGGCCAGTATGGATATTAGTCTTGCAGCCTTTGCCGACTTTTGTCAAAAAATGATGCAGGAAAAAAAAGGTGAGCCTTTGCACCCCGGAAATGAAGAAGCTATTAAAAGTATATTGCATTTATGAGGATAGTACATATTAGTGATATTCACCTTATTGAAAATGGCACCGAAATATGGGGCGTTAATACCCTTAAACATTTTCAGAAAGCCATCCAAAAGATAAAGGAATTGGATGGCCTTGATGGCATTATAGTCAGTGGAGATTTGTCTAACGATGGCAGTAAATGGACTTATGAATATATTGATAGAGCTTTTGAAGAAACCGGTGTTCCGACATATTGTTGCCCAGGGAATCACGATAATTTAGAGATGTTTTATCAAGGATATAAACCATCTTACTACAAAATTTGCGAAAAGTTTGAGCTCTGTGGATGGAATTTTATAATGCTCAATTCAGCAGTACCAGATATGTCAAGAGGCTATTTTAATCCTGATGTCCTTATGAGGCTGCTAAAATCATGTGATGGTCCGGTGGCCATCGTCCTTCACCATCCTCCGGTTGAACAAGATGGTTGGCTTAATAGAAAACTTCTTGATAATAAATCCCACTTTAAGAAAATCATAGAACATTTCCATAATATTAAATTAGTGTTATATGGGCATTCTCACTATGCATCATTTAGAACATTTGAAGACATAATATACAATTGTTCTCCTTCTATAGGATTTGCGTTTTCTCCGAAATTACCAAAGTTTGAAATAGCTTGTGGCGAAGAAGGTTTTTCCCTAATAGACACATCTAATGATGACATAAGTATAAATACAATACTTATCTGACTAATTATATGATTGTAGAAAAAGAAAAAATTCGATTTATCGTAGATATAGTTGACCATTGCAATCTAAACTGTAAATGCTGTGGCCATTTCTCCCCATTGGCTCCAAAAGGATTTTTGGATATAAATACTTTTGAGAGAGACTTGAAACGTCTTCATGAGTTGCTTCATGGTCATATTCATTGTTTTGAACTAATGGGTGGTGAATCACTTTTACACCCTCGCCTATATGATTTTATCTTCTTAACAGCAAAATATGTGACTGGAGAAAAATACTTATGTACTAATGGTGTGCTTTTAAGTTCAATGCCTGATGAGTTCTATCAATTATGCGCTGAAACAGATACGATAATAAGTATCACTATGTATCCTATTGACTTGAATTGGGATGAAATCAATCGCAAAGTCAAGTTGTTCGGCACGAAGTTATATTCAATTAAATCTCAGGGAGAGGAAAATAAAAACTGGTTCAAGAACAGAAGAGACTTGAGCGGAAGTCAGGACGTTGAAGAAAATTTCAAAAACTGCTTCTGGAAGGCTCGTTGTATAGTGCTTGAAAATGGCAGACTATCATCGTGCGTTGTACCGTTTAAGGCGAAATATTTTCAACAATATTACAAATCTGATGCGTTTGATACATCTAATAATAATTCAATTGACATTTTCAAAGCAAAAGATATTGAAGAAATTGTTGAGTTTCTAAATTGTCCCATCCCTTGTTGTAGGTATTGTTTGCCTAATCAAGAGGAAAAAATTCCTTGGGGCGTTTCTAAAAGAGATATTAGTGAGTGGTTTTGAAATTGAGATTTTATGGAAAAGATATTAGTAACTGGTGGCGCTGGTTTTATTGGGTCAAATCTCTGTGAACATCTAGTTCTCAATGGATATGATGTCGTATGCCTTGATAATTTTTCAACTGGGCACATGAGTAATATTCAGCACCTAATTGATGGTTATCCACTAAATTTTAAGCTAATTGAAGGCGATATACGTAATTTCGAGACTTGCGTAAGAGCTGTCAACGGAGTTCAATATGTTCTTCATGAAGCAGCACTTGGAAGCATACCAAGAAGTATCAATGACCCAATAACTACCAATGATGTAAATATTGGTGGATTCCTAAATATGTTAGTAGCAGCCCGAGACAGCAATATAAGAAGATTCATATTTGCAGCTAGTAGCTCCACCTATGGAGATAATACTGATTTGCCCAAAAGGGAAGATAACATCGGAAGACCTTTATCCCCATATGCATTGACTAAATATGTTGATGAGTTATATGCTGATGTATTTGCTAAAACCTATGGAATAGAATATATAGGACTGCGATATTTTAATGTGTTTGGAAGAAGACAAGATCCAAACTGTATGTATGCAGCTGTAATACCATTGTTTATAAAGCAATTTCTAAATCATAAGCAGCCAAAAATAAATGGTGATGGATTGAATACTAGAGATTTTACTTACATTGACAATGTGCTTCATATGAACATGCTTGCATTAAAAACAACAAACACTCAAGCGGTAAACCAAATCTACAATACTGCGGGTGGAGGGCGAACAAGCATCCACAAGTTAGCAAATGAAATAAAATCATGTTTGGTTCAATACGATTTTTCAATTTCCGATATAAATCCTATTTATGGGGCATATAGACTTGGTGATATACCCCACTCTTTTGCTTCAATAGATAAGGCAAAGCAGTTATTGGGTTATTCCCCATTAGTTTCTTTTCAAGAAGGATTAAATGAAACTGTTAAATGGTATGTAAACAATAAAAATCATTAGCTAATCAATAATGCTACTATATAACAAGATACGAGCAAATAAATTCAAATATAAAAATAAATACCTTATATTGATTTTGTAAGTAACACTTTTCTCACTCTTTTTTCTTTGAAGATTGTGTGTGAATAGAAAAATCTTCGTACCTTTGTGTCAAGACGAGTACAATGAAAGCAACTCACAGCAAAGCGCGGAAATAGGTACGGTTGCCAAATCATTACCTCAAAAATGAGTAATTCTCCCAAAGTCCTTTGTATAAAGCACTAAGGAAAAGCTTCCAGAATTACGCAAAAATTCTGAAATGCAAAATAGGAAGAGTGGTTTATTGTCCATTCATTTCTTTGTCCTTCTTATTCTTTCATTTCTTGCGTCTGAATCTGCATCTGCCCCATGCGCGAATCTGTCTGAACTGTTTTGTACAGTTTTAAATGATTCGTACATGAGGCAGGGATCATCTTTAGCACTCCGATACCACAATCTTTTTTGTTGCTTTTATACAGGCGACTTCGAAACCACAATTGGTCAATAGTCCAATTTACTGATCCATTCGCGGATATCGTTTTCGTTCATTCCATTCAGTAGTTTTCCCTCTTTCCAGATCAGGTCGGGATAACTTTTCTTCAGAGTTGCCATACTGTTAGTGATGCTACTGCTTCCCGATGTGGCGAACAAGATGATTGGCTTGTTTTTCAAATGATAGCTCTCGATGAATGTATTGATAATACGTGGAGCAAGATTCCACCAGATAGGATAGCCGACGAAAATCACGTCATAATCGGCGATATCTATGGAAGATTTCCGGATGGCCGGACGTGACTTCGGATCATTCATTTCCAACGAACTGCGCGATTGTTTGTTATTCCAATTGAGGTCAGCATTTGTATAGGGTTGGGCTGGAGTAATTTCATAAAGTTCTCCACCTGTAACCTTAGACAATTTTTCAGCAGCACCTGCTGTAGTTCCTGTCGCCGAGAAGTAGGCTATAAACACTTTGTTATTGGGCTGCTTTCTGTTTGCGCCTTGTTTTTGTTGGGCACATGATGCAGTGGCTATGCCCATTATTGCCAGAAATACGAATATAATTTTGTACATAATTGATCTGTCATTATTGGGGGAGTCTATTGTATTCTTTATTAGTCACAGGTTCCAGCCATTCGTTAGAGGAGTCTTCCCCGGGAATTTCGAATGCAAGGTGTGCGAACCAACTTTCGGCTGTTGCACCATGCCAGTGTTTCACGTTGGCAGGGATATGTATGACCGTGCCGGGGAAAATCTCTACCGCCGGTTTGCCCTCTTCCTGATACCAGCCGCGGCCTGCTATACCGATCAACATCTGTCCGCCACCTTTCTTCGCATGATGAACGTGCCAATTATTTCGGCAACCGGGTTCGAACGTGACATTGGAGATATTAACCTGTTCATGCGATATGGGTGCAAGGTAGCTATTACCGGTGAAATACTGTGCATAGGCTGTGTTAGGTTCTCCTATCGGGAATATCATTTCACGCTGGAAAGCGGCCTTTGCATCTACCCCGGTTGTATCTTTTGCCCATACCTCCTTGGCAAGCCGAAAAGCGGCCCATGCTTTCGGCCATCCTGCATAAAAACCTATATGTGTGATGATTTCGGATATCTCCGTGCGACTGATACCGTTATTCTTGGCCGACTGGAGATGGAACGTCAGTGAGTTATCCGTTATACCTTGGCTAATGAGTGAAGTGATCGTAACCAAACTACGGTCACGCAGACTGAGTTTGTCAGTGCGGCTCCAGATTTCGCCGAAAAGGACATCGTCGTTGAGTTCCGCAAATTTAGGGGCAAAATCACCAAGTTGATCGCGTCCGGCTGTCTGTTTGATTTTTTCTTGTGCCATACTTGTTATTGTTAAAAAGCTGAATAATAAAAATAAAAAAACTTTGTTCATAATGATATATGTTATAATGAAGTGATTGTTTTATCGGATTGTTTTGATAAACTTTGCCGGCACTCCACCGACAACGGCATCAGACGGGACATCTTTGGTTACTACTGCTCCCGCTGCGACAATGGCATTGTCTCCGATGCTTACTCCTTGAAGAATGGTGGCATTGGAGCCTATCCACACGTTCTTGCCGAGTACGATTGGGGCGGGTTGGGTGGACTTGCGTTCTTCGGGTAGCAGTCCGTGGTTGAGTGTGGCGAAAACTACATTATGCCCGATCTGACAACCGTCACCGATTGTAATCCCACCATGATCTTGAAAGTGGCAGCAGGCATTGATAAACACATCTTCGCCAATAGTAATGTTCTTACCGAAATCCGTGTAAAACGGAGGAAATACACGAAATGAAGAGGGAACACGATAACCGAACAGTTCTGAAAGCAGTTCTCGTACCTCGTTGGGCGTATGATATGTCGTGTTGAGTTGAAATGTGATACGTCTCGCTTCGTTACTCATGATATCCATGAATTGATGGATTTCTTCTGTATCAAGGAGTTTCCTTGTTTTTACGTGCTCTTTAAATTCTCTGATCGTCATATTTATTTCTTTTCTATTTTTACATTGATATTATATGCAAAAGTACCGCGTATCAGAGAAAGTGCTGTATCCGAATTACAGATTCTCATACCATTTTTCCATTTTAACTCACTTCACCATTATCTTTTTTATATCGTAATTGTGGTATGAAAGCTAAGTATTCACTACATTTGCGCAGATTAAGATTGCCTATAAATTATGAAAAGAGGAAAACGATTTATACTTCCCTTACTGGGAACTCTTATACTGACAAGTCTTTTTTCCTGTGGTGTAGACCGCTGGCCGGAATATTATCCGGAGACGGGACGCGATATTTGGATAGACAGTGTGATGCGTCAGGAGTATCTGTGGTATAGAGATATGCCATCACCTGCTGCTCCGGACTATTTCCAGAAACCGGAAGCGTTTCTGAAAAAAGCCGTCGCTTCCATGGATAATGGCTTTAGTAAGATCGACTCCTTGCTGGATGAACCCATTCCGAGCTATGGTTTTGATTATACTTTATATAAAGTGCTTGATAATGATACAGCGTATAACGCTTTAATCTCTTATGTGGTGCCCGGATCGCCTGCCGAAGAAGCCGGATTGCAGCGTGGTCATTGGATTATGATGATGAATGGAGATTATATCACTAAAAAGGTTGAATCGGAATTACTGCAGGGAAGTACCCGTCAACTTCAGATAGGTGTTTATAAAGAAGTTGTCGGTGAAGATGGTGAGGTAACCGGTGGGGTGGTGCCGATAGGAGAGACGACAATGCCCGCTTCACGTTCTTTGGCGGATAAGCCTGTTCACCATTTTGAGATTATTCCATGGAATGGGAAAAAGGTAGGCTATTTGATGTATAATGAATTTAAGGCAGGGCCGACGACAGACAGTCAGGCTTATAATGATGATTTGCGTAGGGCCTTCCGGGATTTCCAGACAGGAGGGGTAAATGAGTTTGTATTAGATTTACGCTATAACACCGGAGGCAGTTTAGATTGTGCCCAGTTGCTCTGTACGATGCTTGCTCCGGCTGATAAGATGAATCAATTGTTGGCTCTATTGAGATACAGTGATAAACGCGTGGAAGCAAATCAGGATTTGACATTCAATCCGGAGCTTATCCAATCCGGTGCCAATCTTAACCTGTCTACTGTTTATGTACTGACTACCAATGCTACCAGAGGGGCGGCGGAGATGGTTATCAATTGTCTTAATCCTTATATGAAGGTTGTATTGATAGGTACTAAAACGGCGGGGGAATATGTTGCTACAAAGCCTTTTGTTCATCCAACGGATCGGTTTATATTGAATCTGGTTGTTTGCAATGTATACAATGCAGAAGAAAAGTCAGATTATGCCACCGGTTTCAAACCTACATACGAATACAATGAAGATTCTTATCTGAGTACTTATTTGCCTTTTGGCAATACGAATGAAACTTTATTGAATGCAGCATTGAAAATCATGAGTGGAATAACGGATAAGTAATCGATTTGTCATTTTGTATTTTGAAAATGCGGAGAAACGATTTTTTCCGGCCTGAAAGATTGGAATAGAATAAAAACGCATGGATTTTGCAATAGCATGATTCGTGCGTTTTGTTTTTTTTAAAGATTGTGTTCTTTAAGAAAGGATTTAGACTGTTTTTTGTGATCAAGTTAAATCGAAGAATCGATTTGATTGCAAAATGCTATTTAAAGAATAAACGTGTGTAAATGAACTCCAGAAGAAAAAGCTTTCTTTTTTATTGGATTCTTTCTCTGTTTTTCAATTTAATGTAGTTTCGTTCCGTGAAATTAATATCCTGAAAGCAGGAAGTTAACTTCCTGCTTTCAGGATATTAATTATCTCTTGTCAGTGAGTTCGTTTCTTGTCTCTACGATATTAACTTCCTATTGCCTCCTTCTACTTTATTTCTTATAAATATACATTATTCTTGCATAAAGACAATTGGTTGATCCCTGTTTTGCATTTTTTGTAAAAATGTGGAGTCAGCAAGAAAGGACTTTTGAGAACTTTTTTATCGAGATATCTATCTATTGCTTACTTCATGTCAATTGATAAACCAAAATCCGTTTACTTATGAATTGCTTGTGCCGATTCTTCATCAAGATACTTTTGTACAAATGGTATTGCGAGGCATCACTTACCTCCCCCTGCTGATACTGGTCATGGCGGTCATGGATGGGCTGTTATGTATTATCGGTTTACTGCCATTCGCAGACCGTAACAAAGGAATTGGTCATGAGTACGACTGCAACGAACTTTTCGGAAGATAGATGCGTAGGAGCAAGGAAAGCAGAAAATTGCAACGCTACTCCACGGGGTATAAAGGGTAATGTCGCTTTCAGAGGGAGATGTGAGAGAAAGTCCTGTGCTGCAGCATTACCTTCCATTGTGGCGGTGATCATGTGCGTATCTATATCATGCGTAGTAGAAGGTAATCAAATACCTCTTATCTGCTCATATTCTTGTTTTTTATTCTTATTTTTGTCGAATAATGAAACCCGAAATGATGAAACAATTAATTGCATGTTGCGGATTAGATTGCGAAAATTGCGATGCCCGTATAGCCACTGTCCGAGATGATAATGAATTAAGAGAGAAAACCGCCCAAAAGTGGAGCATAATGAACAATGCACCGGAAATTACACCGGCAACCATAAATTGTATGGGGTGTCGCACGGACGGAGCGAAATTTGCGTATTGCAATGACTATTGTCCAATTCGAAAATGTGTAAATGAGAAGGGATATAATACCTGTGGTGATTGTAAGGAACTGGATGATTGTCAGATAGTAGGTGCTATTTTTCAGCATGCCCCTGATGCGAAAGAAAATCTTCTATGATATGCAGCTCTTTTTTTGTTGACTTTATCAACAAAGGATTTATCTTTGTGCCATGAAGCAAGAATATATAAGTCGTATAAGATCTTTCAACAGATTTTATACGAAAATATTAGGTATACTCAATAAATACTATTCTTTCTGGCTGTTATAGATGTAGATGCCCGATGAAAGTGAGAGTTCATCTTTCTCGGGCGATTTCAAAAGCCTGTTTGATGCGGTCGGCCATGCCGATTCCTCCTTTGAGATTTCCTGCTACCACCAATCCGGGATACTGTTTTTGCAGTTCATTGATCGCAGCAAATCTGTCGGTACTGCTGCTTTCGTATTGGGGAATGGCTTTCTTATGCCGGAAGATACGTATAAGATCAGGTACTATTCCGGCAGGATAATCTAACATTTCATTCAGGCCGGTGGTTATCAACCTGATAATTTCGTCGTCACTTTTCTCTAGAAGTTCAGGGTGTCTCGTCCCGCCTAAGAAGTATGAATATAATGCACCTCCTTCGGGGGAACGGTTATCGAAACAGGCCGATGGAAACAGAATACCTAAAACTGGTTTTTGTTCACAGGAAGGAACCAATCCGCCAAAGGCATGAAACTCTTTTCCATAAGTATTACGCAATCCCACGGAGACTTGCATCACAGGGGCATAGGTAAGATTACTTATCCGATTCATCTGTTTGTCAGGGACGAAAGGAAGAAGTGAAGGGAGAGCAAAGGCAGGTGCGGTGGTTATCACCTTTCGGCAGTGGATTCGGTTAACTATTCCACAGG
>ENA-ORRA01002157-ORRA01002157.1-human-gut-metagenome-genome-assembly--contig:-NODE-2157-length-11248-cov-3.264451_pt1 | contig 11248 bp, 10 predicted proteins | sample MGYA00242169_ERZ509122 | MGnify/ENA primary metagenome ERZ509122 (study PRJEB26280, sample SAMEA2338650) | human gut metagenome | biome: human gut; feature: human-associated habitat; material: faeces...
TCTCTGTTCTCATTCTCTCTTACCCTTTCCTCCATACCAGTGTGCCAACAAGTTGATTTCCCGATCAGTCTTGCGTCTGAATTTCTTATTTCTTCTTTGTCGTCAGTCGCCGCAGCCACCGCTGTCAGATAATTACAAAGTCATCCCTTACAGCCTCATTTTCGATCAGCTGTACACTGTCACCTCTCAGTGCAAAAATCCTGTAAAGGAATACATTCACAGTCTCACCTTCCCGGATATCTGCTTTCTCCAGGCTTCTTCTGGCAGTTACTACGGAATTGTTGACTCTCACCTGAAGTTCCAGATTATCTCCCCTGAAAGAAACCTGTTCAACCACTCCCCGGGATACGGAAGTTTTGAACTTCTCCACCTCATCCAGTTTGGAGATTTTTACAAATTCCGGGCGGACAATGATCTTGTCTGCTCCTTCTGCCTGAGCAAAGGTATGGAAATCATCCGCATTTTTCAACACAGATGGCTGTCCGAAGAAGGACGCTGTAAAAGCTGTCTCAGGATTTCTGTAAACCCCTATGGGAGTTCCTTTCTGTTCGATCCGTCCTGCATTAGTGATAATAATCTCATCTGCTACTTCAATGGCCTCATCCTGATCATGAGTAACGAAAATACTGGTAATTCCCAGCTTCCCGATCATCTCTTTTAACCAGCTTCGCAGTTCCTGACGGATTTTTGCATCAATGGCTGCAAAGGGCTCATCCAGAAGCAGCACCTGGGGATTTGGAGCAAGGGCTCTGGCAAATGCCACCCTTTGCCTCTGACCGCCGGATAACTGGCTTGGATATCTTTTTTCCAGTCCTTCCAGCCCCACCAGTTTGATCAGTTCTCTGACTCTGGCATCAATTTTCTTCTTATCAGCCTTCTGAACCTTCAAACCAAATGCAACGTTGTCATAAACTGTCATATAGCGAAACAACGCATAATTCTGAAATACAAATCCAATCCCACGCTGACTGGCCGGAACATCATTTACCACTTTTCCATCAATAATGACCTCTCCGCTGTCCGGGGTTTCCAGACCTGCGATCATTCGAAGAATAGTTGTTTTTCCGCTTCCGCTTGGTCCCAACAGACCAATCAGTTTACCTTTCTCAATTCCGAAATTCACATTCCTTGATGCCTGGTAAGAACCATATGTCTTATTGATATTTTTTAACTCTACATACATATCAGGCTTCCTTCTTTCCTTTATATTCAATCAGGCTTCTGACTACCAGAATGATAACTGCCATGATCACAAGCAGCGAAGATACGGCAAACGCCGGAACATACTGAAACTCATTAAACAAAATCTCTACATGAAGAGGAAGTGTATTGGTCTTTCCTCTTAAATGTCCGGAAAGTACAGATACCGCTCCAAACTCTCCCATTGCTCTTGCCGTACAGAGCACAACTCCGTACAGTAATGCCCATTTGATATGAGGGAATGTGATCTTCCAGAAAATGGTCCATCCACCTGCTCCCATCAGGGCTGCCGCTTCCTCCTCATCGCTTCCTTCTGCTTCCAGAACCGGAATCAGTTCTCTGGAAATAAAAGGAAAGGTTACAAATACAGTTGCAATAATGATTCCCGGTACAGAGAATACAACTTTAATCCCTAACTTCATGAAAAAAAAGTAAACAGGACTCTGTCGTCCGAAAATCAGAAGAAAGATCAAACCTGCAATAACAGGGGAAATAGTAACCGGAAGGTCGATCAGGGTAGTGAGAAGCTTTTTACCCCTGAACTGAAACTTCGTCAGTGCCCAGGCTGCAAAAACACCAAAAACAGTGTTAAAAACAACTGCAAAGAGTGTTGCCTTCACTGTAAGAAGAAGTGCTTTGATGGTGTACTCATCTGTCACTGCAGCTGCATAGACCTTCCATCCGCTCCGCAATGCTTCTGTGATCACAGTGATCAGAGGAAGAAGGAGCATGACTGCCAGAAACAGAACACTGATCACGACAAGCAGCCATTTTGTAATTTTCTCCGAAGTCTTTTCATTGTTGTCCATCAGGCATTTCCTCCTCTTAAAATTCTTGCATTTCTCTGCTGTATCATACTGTTAAGGAACAGAATAAAAAATGAAACTGCCAACATCACAAGTGCGATTGCCGTTGCACTTGAATAATCAAATTCCTGAAGCTTTGACATAATAACCAGCGGTGTGATTTCTGTATAATAGGGTTTATTTCCTGCGATAAATACAACACTTCCATATTCACCCAGACATCTTCCGAACGCAAGTCCGGTCCCTGCAAAGATCGCAGGCTTCAGTTCCGGAAAAATGACCTTCCAGAAGATAGTTGTTTTCTTTGCTCCCAGCACTCCTGCTGCCTCGCTGTAAGAATTATCCATCTTTTCCAGAACCGGCTGTACACTTCGCACAACGAACGGTATTCCTACAAATATCATAGCCACTGTAATACCTATTCTTGTGTATGCGATCTTGATACCGAATCCTGCAAAAAAACTGCCGACAATTCCCGAATCTGAGGTCAGGGATGTCAGTGCAATACCTGCTACCGCTGTGGGAAGAGCAAAGGGAAGTTCGATCACCCCATCCATAAGTCTCTTGCCCGGAAAATCATATTTCACAAGCACCCACGCAAGAATAGTTCCCATAATTCCATTTATTACTGCTGCTGCAAAAGCACATACAAAACTGGTATAAAAGGATGCCAGCACTCTGGCCCTTGTGATGGTTTCGATAATATCTTTAAAACTCAGCTTCGCTGTGTAGACCACCAGGCTTGCCAGGGGAATCAGAACTACCAGACTCAATATGGAAATGGTAATTCCCATGGAGAGCCCAAACCCTGGAATCACCGGTTTATTTCTTTTTTTCATAATCAATTACCACCTCTCCTGTCTCATATATTCTGTCTGTGCTTATGCTCTTGCTTCATCTTGTCTTCCTTTATCTCTCATAAATCTGATCGAAAATTCCGCCATCTGTGAAATGTTTCTCCTGCACTTTATCCCATCCGCCATAATCACTGATATTTGCCAGATTTATATTCAGATCAAACGTATCACTGTGCTTCTTCAGGATTTTCTCATTGGTGGGGCGGAAATAATTCTCTGCTGCAATCTCCTGTGCTTCGTCGGAATACAGATAATTCAAATACTCAGTTGCCACATCTCTTGTATCTCTGTAATCCACCACTTCATCTACCACCGCCACAGAAGGCTGTGCCAGAATGCTTACGCTTGGAGTAACAATCTCATACTCATCCGGATAATCCCGCATGGATAGATAAGCTTCATTTTCCCACGCAACCAGCACATCTCCTTGTCCGTTCTCCACGAAAGAGGTCGTTGCGCCTCTTGCGCCTGAGTCAAGAACCACCACATTCCGGTAAAGTTTCTTAATAAATTCCTTCATCTGCGCTTCATCGCCACCATACTTTTTATCTGCGTAAGCCCACGCTGCCATGTAGTTCCATCTGGCACCGCCGGAGGTTTTCGGATTTGGTGTTACTACTCCCACTCCTTTTTTCGTCAGATCGTCCCAGTCTTTGATATCCCTGGGATTTCCTTTCTTCACCAGAAATACGATAGTGGATGTATAAGGAGAACTGTCATTGTCAAATTTATCTTTCCATCCTGCCTTGATCAGCCCTGCATTTTCAATAGACTCAATATCATATTCCAGTGCCAGGGTTACCACATCTGCATCCAGACCATTGGCTACCTCAAGTGCCTGTTTCCCTGAACCGCCATGGGACTGTATCACTTCCACATCTTCCCCGGTCTTCTCCTTCCAGTGGTCTTCAAATATTTTATTATACTGTTCAAACATCTCTCTGGTAGGATCATAGGAAACATTGGTGACAGACACCGTTTTTCCAAAAGCCTGTACCGGCATCAGAGCCAGTACAACTGCAAGACCAAAGGCAAATAATTTTCTGATCATGTTTCATCTCCTTTAAAGTACCAGTAGTTTTTTGCATTCTCTACTTTTCATAGTTATTCGATATGTTTTATATGATATTACAAGAACTGACAGAATTTGTCAATAGTGTATTAAAATAAGTACAATTTATGTTGTGTAGATAAGAACACAAAAAAGCAGCATCCTGAAATACAGAATGCTGCAGTCAAAATTACATATTTTTTATTCGGCAGAAGCTGCTGCCTTTTCTTTCTCCGGAAAAAGCTTTCCGAAAATAAATCTTACGAATGGTCCGGCATAAAAGATCTGCCAGAAGAATGCCATCGGAAAGTTCATTGCTGTTGTCTGGAGCCATGTGGGAATGATCTGACTTGCCGGTGCATGTTTGATCAGCACAGTTGCCGCAAAGCTCATACATGGACACATAAATGCAACGGATACTGCTGAGATTGCAAGTACAAGGTGGAACGGATTATCTCTTCTCATATCCACAATACCAAATGCAATCTTCTTTGCAAGACCACCGATGATAAAGAAATCAAGAATAAACGCGATCGGTCCCATGAATGTTAATTCATGAAAAGCTAACAGAAATGTCTCATTTGTCATTGTCCCTGTATTCAGTACAATGTTGTAGCAGATCATGGCATAGACCATTACAAACACCATGATAATCGTAAAAATAATTTCCTGAAACTTGTTTTTAGGCATAAAAATCCTCCTTAGATAGTATGAATAACATCAATTAGAGATTTGTGTTGTTCATAACCATCCAGGAGGATGTACCGTTTCCAATAATACCAAATATCTGTTTCTTAAATTTACCGTTGATTATTATATGGACTGTTATAAAAAAAGTCAAGGATTTTTTCAGTACCTGCAGTGTGAATCAGGGAACGTTACTGTTCACTCCGTTCACAGTAACGTAGCCAAAATTCATTCCAGATTGCCTGCGGCAATGGAATTTTGGCTTGTATGTCTCGGGATTTTGGCATATTCATGCCAAAACACCTCGCGGGATAGTGGTGTGTGAACAGTAACAACAAAGTTTATTTCTACAAATACGGGATCCCCGGTATCTCCGGATAACTGCCCATTCCGATCAGAAGCTCCAGACCTGTCTGTCTGGCATTTAATACCGCTGTCTTAGCAGCACTGGCATCTCCGGAAACTGCCAGGATCACTTCATTGGAATGGCTGGTTCCCTTATTTGGCGTCATATATTTCGCAATGGAAAGAGGCGCTGATTTCATCGCAGTATCTGCCATCACAAGCCCTATTGCAGCCGGAGAACCCGCCATAAACCCAAAGGCTTCTCCAACCGGTACTCCGAATGCTTTATTCAGAGCCTGTCCTGCACTGGCTGAATAGGCGAATTCCAGATGTCCGCTCTCGCTGATATAGAGTTCACCTGCATATTTATTCGTAAGTTCCAAAGCCATAGATATGGCATGGCGTACATCCGAGACATCAGTTCCCCCAAGAACAATATAATTTCCATGACCTCCCCATCCCTTGGTATCCCTCGGCAATTCTATGGAAAGAACCTCTGTGTTGGTTGCTTTCACCGCATCATCGATAGCAGTGATCTGTCCTGCAGCACCTGTACGGGAACTGAACAATCCCAGACAGCGATACTTCATTCCTACGTTCATAGTCTCCAGCAAAGTATCATCAATCCCTGAAATCACAAGCCCGATCGTATCCAGAACTGCGGTTCCTACAAATTCATTTCTTGTACAGTTTGTACTTATCTTGTGTACATCTATCATTTGAAATCCTCTCCCGTTCTTTTTCCTGTATTTACTCTGTTAATGGGTATCTTCCGTATACCGCTCTCTGAGTCAGGCAACAACTTTCTGCGCGTTTTTTCTTATAGCAATTCCATGAAATAATGATAACATGAAACCATTTTACCGTAAAGTTAGATCATGCACATTCCTTGGATTTCTGCGACTTTTCCTCCCCTGCGGAGATTGTGAATATCTGCCTGACTTATAGCAAAAGAGTCCTTCTGTTTCCCACTACATTAATAATAACAAGTTTCTGATAGATTGCCCGATATGGGCTTAGAATTTATAGATGCGTGCAAATTTTCCGCTAAAAATAACTACCGGTTTTAAGAAATACTTCAGAACCTTCACATATTTTGTTCAAACTCTTCAAGAGAAGACACTTTAAGCGAAAGCTGGAACCACAGGTTAAGTTTTTCAATATCTGTTTCGGACATGATTTTCTCTTTTAACTCAGACGGAACTGAAAATTTGGATTCAAGCGCAGTAAGAAGAAATTCCTGTTTTCCTTCTGTATTTCCTTCCCGTTTTTCATTCCTCATCATTTCCTCTAACAGCATATATCTTTCCTCCATCCCACGATTCTGCTTGATCTTATCAATACTGTCCTGCAGATGTCTGACAAATGGATCTGTCGTTGAAATCCCTTCTGTTCGCCCGGTATTTTTCACATAATCCAGAAACTGCAGTAACTCTTCAGGAATACCATCTCTATTCCTTCCATGTGCGTTGAGATAAACAGTTTTCACACCATCACTTACAGATTTTCCCGTTTCTTCACAGACCATACCTGTTGAATAACGATACAATCCATCACCGAATGGATCAAAATCACAGATAAAAATAACATAAGTATCCGGAAGATTCTCATAGGAATCACCTGCAAGTAAGGCGTCCATGTCTATCTGGTCATGATAATAACGGCTTCTTTTCGGAAGAAATTTCTGCAAAGTAACCTGCATCTCCACATTGAAACGTGTTCTGTCAGCATCTGCAGCATAAACATCCAGACGAACCCCATGATATTCCGAATGATATGCCATGGTTTTCTCTGTCTGAATGTGTACTTCCGAAATCGGAATTCCCAATGCCAGCTCCAGCACTCTTCGGCAGATTTCCGGATCAGACATCACTGCTGCAAACATAAACGCATCCCGTATTGTCAGATCTTTGAATTTTCTGGTTTCCATTCTTCTGTCCTTTCCGAAGCAGAAGAACTCTTTGGACTTAGTATAATGCAAAAAGATGGATTCTACAAGAAAAAGTTTTCGACAAAATCACACATGGCACTTGTAAATAAAATACGAAATGAGGTTTAATATATAAATTTTCTTCGACTCTAAAAATTTTTTATACAAAAGATAAATCTCTAAGACAAAAATCCCCGTCTCCTGCAGATTCAATTTCTGCGGAAAGCCAGGGATTTTATGTAAATATAGTAATGAGATTATGTCAGCTTATATGACGAATGTTTTTTGTCATATAAATCTATAACACTGTCTGCTGCAATACCCACAGCACTCTAAGCATGATAATGATCACTTAACAATCATACCTGTCTTCCTGTCACTGAAGATTGCTACCTCGATCAGGAAGATGATACCGAGGATCAGCTGCTGTAACTGTGTCGGCATCATCAGCATTACCAGACCACTGGAAAGTACTTTGTATGTCATAACACCAAGAATGATATTGTAGAATCTTACTTTAGCACCGCCGTTTACAGGCATTCCGCCAAGTACCAGGGCGATCATGATCTGTGTTTCCAGCTGGTTTCCGGCTGTGGATGTAACGGAACCTACTTTGATAGCATTGACAAATGCTGCAAGTCCTGTGATGCATCCTGCTGCCACGAATACGAGGATCTTTGTAGTTTCTACACGGATACCTGCGAATCTTGCTGCTGTTTCACCTGCACCGATTGCTTTCAGTCTGGAGCCCAGACCTGTGTAAGTGAATACAAGGTATGCCACTACGAAGATGATCACTGTAAAAGTAAGCATAAATGGCAGTGTGTTGTATTTGGAAATATCACTTACTGCATAAACAGGTGAGTTAGTTGTTGCATAAGCACAAACTCCACGGAACAGATACATTGTACAGATTGTAACAATGAAGCTTGTGATTTTTCTCTTAACATTGAAGTAACCATTGATCAGTCCGATCAGTCCACCTGTTACCACACCACCCAGAGCTGCCAGAACCATATTGTAATGGGAAAGGTAGCAGACTACGATGGAAGCAACACCAAGCATGGAGCCCTGGGAGAAATCCAGGCCACCCATTGTCATTACCATGAACACGCCGATGGATGAGATCAGCAGCATGTATGACTGGCTCAGAAGCAGTGATATATTTTTCGGCTGAAACAGTCTGCCGTCTGTGAGGAATGCAAATAATACACAGATGATCACGAATCCTGCGATAGGAAGGATCGTACGCACAATGGGACGTTCCAGAAATGGTACTTGCTCAGTTGATTTTTTTGTTGTACTCATTTTTTTACCCCCTTAAATCATATTGTCAATCAGATCTGTGTCTTTCAGATCCGGAGAGCGAAGGAATTCACCATTGATCTTGCCGTCTTTCATGATCAGGATACGATCTGCCATACCCAGAAGCTCCATGATTTCCTCAGAGATCATAATAATGGATTTTCCTCTTTTTCTCATATCGTTCATCATGGCATAGATATCAGCTTTAACTTTGACATCAATACCACGTGTAGGGGAGTCAAGGATGATCAGGTCGGAGTCTTTACCAACCCAGCGTGCAAGAACGACTTTCTGTTTGTTACCGCCTGAAAGAGCGGATACAAACTGGTCAACACCTGTCATTTTTGTACTCATCTGTTTTGCAAATTTATTGGCAAATTCATTCATTGTCTTTGCACGAAGGAATCCATGAGTCTTCAGATCCTCCAGAGATGGAAGACAGATGTTATCGCCAATTGTATCATTGATGACCAGAGACTCATTGTCACGGTCTTTGGAAGCATATGCAATACTGTGTTTGATGGCATCCGGAATGGAATTGATCGGTGTGCCATCTCCCAGAGTTACACTTCCCTGACGGAAATAGGAAGCTCCGAAAAGTGCCTTTCCAACCTCATGCATACCACATTCGGAAAGTCCTCCGATACCAAGAATCTCACCTTTGTGAAGATCAAGGTTCAGGTTCTCGATCTGTCCTTTTACTGTCACGTTCTTAGCAGAAAGAACAACTTCGTCAGATACCTTTTCGCCGTAGTCTGTACGATAGTAACTGTCACCGATTTCACGACCTACCATTAAGGCTTTCAGTCTGTCAGGTGTAGCTTCCTCTTTTGTAATGGAACCGATCTTTACACCATCTCGAAGTACGCTGATGTTATCAGACTGCTCAATAACCTCCTCAAGGTCATGGGAAATAAAGATTACGCAGTTTCCTGTGTCACGAACTTTGTGCATTACCTTGAAAAGCTCTTCACGGCCTTTCTGTCCAAGTGCTGTTGTTGTCTCGTCTACAACCAGAACCTTCGGATTAAAGTAAGTAGATTTTACAATCTCTACCAGCTTACGATCTTCGAAGTTGTAATCATCGATTACTTTAGTTGCATCAATATAGTTGAATCCATAGCTGTCCAGATATTCCTGGGCTTTCTTGTTCATTGCTGCGGTATTTTTGATACCACATTTGGTAAACTGATCCTCGTTTCCAAGGAAAATATTCTCTGCTACAGTCAGTCCGGAAAGTGTTCCGATCTCCTGTACGATAATGGCTACACCCTGATGGTTGGCTTCAACCTGGTTTGTTGCAGTAATCTCTTTTCCTTCAAGGATAAACTTACCGGAATCTTTCTGGTAAATACCTGTCAGGCAGGATGTTAATGTAGATTTACCGGAACCATTTTCACCGATCAGTGCGTGGATCTCACCTTTATTAAATGTAAAGGAAACGTTGTCCAGGGCGTGTGTGATGCCAAAATGTTTATCAATATTTTCTGCTCTTAATAATATTTCACCCATAATCGTTCTCCTTATTTTACTACAAGACCTTTAACCGGTTTGGTTGTCAGTGCAACGATTGCCAGCAGTGCAACACCTGTTACCACGTTCTGGATAGTAGTCGGAGCACCAAGTGCAACGAAACCGTTGAACATAAGCTGGATGATCATCTCACCGATCACGATAGCGATAACCGGATGGCCGTATTTCTTAAATGCCAGTCCAAAGAATGTTCCCATCAGAGGAGTAAAGTTACGGCTCATAGAGGAAAGGTTGGAAGCTGATGTCATGGAAGTACCAAAGCTGATCGTCAGGATTGCCTGAAGTCCGAAGAAGAAACCTGCAAGAGTAAAGGCTACAATTTTGTATTTGGAAACATTTACACCCATGTTCTTTGCAACAACTTCATTACTTCCGATTGCGTATGTATAAGTACCGATCTTTGTGTATTTCAGAATGAATGCACAGAGCAGATATGCGATCAGTGCCAGGATCAGGTTGACCGGATAATCACCGAATGCTCTGTAATCTGTAGACAGGATTACGTTCTTTCCGTTTGTGGCATATACACTGAATGCCTCGTATATCAGTGACAGGGCACATGTAACGATCAGGGAAGAAATATGTAATTTAATATAAACCACACCATTGATGAGACCAATGATCGTACCACAGATCAGCGGTGCAATGATAAGACCGGCATAACCGAATTTCTCACTTGCATTGCAGGCGATAATGGATGAAAGTACGATATTGGCACCAACGCTCATATCGAAAGGTCCCATTACGCAGATAAAGTAGAGGCCACATCCGCCAACTGCGTAAATTAATGCTGATTTCATGTAAGTGGCCAGTTTCTCCGGGGAACCGAAAGTAGTCGGTGCAAGTACTTTAAATACTGCCCAGAAAACTACAAGCATAAGAACCAGAAGGCCGATTCCATAATACTGGCTTTGTTTGAGTTTTTTCATAACCATTCTCCTTATCCAATTCATCGCCCGCCAAAAGCAGGAGGTCACACGCTTCATCAGGGTTTGGCCTTTTGCTTCGAGCGGGCACTGACAATTACCTCTTAAAAGTTTCTCCACTGCCCTTTGGAGAAAAGGCAGTGGAGCATAAGTTCATCATATTAGTTGCTGTGACGGGAAATAACATCCTCAATAGAAAGTGATGTAGCTGCTTTGTTCAGATCATCAAAGCTGTATCCTGCTAATTCCACAAGCTCTTCATCTGTGTATGGATCGTCATCTACAAAGTATTTCTTGTAGTTTTCATAGTCTTCGGAAGAAGATACATACAGGTATGGGAACTGGATTTCGTATCCGAAGGATCCTTCATCTTTTACATAGTTGCCTTTGATTGCGTTATATGTGATAAGGAATGCATATAACGGGTCGCAGAAGTGTCCGCCTGATTCAGCAAACATTCCGCCTGATTCAAGCTGCTCGCCAAGGTCATCAAGGAAGTCTGTGGAAACAACGTCGATCTTTCCTGTAAGTCCTTCGTTTGCCAGAGCACCGATAGAACCAACAAGTGGGTCACCGCCGCCGCCCGCAACGATCAGAGCGTCCATATC